>Ga0247824_10000226_pt1 | contig 25611 bp, 19 predicted proteins | sample 13C_PalmiticAcid_FD_194412 | JGI IMG/M metagenome (GOLD analysis project Ga0247824, IMG submission 194412) | Soil microbial communities from agricultural site in Penn Yan, New York, United States - 13C_PalmiticAcid_Day48 | ecosystem: Environmental > Terrestrial > Soil > Agricultural land...
CGTTCCTGGAGGTTCGATGGTAATGGAGCAACGTTGATGATGGGTCGGACAGTCTGGCCCCGTCGGTGAAAGCTATCGGGCAGGAGTTCGCGGATATCAAACTGCCTTTTCAAATGGGGACCACCTGTGTTCAACTCGCCGCTCGCAATCTATTATAGAAGGGTAAAGTAAAAGGTCATTGTACATCCTCCGTTAAATTGATCTGATGCCTTCAAGTGCGATGTATATACTTACCACATGGACCGCCTTCCTCGTCAAAACGGAGAGTTCCTCCATTGCAATTGTGATGTTTCGCTGAGCCTTTTCCAGTAATCCGAGTATCCTTTCATAATGGCTGTCTTCAAGAAGATCAGGGCGGAGGATTTGCTTTAAAGTTGCAGTGCATGTTCTCAAGTCCCTCTTCCCTGTCGTGACATTGCTGATGTCGATATCGCCAGCGTCGTCGTCACTGTCATCTCCATCCTCTGGATCGACGGCACTGCTCTCTTCGTTGCTCATACTCAAACTGGACTCGCCGAAGTAGTCCTCTCCCTCTCTCAAGTCCTCGATCTGCACAGCACGGCCCTTCCCCTTGATGGACTTGCTGGACTCGCCAATGTCATAGCACCCTACCCGTAGGTCCTCGATCTGTGCTGCACGACCCTTGCTTGCCTTGCTGGACTCGCCAATGTCATCCGCATCACTTGTAGTACCTTCTTCTTCGACGGCGAGGGCCTTTCCTTTGTTTCCCTTGGCGGCTTTTCCCTTGGCAGCCTTGGTCGCTCTCTTCTTGGCGGCCTTTTCCTTCGAGGCCTTTTCCTTGGCGGCTTTTTCCTCCGCAGCCTTGTCCGTCTCGGCTTGCCATACCTCCTCAAATTCACTGTTCACCAATACATTCCATGCATTCACGGTTCCTTGGTCTCCGAGTTTCCTGTTGAGTACGTCGTCGCTAAGCTCCGTCGCCTCCTGGTAGGTTGATCTCACGTCCTTATAAGCGGTCTTCTTGACCCCCTTCGGCACTCCGCTTGCTTTTTTTCTGAATAGCAGCTCTCTTGCGACATCCTTGGTCACTCCTTTTTTCAAATTTGTCCCAACGTGTCTTGCTATCCAATCATGGCTATCGCATAGTTGAAAGGAGTTAGTAACATGAATAGAGTCTCCCTACTATCCTTCATTCTGTCAAGTAAAGGTATCACTCACCATGTTTTCTTGTATGCAACTTGGACCTTTTCATCTCCCAAATCCTCTCCCTTCCTCTTGCCTGTGTGCACGAATATCCTCTCCTCTGTCCTGAGGACCGCGGGATCGAATTCGCTGGAAAAAGGCTGGGGGCTTGTGCGGACAGGACTCGGCTCGGATGTGAAGGAGGACGAAGCTTTCAGCACCAGAAATTCGCTGGCAGTTGTGATGCTGTCAATACGATGGAGGAATGACACCGTGTGTGTGGCGCCTTGTGGGGTAATGCAGATAGGGGCTGCTCTTGTGGAGAATATGAAGACGTTGATGCAAAGCAAGATAGAGATGAAATGAAGTACGAGAATACTGCGAGGTGAAAGCTTAATGCCGGCGCTGTCGGGACTTGGCTGAATAAAGAACGAATATGGGCACTGCTTGCTTTTGTTGTGCAGAGAGTAGTTGAGGAGAGAGTCTGCTATGAATCGCGAGAGCGCCAGTGTCGGGTCGTACTTTTGCGTATCTTGGGGCGGGCGGTCCACGGCAATCCCAAACTTCTCTAGGCTTTTGATGGACCTAGTCAGATTCTCTCTCTGGCCCGAAGACGATGGGTCGTGGTGATAGGCGTTGAGCCGCTCAAGGAAAACAGGGTTGGGTGGTCTAGGAAGCCTTTCCGCCAACTCGGCCCACTTGGCGTCTGCAGAAATCAACTCCATGAGTGAGGATGGGGACGAAGAAACGCGATGAGTGTTGGAGAAAAGACAATGAAGCTTGAATGTTGCACAGGCCATTTGAGGAGGTTGCGCCACCAAAAAAAAAAAAAAAAAAAGATTCCTCTCCACTCCAGAGTCTCCCACACCACTCCCCTCTCCGCTCTTCTCCCCTCTCCTCCCTCATTCCTTCCTCTCCTCTCCCCCAACAAAGAGGTGAAGACGCAGAAATGCGATATAAAGCCGTTTTGCACATCGTTTATTCTTCCCTTTCCTGCTCTATATGTTGTGAAGTTTGATCAATGTCATGGCTCAATTTTTGAACTCGGCCCTGAGAGAGCGCATTCTTACCAGTCGTACGCCCTCAAGCCAAGCTTGTTTCCCTGTGTTCCCCTCACTGCGCCAGTGCCCTCCTTCGCACCTTCCTGCCCCCTACCCTCTTCCCTTTAACATCAATATCTGATGTGGAGGGAGGGGAGGGAGGGGAGGGCGGTGCGATTTTGGACTGTTGTGACAAGGTCAAGGTTGAACAAAGCGCATCACTATGTAACGCCGCGGTCCATGCTTTCATCTCGAGTTCAAGGGACCACTGGTGAGGTTGCTACTGAGGAGGGTTCGGGTAGGCGCATAGGAATGGATCTCTCTCAATTGCTGATGCTAGGATCCTGTCAAGATGCACACGCAAATGTCACAAAGGCCCAGCTCAAATGAGGAACAAAGAGCGGAGAAGCAATGGGGTATCATTAAAGTATTGCTGAGTCGCTTCTACGTAGAATTCTTCTGAGAAGGTGCCAGATAGACCCACGATTTAAATGGATGTGATATGGTTGAGGAGGAAGAGTTTATTCATATATAGTAGCGCCATCCCAGGGGGCTCTCCACCTCATCATTTGAAGCTTTCCATCTCGTGGAAATTCAGGTACCCAGCTGATTTTTTGTGGCTTAAGGTTGAGGAGATAAATCCATTTCTCACTCCTCATGATGGGCCCTATACGGTCCACCTGGAGACGGGGACCTCAGAGTTAGCCAGCAAAGTTAGCCATCAGAGTTAGCCACCAAAGTTAGCCACCAGAGTTACGGATTTTTTTGCTTTTAGTATTATAGATGTAGAGGCATCGAGACACTACTCAAGATTCTGGAGAGGAGCGAAGGGTAGAAATATAGGTGAAGGAAAAATTGGAATGGGGAGAAGAGAAGTGTGTGAAGATTGAAAAAGTTGATTTATCAAGTGGAGGGACTTTCTGACTGGGGGCTGTGGCCCAAGCCTCTATTGTTGCAACCCCTAATCAAAGTTTGTCGCGGTCCCTAAACTGATGAGGCTATTGTAGGTCGCGCAGACGATCCTTTAGAGAACGCTTCATCTGAGGATTCTACCTGTACTCCAATAAGGTGAAGTCGTTGTCGTGGGCGAGAATGTCTATTCACCACACATCACGGTTCTTACTACAAGTCCAGAAACACATATCATTCAATCTCGATTCGATTCATATCTGTCTCTTATTCTATTTCTTCTTTGGTGCCACGTATCTATCCATCCACTTCATGGTCTTGACATTGAACACGATTGTCTGCTTCTTGGGACACTCGAAGCCAAGCTGAGGTGAGATTGCATTCCCACCCGAGATGATCACTTGGTCGCCAGTAGAGCCACAAGCAGCCGAGGATCGTGCAATCTCGGCCTTCATCTTAGAGTCTACAGGAGCCTTTATCCAACGCTCCTTTCCTTTCTTTGCCAAGTCCAAGACGTAGATATCTCCTATTGGCTTGTCATCCTTGCCTACACCACCAACCAAGGCCATCTTCGTTCCACCACTCACTGACACAAGGCAAGAAGTCCAGATAGGAAGCATGTCGAGGCCTTCCTTGAAGAATGGCTTCCATCCATGTTCCCAAGTGTACTCGAGAACGTCACTGACGCCGATGTAAATCAGGCTCTTCCGGAGAGGGTTCCATGCGGTGGCATATTTGGCTGCAAAACTCGGAGCAAACAATCTGCGATCGCTTGTGGTGTCACCAGTCTTGAGGTCCACTCTCAACATCCCCCGTGTTCCATCGGCGTTGGCATACCCAAATGGGATGTACATCATGTTGGTTTTGTGATCTGTAGCTCCAGTCAATGCATACAACCCATGGTTGCCAAACTGGAAGATCTCTTTCCAAGTGTTGGATTCGGAGCTGTATCGCTTTGCTTGATAACCAATGAGGACGGTCCACAGTTTGCCATCGGAGGTGATCCCGCTAGGAGAGTAGTTGTGGTTATATCCATCGGGCAGACGCTTGTACTTTGGCTTATTAACATCCCATGATTCTGAAAGATCGATCATGTAAGCTTCCGCGGTGAGCGACTTGGCGACTCCCCCTAGGATGTACAGACCCCGACCTTCGAGGGAAGCGTAGGCGGCCTCTCTTGTGCATGTTGGTTGGTACGGTTGAGCGTGAACGGATACAATTGAGACGCCAAGTGCAAGTATTACAGCCTGGAAAGCTGAACGGAAGACACCCCTAAAGGTATGAGATTCTTGGGTCATTGTGGATGAGAGGATAGAGTTGGAAATGCAATGGATGAGAACGTACGGAGCGAGATCAATGTAAAGTGTTTCGAAGGAAGGAAAGAGTTGTGGATATAAGAGGTCTGGGGCTCGGTTCTTATAGCACTCGCGTATCACCGACAGCCAAAAAAATTGGGCGAGGTTGATTATTGCTGTGTCGATGAACGAAACAAATGGCCCACGGTTTTCTCTTGCTCGCCACCGAGTCCTGTATCAGACAAGAGAGCGAAATTATTCCAGGATCTTGGCGTTTCTCATCCATTCATCCGGTTATGGACTGACGTGTTCTGAACAGCTATCAGAGCTTAGTGATTGCGACGCAACAGCCGGTCCGTACCCTCTCTCCACCAGTAGCCACCGAGATCCTTCGCATTCCTCCTGACTGGGCACGCAGTATTTCGTAGATTGAGCCAGCTGTTTGCAGATTATCATGGTAGCACCAGTCATATCGTGCTGCTTCTTGTACCAAGAAGTAGTGATGATGTGTGCTGGAAGTCCTGGAACGTTACACGAAACAATGGTCATGTCCTTGAGCAGGAATGCCTGGCACTGACCACGTAGCTTTGCGATGCCGACGGAGGACTGGCGAATGAGCTCATGACAAGAGGTTGGCAATGAGGGAAAGAAAGATCAAAGCAGAGGGGGAGGCATCTTTGTGACCAGCACGAAATTTCATTTCGGGGCTGTGTTCTTGGCTCTGCTGCTCTGCCAAAACACCAAAACAAGACCGCGGAGACGACTGCACAACTTGATATCTGCAGCAACACCAACACGAATGGAGGGGTATACATCAGTTTGCGCGCAGTACCCAAGTACTCATTTCGTCGGCCACTGGTGTTCGGGGAGGGACGGGTCTATGCCATCAACTGTTCGCTTCATATACACCACTCCATCCTATTATCATGAAGGCAACAAAAGACACCGATCCTCGCCAGAACATCCTGGTAGAGAGCTTATCTTCGTTTTTCCTCTTTCCTCCGTGACATCGCATTTCCTTCGGGGTGAAGACATTACAACGAAATGTGGACCTCGAGCAAATTCACGCTCCTTGTCGTCCTCAGGAACACTGGATAAGCTACAAACCCACCTTTGGATCTTGCCTGTGATGGTCACCGCAAGCAACACTCTCCCAGTGTAATTGAAAAGAACATCGATCCTCCACAGAACACCGTTTTTAGCATGGTAAGAGTGACTATTCCACCTTCATTGGCATTGACAAGTTGACAGGGTGTTCAATTGATCTTGTTTCTATGGTATCTATCGTGTCTATATGTCTAATTGTAAAGGGTATCGTGCAAAGCAACTCATTTACGTGCTGTGGACTTCTTTGGCGCTGCGTACTTGCTTGTCCACTTCATGGTCTTCACATTGAACACGAGTGTTGGTCGCTTGGGACACTGGAATCCCTGCGGAGCCACATCCGTGTTTCCTCCCCAGATGATCACTTTATCGTCAGTGGAGCCACATGCAGCCGAGTGTCGTGCAATCTGGGACTTTTGCTTAGGGTCTACGGAAGCCTTGACCCAGCTCTCCTTCCCCTTCTTTTTCAAGTCCAAAATGTAGATGTCTCCAATTGTTGCTTTGTCTCCATTGGTCGTGCCGCCAAACAAGGCCATCTTCGTTCCACCACTCACTGACACAAGACACGCACCTCGAGATGGGAGTGCGTCGAGACCTTTGCGGACGAATGACTTCCAGCCTTTCTCCCAGGTATATTCAAAGACGCCATTCTGACTGACAGCAATCACGCTCTTCCGAAGGGGGTTCCATGCGGTGGCGTATTGCTTCTGGTCCCAGAAAGGAGACGATCTGCGATCGCTTGAGGTGGTGCCGTTGTTCAAGTTCACTCTCAACATCTCCGTTTTCCTTTCGGCGTTAGGATACCCGTTTGGAATATACATCGTGTCGGTTGCATGATCCGTGGCTCCAGTCAAGCCGACAGTACTTCGAGCCTGAGTCTTGAAGTTCTCACTCCAGCTGTTGGACGTGGCGTCGTAGCGCATTCCTTGGTAAGCGATGAGGACAGTCCACAATTTACCATCAGATGTGATCCCGCTAGGAGAGTAGTTATGAGTGTTCCCGTTTGAGAGTTGCTTGTACTTTGGATTGGCAGCATCCCACGATTGTGAGAGGTCAATCGTGAATGCTTGACCAGTGGACTTTCCTGGTGTGGAAAATCCGCCTTGGACGTACAGGCCCTGACCTTCGAGGGAGGCGTAGGCGGTCTCACTTGCACATACTGGTTGGAATGATTGAGCATGGGTAGATAGGATTGATGAGGCGCCAAGGACAAGGATCACGGCTTGGAAAGCCGAACGTAAGACGCTCCTAAAAGCAAGAGATTCTTGAGTCATTTCGGTTTAAAGGATTGGGTTGAGAGTAGAGCGATAGAGCGCGGGGAACGAGATCAGTGTGAGGTATGTCGAGAGGAAAGAGTGGCGGATAAGAGCGGTTCTTATAACACTCTCAATTGCACTCATCGTGAACCGTGTGCCAATGTCACCAGGTAATATTAGGCGATGTTGTTATATTGCTGTGCGGATGAAGAGGGAGACCGCCCCATGGTGAACGTTGGTGGCGAAAGGAAATGCTGAATCACACGGCCACCCCCTACCTGAGCCCTACAGCCTTGCCTTTGTCGAGCCAATAGACCTTATCCTCGAGTAATTGGCTGGGTGAACGCTTGACCGTTATTGTTGTCAAACGAGAGCAAATTGCCTCCATCCTGCCACTGGCTCAAGCTTTGGCATAAATGCGGTTTTACTCACGCTAGATGCCAGCTCGATACGCTCTTGTCCGGTCCTTGCCTTGACGGCTCTGAACAATAAGTGTGGCATGGACATTCCAGCTTGATAAAACAACATCCTGCCAGGCATGGCGGTCAGTCCTTGATGAATTGGCACGGCACTTGACTCCTACCCCCCTGTTCATCGTGTCACTCAACCGCGTGTAACCACAATACCCATTCGGCGGCGCCCTTCGCAATTCAATCGCCCTGACTAAGAACACGGTGTGAGCAGATAAAGGTACTCTCGTGCTTAATGACTCTGACTTCAGCGTGAGCAGGATCTGTGGCGGTAACCCCCATGAGATATACTACTAGCTGATCCGTAACCCAGGTCCTGGAACCCTTGCCACGATACAGTGCATGTCCCGACCAAGAATACCTGACAGTAGCTTCTCGGTTGTAAGACACCGACGGACGCGGATCGGTGAATGAGCTCATGACAACCGGTGAGGCGATGGTGAGCAATGAGAGAAAGATCAAGGGGGCGTGCCACGGCTTTGTAACCAGACGAAATTTCATTTTGGGGCTGGTGCTGTCTCTAAAAGACAATACACAACCCGACGTCCACAGCAACTCTACTTGGAGTGACAGTTATTCATCAGCTTGCACTCAGCACTTAGCTGCCCATCCCGTCAATCACTGTTGTTCAAGGAGCGGTGGCCCTATGTAGTCAACTGTCTACCATCATGGTAGGTAAACAATTCATCCCAACTGCTCCTTTTACTCATTGACATCTACAACGTCTACTTGTGAAGGGTTCCAATGCAAATCAACTCGTTCAGCCGTTTATTTTTTGTCGCAATATATCTGTCCACCCACTCCATGGCCTTCACATTGAATACGAGTGTTCTTTTCTTGGTTTCTTGGGTACTCAAAGACCCCGTCTTGACCGACGTAAATCACGCTCTCTCGAAGAGGGTTTCATGCGGTGGCGTACATAAGCTGTTGGCCCATAGGTATACGATCTGCGGTCACTTGTGCCTGTCTTGGGGTTCACTCTCAACATCCTCTTTGTTCTGTCGGCGTTGGCCTACACAAATGGAATGTTCAGTACGTCTCCTCTGCTCTCAACCATTTCAAAAACAAGCACAACAGTTCAACAGCCCTGACTGTAAGAGTCAAAAGGCAATTACACAACTCGATATCAACGATATCCACGGCAACGCTATCACGAATGGAAGGGTATATATCAGTTTGCATGCAGCACTCAGGTATTCATCTTCTTGGTCACTGGTGTTCAGGGAGCGACGGCACGCCTACGTCCGATTATCACGAGAACGATGGTAGCGCCTTCAATGGAACTGGGAAGGACATGGATCCTCGTCAGAACATCCAGGCAAAGTAATCATTCCATCTCAACTGTTTATTGTTGGCCATTGAAGTCCACTTCTCCATATGAAGGGTCCATTGCAAAGAAACTCATCAAGGTGTTTACTTTTCTGGAGCAACGTATCTATCCATCCACTTCATGGTCTCCACATTGAACACAGCTGCTCGTTGATTGGGACATTCGAATCCAAGCTGACGTGGAATCGCATTCCCACTCGAGACGATCACTTGATCGCCAGTAGAACCACATGCCGCGGCGTGTCGTGCAATCTGGGACCTCTGCTTAGAGTCCACGGAAGCCTTGGTCCAACGCTCCTTTCCTTTCTTGGTCAGGTCCAAGACGTAGATATCACCTGTCGGTTTCTTATCCCTGCCCATACCGCCAAACAAGGCCATCTTCTTCCCACCACTCACTGACACAATACAAGCACCCCACATTGGAGGCATATCGAGGCCTTCCTTGAAGAACGGCTTCCAACCCTGTTCCCAGGTGTACTCGAGAATGTCGCTGAGACCGACGTAAATCACGCTCTTCCGGAATGGGTTCCATGCGGTGGCATATAGGGCTGGATAACTCGGAACAAACGATCTGCGATCGCTTGTGGTGTCGCCTGTCTTGAGGTTTACTCTCAGCATCCCCCTTGTTCCGTCCGCGTTAGCAAACCCAAATGGGATGTACATCATGTTGGTTTCATGATCCGTAGCCCCGGTCAGACCAAACAATCCATGAGTGTCAAACTGGAAGATCTCTTTCCAACTGTTAGACTCGGTATTGTATAGCACTCGACGAGGACGGTCCACAGTTTACCATCAGATGTGATCCCGCTGGGAGAGTACTGAAGGCCAGATCCATCCGTCAGTCGCTTGTACTTTGGCTTGCTAATGTCCCACGATTCTGAAAGGTCAACCATGAAAGCCTCTCCGGTGATCCAATTCCCTGTGTACGATCCTCCTTGGACGTATAGACCCCGACCTTCGAGGGAAGTATAGGTGACCTCTCTTGTACATTCTGGTTGGTACCATTGAGCATGGACGGACAGGATTGATGAGGCACTAAGAACAAGGACTACAGCATGGAAAACTGAACGGGAGACACTCTTAATGGTAAGAGATTCTTGAGACATTGCGTTTAAAGGATGGCGTCGGAAGTTCAATGGATGAGAGTGTGGGAAATGAGATCGATGTGAAGTATGTCAAGAGGTGGAAAGAGTGATGGATAAGGGAGGTCAGCGGCAAAGTTTTTATAACACTTCACACTGCACTCGTTGCTAAATGCGTACCAATGTCAACTGGTTATTATAAGGGAGGTCGCACTCTTCTGTGTTGATACAGGAGAGAGGCTGCCTCGTGGTGTGCGTGAACGTTGGAGGTAACGGAGGCAAAAGGAGACCCTGATCAAGCCACACCACATTACCACATTGTCCATGCCCAACGAGTCCTGTGTCGCACACGAGAGCAAAAAGCTACCTCATGTAACGTGTGATTGAACGTTCATCATCTCAGATTGCCGGTTTGACATATATTGATGACCCTGAACAATAAATGTGGCGTGCACATAATGGCTAGACAAAACACCACTCTGTCAGGCCATGGAACAATACCAGTCTTTAGTGATTGCAGGTCACCATTGATGGCATATTGCTTTCTTTCGCTATTGTTCTGACCGAGAACATTACCGCGGTTGTAGAGCAGCGAAAGGTGTTTGTGGTGCTATTGACTCATTATCGCCGGATCCGTGCAATCAAGGGTGGAGCTGCTATTCGCCAGTGTGTGGACCGATCAGAGCGAGTCCAAGACAGTTGATGATACCGGTCCAGGACACTATGCGAGTCATCATAAATGTACCTCCAAAAAGATAGGATATGGCTGCGAGTGCTGATGTGTGCTTGACGTCCTGAAACCCCGAGGTGTCCTTGACTAGACAGACCCGGACTGATGAGGGAGCTCATGACAACTAGTCGGGCGATGGCATTGAGCGATGAGTTCGTGAAAGAAAGCAGGGTGGCGACCAAAAATTTCGTCGTGGGGCCGTGGGGCTTCGCATTCGAAACACAGCAGTTCAACAGCTTCGTCTGGGCACTTCAGGGTCGAAAGCCATTTGCACATCTAGATGATGGGTATACCGGTTGAGCACTCATCTGTGGAGACTCTTCGTGTCTCTAGTACACCGTACCTCCATCGGGGCGAAGACGCGTTCCTGAAAGCAATACACAAGCTGCGGACAAGCTGCAGGAAACCTTCGAATCAAGATTGTAATAGGCGCAAAGGAACAGGCGATGATGACCACAAGCATGGCAACAAGATCATCTTGGCGACGACAGATCCAATTTGTATGATGTCGTCGCTTTTGTACAGTTGCATGGGAAAGTTGTCTTGCCTGTATGAGCCAACATGGTCCTGGTTGAAGCAACAACGACTGGAAACAAGTACTCGGGCGAACTGTTTCCATCCAAGCGTTGTGGGCGTTCCTTGCTTTTCAAACCTTAATATCGCGTTCGGTTGTACTCAACTCGGATGTTCACCCTTCCACAAGGCAATTAATTGATCCGGTGGTTCTGAGGTTTAGTGTATGCCACTTGTCAAAAAAAAAAATACCCTGCCAAGGGACAAGGAAAGTTGCCAGCCGTTGATACTCGAGCTGTTGGTGCTGACATTACTGTAACTTGAGTGCATGGTGAAAGGACATTTAATAGGGTGTGTCCCAGTTACGGCTCCGTTCTGTGTAGGTTGGTAGATCGCTCTGACCATTTGACAAGTGCTGCTGCCTGCTGCCACGACCTCATGTTCAGCCTCATGTCCAAAGCCTGTAGACCGCAAAAATACCATTAGCCGATTTCAGCAAGAGTCATCGCACTCCTCAATGGGGTATTCCTATCACCGCGATCAACAAACGGAAAGCTGAGGTGATCAACATACAGGTTGTCAGCGAGAAAGAGCGAGGTTGACGCTCATGACCATAGTTCACGGCTGTGTTGAAAGGGTTGAAAGGCGAGTAAGCTCAAGAACTGGGGGAGAGAAAGAGTTCTGTAGATCTCTCCTCACCCAACATTCCAAAAACTTACCAAGTTTTAGACCTGACAAGTTGGTAGTGCGGGGTGACCATTGTGCATTGCAATCCATCCATCCTTTGACGAGGGTATATTACTGTTTATTGAGAATTAGTTTCTAGGCGGAAGCGCTCCTTGCGAGTTCTGCAAGTAACCGTACTGGACGTTTGGCAAATGGTATGATTGGAGAGGTCCTTCTTCGATATCCATCGGGTCTGAATGTCCAAGAATCCCGTCATGCCCCACTCCATACCCACTGCCATGAAAACTGGATGCTGATGTCGGAACTGCTGCTACCGATTCAGGTGTCCTGCCTCCTAGTGTCATGAGGTTAAGATAGCTTTGTTGGCTCATGTCCAGGATTGGCGAAGGGCCGCGTGGTGTCAGGCTAGGGCTTACAGCTCGAGATGGTCCGCCATTAGGAGCATACACTGGCAAAGGATCCTGTTGATCCATCGACGTTGGCCGATCAGCATCAAGGGTGAACGGTTCTCCCTTATCAAAACTGACAGCCTGAGCCATCATCTTATCTTTCTCGGAGGGACGTCGGCAAATGACCAGAGCTGCAATTCCGAGGAAAACAACGAGAAGGGAGAGCACAACGATCAAGATCGTCCTCACCACCGAGCCTTGACCACCGACGGATGTCTCATCTGTTGATGTTGTCGAGGCCACAAAGCCCGGCATCCACGCAGATGTCTTGAGGTCAAACACCAGCGTCGTGTCGCGTGGGAACGATATGCTTGTGTTGCTGTTGGTTGTGAGGCCTCCCCAGACGATGAAGAAATCGTTCGACACAGCGCAACTGCTTGCCGCCCTGGCATTCAGCGGGTCCACATTAGGTCCCTTTGTCCACGTCAATGAAGGAACATCCAGGATGAAAATTTCACTCCGAGCAGTCTGACTGGAGTCAGTGCCGCCAAAGTACACCATCTTTGCGCCCTTGTGCACAGGCGCGAAGCAGGCCCCAGTGCGTGTTGCTGGGATATCCCCTTTGGCTTGCAAGGACAAGTCACTCCACCCTTTGGAAGGGTTGAACGTGTAGAGACCATTCGTCGAGCCACCGATCACCAACAAGCTACCGTGAGTCTGACTCCAGGAAGCTGAGAGTGTATTTGAAAGGCTCAGGTTTGAATGCATGGGGACACTGCTCTGAGTCTTGGTTACCATGTCGATGACCAACAGTTGGTACTTTCCCTGGCGATCCCGAATACCGTTAGGGATGTAGACAAGGCCTGTATCAGGGTTCGTTGATGCCGAGAGACCGTACGCCGAGTTGAAGTTGTTGTCCGTCAGAAAGGGAGTCCAAGTGATGCTCTCAGTGTTGTAGACGTATCCTGTGTTGTTCGACATGACAAGCCAATCTTTCCCGTTAGAGGAGAGCGCGCTCATTCCAGAGTGGGTAGCAGGACCATCTGGGAGTTGTTTGTAGACCGGGTCGTTGGTGCTCCAAGAGACAGACAGGTCGATCATGAATGTTTGTGGGACCGCCTTGGTCAGTTGTGGGGAGGCAAATCCTCCTGTGATGTAGAGAGCTTGATTCTCCACAAAAGAGGAAGAAGCCCTCCATGTTGTTGTAGGCTGGAATGCGTGAGCTATGCTCAAGGTACTTAGTATGCAGAGGGCGGTGAATAGAGGCGATAACCGGTGGGGCATGGTATGGTGTGTAAAGAGATGGAGGTGAGCAGGTAGCGTGGAAGGGAAGGGAAGGAATAGAAGAGAATGGGAGGGAATGGAGGGGAGGATTAAAGAGAAGCAGTGCTAATAGTTTGTGAGAGAAGGGAGGAAGAGTGAAGGCAAGGGCAAGATGTATGTACAAACAACGGGTGTGCTGAGATGTGCGAAAGAGCGGAAGAGTTGAGAGCGTCCTCAGGCAGCTCCACTTTTATACCTGCACACTGCGGGTATCGGATGCCCCAAAAGTTCACAGCGTGCACCACTTTGAAAAAAAAGGCGACCAACGATCGGTGTGTGTGGCTGGCTCTGGCTCTCTGGGGCTCACCCATGCGGCTAGCCAGGGCAATTGGGAGAAGTAGCCTTGCATGGGCTCCTCGGCACCCTGCAACCTAAGGTCGTTGATTCTTGATGGGATTGATGCATGGGAGAGAGAGAGGGGGTCAAAACTGGGGTGTTGGTGACACGACAACATTGCATCTTATTGTTAGGACTGACAAATTGGCGCAACAATATGGCTTTGAACGCCCATCGATCACGGCTCAGAAGGGCAAATGCATCCGATCATCAAGAACCAAAGAAGAACAACCGTTGCAGTTGACTTTAGGGAGACATGCAAAGGTCGGGTCAGGGATGACCTGCAGCGACGTCTTTTTGCTCATGATGTGTGCCAGCGGACTATCGTCCCGAGGTAAATACGGACACGATGCGGAGAATGGGCGACTGAGGAAAAGATGGGTGCTAGCTTGACTTTCCAGTTTTCCAGTTTCCCGCGGTGAAGACGTGTTTGCACTGCCGCAACTGCTCAAATCAAAGGATTTTCCCTTCTTCACCCACCCATTTGCCCTCTGTCCCTCTTGTCAACCTCAAGCAAGGATAGCTCGGAGGTATTTTGTACCCCACTGCTGTGAGTGAGCAACCAATGGCTCTCTCTTTACCACGGCGTCTACCCCTGTTTATCACTCTTCCTCAGAAGGTCACCCAATCCTAAACGAGGAGCAAGTTCTCTCTCCACCCAATCTTCTCTCGCCCTCACAACACAGCAGTGACATACCAGTCCATCACCTCAACGTTGACAGACATCACTCCCCCCCAAGTAAGATCCCTGGTTTGTGAAAGAGTGCGATTCAAGTGTTCATACGAATGAGTTTTGAGAATCAGGAATGAGAAGGGCAACAGGGGGAGAAGAAGAAGAAGAAAAAGCTGATCTTGATTCACGTTCTCACGGTGGAGAGAGAGAGTGCCAAAAGCAAACAAGGTTTCTTCGGTGGAGGCTTTTTTTATTCTGAGGGCAAAAAAAAAAGTTTCCCTCAGATCGCCCTTGCCTCAGGATCCATCTGTTCTTCCCGTGAATCATACACCTCCACCTCCTCGTCTCTATCATCGCCACCTTGCACAACGGCATGAGGATCCCGCAGCCCAGTTCTTGCAAACTCTTCTCGCGGAATACACTCATCGACAGGTGTCCCTTTGACATGCGTGTGAGGGTTAGGTGACGGTGTCTGTGTTCCGTAGAAACCTTGATGGACTGTGTTGGGTGGTCCTAATGTCCGATCCGAGCCTGGTTCTGATGACACAACCGTGCCTGAAAAGTTGGAATAACGCCTGTCATCCCCAAGTGTGGGGTTCCAGCCTCCCCTACCATGGGATGGTGAGTAGGTGTGCTTTCCAAACGCTTGGTCATCATCTCCTTTCATCCTTTCCTCCTTCCCTTCTTCCTTCAAAGTATCATCAGCCTTCTTGGACCGTCTCTTGCGAACAACATACACGTATCCACCAATGGCTAACAACACAACCAGGACCGCAACGACAACTCCCACAATGATGGCCGTATTGGATTTCTCGCCTGGAGCACCAGATCCAGGCAGATCAGAGTCTGTAGGTGCAGTTGGTTGAGGAGAGGGTGCAGAGTACCTTGATACCCAGGTGTCTGTCTTGAGATCGTACACCATAGCGACATGATTCGGAAAGCTGTACTTGTTGATATATGTTTCGCCGCCCCAGACGATCATCTGCTCGTTCGCTACGGCGCATGAGGCTGACCGTCGTCCATCATCTGGAGTGACAGGTGGTCCCTTTTTCCATGTGCGAGTCGCCACATCCAGGATGTAGATGTCTCCTAATGTCCGGGGAGGTGGTTGTCTGTTGTCTGCACTTATGGTAGGAGTCTCCCTCCCTCCAAACAATACAAGTTTGCTTCCTCCACTCGCTGAAAGTAGACATGAGAGGTACCGTACGGGTGGTGTTTCTCCTTGCGTCTGCAATTGCTTCCAGCCATCTATCCTGTTGTACGAAAAAAGACCATCACCAGTGCTGTAGACGAGTCCACCCAAAGCTTTGTTCCATGCCACAGAATAATAAGTGTTGGACTGTTGAGGTGAAAACGTTGGTGCCCTGCTGTCACTTGTGATGCTATTGTCCGTCAAATTCACAATCAGCATTTCATAGACACCGGCGGATGTCTGGTATCCAAACGGGACGTAGATGAGTCCTGTATCCGGATCCGTGACCCCAGCGAGTTCCGGCGGCACAGTCGTGTAGGTAATATTCAAGATACTGTTCCACTGATTGGTATCCAAGTTGAGGGTAAAACCTTCCGGGCTCGTGAGAACAAGCAATCGTTTCCCGTCCTGGGAAAGACTGGAAGGCTTGGAGAAGAGTCGTCCGTTGAAGCTTGCCAGTTGTTGATAAGCCGGCTTACTCGTATCCCACGATACTGTGAGATCGATCGCAAAAGCTTGATTCGTATCGATGTTTGCGCCTCCACTGGGATTCCGCATTTTCCCCCCGACGATGTAGAGTGCCTTGTCTTCGACATACGAACTGCATTGTGAGTAAGTGGAAAGTGGCTGGAATGGTGGTTGGGCGAAAGCTGAAGGTGTGTGCAAAACAAGAAATGTGAAGAGTTGTACAAGAAAAAAGCTCTTGAAAAGCCCAGATCCTTGGGTCATGATGAGTTAACGACCTGAGGACTCGGTTATCCTGGCAGGTTGGAGGGTATAACGGCGGTGGGTATGTACGATGGGCCCGGGATGGGTCGGGGACAAAGGAAGAAAGAAAAAATGTGATCCAAGACCGTTAGTCCAGTTGAAGGGTTGGGGCAATCGACCAGCCACCGCCTCGGGCTCTTTTGTGCTGCAAGTGGGATAAGGAATAACACACGGGACAGTGCCCAGTCCATCCAATGCATGCACAAGGACCATACTCGTGTGATTCTCAGCGAACAAAGTCTTCACGTTTTGATGAGTCTATGTACAGGGTATGTAATGGTCTAAAGGTGTGGTGTTGAGTACAACAGATGCCCATGGTGTAGCGAAAAGGAGGACGGGTAGGATGTGCTCTAGCTCCTTGTAGATTATCGGACATGGTTGTCAAATCCTAGGCATCGTCATCGATGAAGGATGTGCCCCCCTCCCCTCCCCGCCAAGAAACTGAGTCCAGTCCTTCCTGACCTCTTCCTCCATGAGACAGGACAGTCGACTATTTCGCAGGTTATGAGCAATGTGATTGAGCACTTGAATGGGGCTGAACTCGAGACAATAAAGGAAGCTGATCCCGATTCACTTTCACTGGCGTCAGACGAGGGGGATTAGGCGATGACGAATCCTTGATGGCAGGGTGCTGAACGGCAACATCAAGAAGCTATTGAAGTTGCTTGAGAATCCGTTGTCTGTTCTTCTCTTGAATCATATACCACCACCTTTTCTTCTCTTTCTTCTCCACCTTCCACAATGGTATGAGGATCCCGCCATCTCCTCTCAGATTCGTCTTGCGGAATACACTCATCCACTGGCGTCCCTACTTCAGGCGTGTGAGGGTTGAGCGACGGGATCTGTGTGCCATAGAGCCCTTCGTGGACTGTCCCAAAGGGTCCATGCAGACCACCCCAAGATTCGAAGCCCAATTGTGGATCATGAGGTGGTGAGTGTGTTGACTTGTCCAGAGTCTCTTTCGTAAACCTCTCCAGCATCAACCCTTCATTCTCCTTCTCTTCCTCCATGTCGTCCTCCTTCCTCGAGGCAGCACCGGCCTTGGACCGTCTCCTGCGAACAATATACATGTATCCACCAACGGCCATCAACACGACAAGGACTGCAATGACAACTCCCACAATGATGACCGTGTAGGATTTCCCGCTAGGTGCGTCGGTATGAGGCGGATCAGGTGTTGTTCGAGCAAGGTGTGAATAGGCAGATACCCAAGTATCCGATGAAAGATCGTACACCATCGTAACGTCTTGAGGTGCAGCCCTGTTAGTCCCGTTCACTGTCTCGCCTCCCCAGACGATCAAGTAATCGTTCGAGATGGCGCATGCAGCTCCATATCGTCCATTGACCGACTTGACGGAGGGCCCTTTTTTCCATGTGCGAGTCAGCACATCCAGGATGTAAATATCATCAAGCGTCTGGGAAGGCATGTCTGCACTCGTTCTTCCTCCAAACAACACGAGCTTGCTTCCTCCGCTCGTCGAAAGTAGACATGTCAGGTACCGTGCGGATGGTTTTTGTTCTCCGTGCGTCTCCAACTCCTCCCAACGATTTGTCCTGTTCATGTTGTAGCTGTAGAGATCATCGCCGGTGCTGTAGACGAGTCCTCCCAAGGGTTTGTTCCATGCCGCGGAAAAAAACGATTTCTGAGGTATAATCGCTGCTTGAACGCCATCATCATCCATTGTCAGCTTATAGTCGGACATGTTCACTATCACCGTACTAAGATTCCCGTCGGCAGACTTGTATGCAAAGGGGATGTAGACAAGTGCTGTATCCGGGTCAGATACGGCTGCATGTGGACTGCCATCCGCTGTATAAAACACAGTGGGACCCCACCCTGCACTCTCAATGTTGTAGGCATAACCCCCATTTTTGGTGTGTACAAAGAACCTCCTTCCATCGCTAGACATGGCACCGGGTCCGGGGATGTTGTCGTTGGGAAAGTCTGGTAGACCCCGATAAGCGGGCTGACTCGCATCCCATGACGCTGTGAGATCGACAGCGAAGAACTGCTTTACGGGTGTCCCAGTTTCTCCAGTGATGTCTCCTCCAGTGATGTTTCCTCCAGCGATGTACATCGCCTTGCCATCTTGATAACCACTGGATGGTGAGACTACGGTCCTATGGAGTAATACTTGAGCGGAAACTGAAGGAGTAGATACAACGACGAGGAATATGGAGAGAACAAGGCGAAGGAAGCTTCTAAGGAATGCAGTCCCGCGGAACATGGCGAGTTATCGAGTTGGGAGTCGCGAATAACCACCCAGAGTGGCGGGAGTGGGAGGGAATAGCGAGAATGGTGGGTGTAAACTGGGATAACGAGGATGATGATGGGTATGAGAAGAAGGAATGCAAAAAAAAAAAAAAAAAAAAAAAGACTGGATATTTAGTCCAGTGCGGAGTTGACAAACGACCAGCCACCCGCATGGCTCTCAAGCGTGAACAGGGAACAGGGGCCGACACAATGAAATTACGAGTGCCAAGGGTAGTGCGCCAGCCCTTCGCCCAGGAAGTACAAAGAAAGTTACCGTTCCCTCGATCGACAGCCCATTCTGCTCCCTGAACCTCCAGGGTTCAATTGGTTCTGACGTTCTGGCGCCCTATCGTGAAACCACATCATTGACTACAGCCCTGGCATCTACATTTTCCTTCTCTTTCAACCCGCCTCGAGACCCAACAGCCCTGGATTGCTTTTTTTTCAGATAAACCACCTCTACTCATCGATGTATAGTTTAATGACGTCTGTTACCGTGCCTTCCACTTCCATGGAAGCACGCTGTTCATACGAAGAATACGAATGTGGAGACACATAGACCGGTGGTGCAAGATATTGTGAATTGCACGACGCGATCCCTTTCATGACTTTTGCGCAACTCTTTGGGCGTTGAGGAAAAGGTCGAGAACCATCTGCGCCTAACCCAACTGTCCTTGTTCCCATTCCTCCTTTGTAATTTGCTTCCATTTGCCCCACAACCGTGGCTCCAGACGACCTGTCCCTCTTGTGTTGACCGTTCCTGGCCCTGTTCTTTGGAGGCGGCACTGGCGGGGTGATGAGAGTGCAAGGCGCTGGTGACTTGGTGACACAGGGTCCTGATCTTCTGGATCGCCTACGGTAGACAATCACACCTCCCACAATCAAGAGTAGGACCACTACACTTGCTGCAACGGCCGAAGCAACAGCGGATCTTCCAGTAGCATGCACTGTCTCTGGCGGTACAACATACTCTGTCGTCCATGTGTTCGTTTTCAGGTTGAACACAAGAGTCATATTCGCCGGTGGCACGACGTCGTAACTGACCGCGGCATTACCTCCCCATGCAATAAATTGATCGTTGGATATGGCACAAGCAGGTGTCTGTCGTCTATCGGAGACGGGTGTGCTGGGCCCCATCTTCCATGTGGCTGTTTCCACATCCAAGATGTAAATGTCACCCGATGTGACATTGGTGGTCTTGGAATACCCTCCAAAGAGGATCATCTGTGATCCACCATTGGCTGCCACAAGACAAGCCCCGAGCGGTAAAGTTCCCTTGGGCGGTGTAGAAAAGATCTTCCATCCATTTGTCGAGTTGTAAGTGTACACGCCGTCTTCTGCCACATAAACCAAGCTTCTTAGAGGGGCACTCCAGGCAACTGCGTACTGGTCTTGGGTCTGCAGCGTCTGAGTGATGTTATCGCTCGCGATCGAGCCATCCGTGAGGTTGACTTTTAGCATGGAATACGAGCTGTTACCGTTCGGAAAAGCGAATGGAATGTAGATGAGACCTGTAACCGGATCTGTAGCAGCTCCGCGTCCCCAAAGCTGCTCCATCGTGTTGTTCGTGTTCGTGTTCGTGTTCGTGTTCGTGTTCGTGTTCGTGTTCGTGTTCGTGAAGATCTGGGTCCATATGTCCGTCCTGATGTCATATACCTGGCCAACGCCTTTGACCATCGTGAACCACTTGTCTCCATCGGCAGACATTGCGCTTGGAGAATAGGACTGAAGAGGCCCAATGGACAACGGCTTGTAAACTGGAGCATGCGTGTTCCAAGAGACAGAAAGGTCGATCATGAAGGTTTGATAGGATATAGTGTGCGATGGCGTGACTCCACTCAATATGAATAGGCCCTGTCCATCGATGAAGGCGCTGGCAGTTTGAGTGGCGATCGTTGGCAGGTATGACTGAGCGCGGACCAGGATGGATGACAAGGTGAGAAGAGTGAGGATATACGCCAAGACAGTGGAGCCCCCACGGTAGAATGATATTCGCTGAGATGTCATGATTAAAAGGAAGTCGGGGAGGGAGTGTGCAAAGAGAGAATACGATGGAGGAGGATGGAGGATGGAGGATGGAAGAGACGAAAAAGTATGTATCAAGGGTGGTGCAAACGAGAAAGGAAGAATGAAATCTTGAACGTCGACATGCCATGTGTCCAGAGGCTTTTTGTTCTCACCCTCATTTCACGTTCGGCTGTGCCAAACGACCCCCTCTTGTTCCCTTTGTCCAAATTTGAAATATGAAAAAAAGGGGTCTCACCTTGAGGACTTTAATTGCTTCCTACAGACGCGGGGTGCATCTACCGTTTCATCGACCGCTCAAGCCTTCCCCCGTCTATGAACAGTGTACGAGCACAGCCGCGAATGTCAAACCACACTTGGTCGGATAAATGACTCTTCAGATAATTCCGATGCTTGACATCTCAATAGAAACAGGGAGAGAAACCACTGTGGTGAAAGAGCGGGCAACTATCAGCGTAACAATGATATATAGTTTGCATATGCGGGCGCCGTAACAAAAGAGCTCACCCAAAATGAATGCTCAAAGATTTTGTACCAGCATTGCACCCAGCTTCTAATCGGATCGGAGAAAAGTACGAGCAGATCAACCCAAATTCTCTCAGCTGTAGAAACAAAGACACTCTTCATCCTCCTCCCAAACTTCCTGCGAGTGACATGGATACAGAGTGGTATTATGATTTTATTATTCCTTATATCTTTCTTTGCGCGCGCTGCTTTGGTATCCGTATCCTACATGTGCACCACTCTGTCTTCAGTATCCCCGATTCGAAATTTCTGGCCCCGAAAGATAGTACATTTGGTACGTACTAGCGCTCTCTGGCGCCGTGATGGGTTCTGAAGAGTGTGGATTCTCTGACACGTGAGGGGCTCCGGCAATGCCTTCTTGAACTGTTCTCCTTGTATCAGTGCCATCTCCAGGATGCTTGGAATCGTAGAGTGGAGCATTCACGTATACAATATTAGTCGCCGCAGGGTAATGATATGGTAGGGTGGCGCTTGGGTTATAGGGTTGTATGAACGGTCTGGTCACCAAGTTCTGGTCGGATCCAAGAGAGCCCCTTCTTCGATAATGAGGGATGGCAGGTGGAATGTCGCCACTCAACTCACTCGGGGCTGGTGGATCTCCATCTTCCTCCGCTTGTGTGGATCGAGCCTTGCGTGCACGATACATGAACACCCCTCCTAATATTAATCCAAGAGCGATTCCTGCACCGACAGCTCCTATGATGACTCCAGTGTTGTCGTTTTCTTGTGGACTAGAGGCATTTGCTGAAGGTAGACCTGTTGCTGACGGCGACGGCGACGGTGACACACTACCGGTGGGTGAAGGAAGCAGGCCAAGAGTTGGAAGGCCCGGAGGCTCGGCTGCTGCAGTGTAATTTGTGACCCATGCATTCGTCTGTAGGTTGTACACGAGCATGATATTCTCGGGGGGAACAATCGTTTGGGTGTTGCCAGTGTCGCCTCCCCATACAATGAACTGGTCGTTCGAGATGGCGCATGCAGGTGATCGACGAACATCGCGTGCAGCTGCCGAGGGCCCCTGCTTCCAGGTGAGTGTCGTCGTATTCAAGATGAAAATATCACCGACGGTTGCATTTAGGCTTTTGGAATAGCCGCCAAACATGACGACTTTGTTTCCTGTAGTTGAAGAGACCATACAGAAGGCGTTCGATGCTCGTTGTCCTGGTGGATTGTTGAAGTTCCTCCATCCTCCCACTTGAGAATACGAGTACATGACATTGTCAGCGGCATAGAGGAGACTCTTCAGATAGGCATTCCATGTAATAGCATACGTGGTCTGGTCGGGGAGATTAAAATCCCAGGTATCGCTCGAGATACTTCCATCCTTGGGATCTACGACCAACATGCCGTATGTACCGTCCGGCTTTAGATACTGGGATGGCACGAAGATCTTCCCTGTTTCTGGGTCGGTAGCTGCTGAACGCGCCCAGAGTTGACTGGCGCTGGGGTAGGTAAAGAGTGGGGCCCACCTGCCACTTGCTCTATCGAAGAGGTACCCAGTGCCCTTAATCATCACAAACCATTTCTGTCCATCGGCTGTCATGGTGCTCGGAAACCAGTTCGAGCCGGTTGTCAAAGTAAGCGGAGTGTAGGTAGGGTTGGCCGTACTCCAAGAGACTGAGAGGTCAACCATAAAGCACTGCCCTGAGACCATTCCTTTTACGGTGCCACCGCTAAGAATGTATAATGCTCGGCCGTCGAGAAAACTATTGCCTGACTGGACTGTGAGCTCTGGCTTGTATGACTGGGCATAGGATGTGTGGGGCAACAGAGAGAAGGAGGCAAAGATGGTGTAGGCAAGGAGAAGGAAGGCACCCCGAAAGGTTGTCCGTCTTGGTAGCATTGTAAAGTAGGGAGAGTGGAGATCGAAGAGAGGAGACGAGCGAGATCGCTCAAGCGATCAGCAATGAGAAAGTGAAGAAAGGGATGAGGAAGAGGTGGGAGAAAAGTGGCACTGCTACAGAGGTTAAAAACCATTTGCCCATGGTTGGGCTCACGACAATAAAGCAGACTACTACATTCCCTGCCGGGCCACCAGGCACGGTGGTTGTGCTACGAAAAAGTGAGTTGAGACCCGCCCCAACATGTCGGTACTCTTGTTACTGGCCACTTTCTTCACTCCTGTCTTCCGTGTAATAACGGACCTGAAATCCAACCAGGTCTTGATGATCAAAGAGGGTGCTTGCTCGTTCGCTGCTGCCTTTGCAAGATCAGCACACTCGTTTTTTTGTGTTGATTCAACAAGGGCTCTCAACTATGGATCTTGTTTCGGGTCAAAACTATGACCAGCTGAAACTCTCGTGCCTGGGCAGGGGGAGGGGAGAGAGGGGAGAGAGAGGCAGCATTTCCGACAGAACATCACGCACCCTGCAGCAGGGAAGCATTGCATTAAGGATTCTCTATTTTGCTTTTCTATATCACTATCTCAAGTTGGGATGCCGGATCCTCTGGGATGGTTGCTTCAACCATATCGACAACTGGAGGATGCCAAGTGGAACGGAGTTCGCAGTACAAGTTGAGGACATCCGTTACTGTACCATCCATCAGAAGCTGAGTCTGCAATGGGTTGAGATTCTTGGTGTTTAGGCGACTGGTCTCAATTGGGATCTCCCGCGTGACAGAGCCATTGTAGCATGCTTGCGGGAACTGTGGGGGGCCATGAGGACCCAAAGGTCCCTCCTGAACGGTACCAGCCCGTCGAGGAACAAGGCTTTCCACAAATGTCGGGGTGTAGCTCGCCACCTTATTCAATCGTGGCGCTTTGGGAGGCAGAGGTGGCCTAGCGTCACACGCCCCAGGCACTAGCGATGGATTTCTTTCCAAGTATGTCCTGGGTGGAATGGGTGGCCTCTCATCATATGCATTTGGAAGGAAAGAAGGTCTTCTCTCTCCTTGCGCCTTGGGTGGGATAGGTGGTCTATCGTCGAGTGCTCTCTCTTGGTACTGAGGCGGAACATATACTGGGTCGCGGGGACGTGATATCAAGGTTGAAGGGTTGTTTTGGATATCGAAACCAGCATCGTCGTCGCTATCACTATCCCCATCGGTATCAGTATCAGCATCGGTATCGTCATCGGCCATGGCTTTGACTTTGACTTTGTCATCGCTATCCACATCAGCCATGGTACCGGCGTCGGTATCGGCATCGGCATCGGCGTCGGCGTCTGTATTAGCTTTGACATCACCATTCATGTCACAATTGACGTTGAAGTTGACGCAGGCATTGACATCGATAGCGCTGTCCTTGCTGTAGACCTTTACAGCAGTTGGCGGATCCTCTTGAGCTACCTTCACAAACAGGTCATCTTGAGTCTTGTATGGTACCAGAGGCTTCTCGTCGACTCGTGCGGACTCGTGGTCAATTCGTGGTGGCTGGATTTTCCGGAGCTGCTTGTTCCTGCGGAAGCGGCACATGACAACCACAGCTGCAACCAGTCCGATCAAGAGTCCTGCTGCAACAGCTCCTGCAACTAGACCAGTACGCGAACCATTCGGTGAGGATTGCGATGCATCTGTGGATGCCTGATCATGGCTCTTTGATCCAGTGGGATTGGATGGAGCAGTGTATTTGGATGTCCAGCTATCGTTCGTGATGTCGTACACGAGAACATCGTGCTCGACGGCCCCATAAGTCTCGCCCGAAAGGTGGTTTCCACCCCAGACGATGAGTTGGTTGTTGGACATGGCACATGCTGGAGCGGTTCGAGTATCTTTTGCTGGAGCGCTGGAACCTTTCTTCCAAACCTGTGTGTCGACGTCCAGGATATAAACGTCTCCTGTTGTCATCCCCTGAGTCCCAGTGGCACCTCCAAAGAACACCATTTTGGAGCCACCGCTCGCCGATACGAAACATCCGCCCGTGGAGTACACAAAGCTTCCTTTCGTCACAAACTCTCTCCATCCTGCCGATGGGTCATAAATGTGCCCACCAGTCTCCATGAGATAAATGAGCCTTTGCAGTTTCTCGCTCCATGCGGAAGCATAGTTATCCTGCTGGGCTAACTTGTACGTCTTGCCATCACTCTTGTAATTGTTGGTTGCAATGTCCGCCACCAACGAGGAACGAGTGCCATCGGTGTTTGTGAATGCGAAAGGGATGTAGATGAGACCTGTGCTTGGATCCGTGGCCGCTCTTTGTGCAGTCTGTTTAATGTCACCAGGAACCCCGACAGGTGTGCTCCAAGTATCGGAAGGAATATCGTAGGTAGAGGCCGCACCACGAACAAGAGTGAACCATTTTGTCTTATCGGCCGATAAAGCACTTGGAGAGCTGAATTGAGAAGGTCCCAAGGAGAGTTGCTTGTAGACTGGGCTACTCGTGCTCCAAGAGGTAGAGAGATCAACCAAGAAGGTCTGACGGCTCATGAGCCCCTCTGGTGTCGTTCCGCCCAGGATGAACATGGCGCGGCCATCAATGAAGACACTGGTAGGTTGATTGGTGATGATTGGCGAGAATTTTTGCTGTGCATGGACCGAAGTCGATAGCATCAAAGAAAAGAGTGAAAAGAGGTATAAAGCACGGGTGAGAGGGGAGAGCAACCGAGCATCTTGATGCATGATGTATGATG
>Ga0247824_10000227_pt1 | contig 25545 bp, 12 predicted proteins | sample 13C_PalmiticAcid_FD_194412 | JGI IMG/M metagenome (GOLD analysis project Ga0247824, IMG submission 194412) | Soil microbial communities from agricultural site in Penn Yan, New York, United States - 13C_PalmiticAcid_Day48 | ecosystem: Environmental > Terrestrial > Soil > Agricultural land...
CGTTGACCGTGTGTGGGGTGGGAGTGGGAGTGGCGGGCTTGGTGGACGGCTTGCGGGCGCGGGGCTTGCGCGCGGGGGTCTTCTTGGGTTGCGCCGGCTGCTGGTATTGCTGCTGCTGGTGCAGGTAGGGGTTGGTTGGCTCAGTGGCGGTGTTGATGGCCGGAGTGGCAGAGACGGCGTGATTGGGGTGGGTGTTCATGGACGATGCCGTCTGGTGATAGCCCTGCATGGGAGACGGGCCGCTGTTCTGGATTGGCATCACGGGGAAGTGCTGCATGGGAGAAGAAGAGGCGGCGTGGCCAATGTGCTGGGGCGAGACGACATGGCCGTTGGGCTGCTGAGAAGCCACATGGTCATGGCCCAGGGCAGGAGTGCCAGGAGCGACAGGGTGACCCAAAAGGTGAGTCGTGTTGGCCATGCCACTGCTCGAACCATGGCGCACGCGAGTCGGCGTCTGCTGGACCTGCGCGGACCGACCCGAACCCTCGTCGAATCTCGGAGGGGAGTCATACGAGGCCGCAGCCTCCCTGTACATGACCACCATGGCCCTCTTGGCCGCCACCAGCTCGGGGCCCGTGAGCGGGCCCATCAACAGTGCGTTCCCAAAGACGGTGCCGTGCCGCTCAGTCTCGTGGAGGACACCCTGGAAGGCCTTGTACGCCCCGTTGATGAAGGCCTGGCGGTCGCTGTCCGGCTTCATGGCGCTGACCTCGACCAGATGGTGCTTTGTGGCCTCCTTGATGCGGTGGCGAGCCTCGGGGCCGGTGAAGTCGGTGGTAGGACCGTCGATCAGCATTTGGGAGAGGACTGTGCCCTGGACCCTGGCCTCCTTCAGGATGAGCTTGATGGCAGCGCAGATGCCAGCTTTGATTGAGGTTCCGATGATCGTTCCGCCGCTGGCGGGCGACATGCCGAAGTGGAGAGCCGGGTCAATCGGGATCTGCTGGGGAGTCTGGAAGCTCTGGGCCGAAGCCTGAACGTGACGAGCAGGAGCCTGGATGTTCTGGGCGAGGCTCTGCAGGTTTTGGGCGTTGGCCGGCAAGGGCGGCGGCTGGGCAATCGGGACGACAGTGCCATGTTGATTGACGCCCTGGCGGCGCTTGGTGGGGGTCTCCATGCCATACGCAGCGGACGCCTTGCGCTTGTTGTCCGAGGACGGGGTCGCGGAGGGATGGGTCGAGATGCGAGCCGAAGGGGTAGACTGCATACCAGGCCGAGAAGCCGAGGCAGGCGTCCGAGACGGCTGCTGCATGAACAGGGAGAACTCGTCAGACATCTGGGCGGCTTGCTGGGCCACGGGTTTGGCATTCCCAAAAACTGCCTGCTCGGTAGCGGCCATCTGTGCCACTGGCTGTTGCATCGCAGGGGTGGCAGCGCCAAAAGAGGTCTGGGCCATGGTGGGCAGCTCGGTGGTTTGATAAACCATCATGTCGGCGTCCTCGCAAAATGTCGGCGGCATGTCTGCCATGCTGGCGTTGAACATATCCTGGTCATTGTCGATCAACTGTTGTGAAGCAGCCGAGTTGACAAACGGATCCGAGTCCATGACTTGGTCAAGACCAAAGGAAGGAGCGGCCATCTGTTGCTGAGCCATGTCAGGCATTGCCGGGACACACATCGAGGTGGTGTCAACCTTCGACTGCGACTTGGCGGGAGCCTTCTTCTTGCGGCTCCGGGGCTTCTTCGCGGCAATGGGAACATCAGCAGGGAGCGGGCTGCTCACTGACTCCGCCTGGGCCACCGACATGATATCAGAAATGGATGGCAATTGCGCCTGGACGTCGGCCGAGAAGAACTCTTCAGCTCTGGCATCGTAGGCTTGGACCATCATAGCCTGATCAGCGACGGAGGGCAACTCCGGGAACGGAATTTGCTGCTCAGAACCAGCATCTGGGTGCAGCGGAGTGGTGTCGTTGACCTCATGCTGGACGGTAGACTGAGGGGTGGTCTGCTCCAGGAATTGCACCGGCTGAGCAAGAACCGCAATGGGTTGGACCGAAGCAGTGAAGTCGGACTGATGCTGATGGGCAGCTTGGGGGGCCTGCGGCCGCGGCTGGATCTGCTGAGCAGGAATCTCGTCAGGCAGAGAGTTGAAGTCGAACATGTCGGCGTCATTCTGGAATTGGAAAGCATCCTGGAACTGCTGCTCAAAGTTGTCCGAGTTGCCCTAGAACTGGAAATCTTGAACATCGCCCGAGATGGTAGTCTCCTGAGAGGCTGTGGTGAAGGAGGCGGCTGGAGCAGCCAAACCATGGCCAGAGATGACCTGGCCATGGTTCTGAACGGCATTGTTCGTCACGCCGGTGGGATTCTCCATCCAGTTCTCCAGCTGGCCATTCTCCGAAAACCCAAACGTGCCATCCTCCGGCACGCCCAGCGCTTCCAGAACGGCCTTCTCCTCTGCCATACGCTGGGCCTCAGCAGCGCGCTTGGTCTCATCCCGGATCCGGTCTTCCTCGGCAGACTGAGCCAGCATCGCAACGAGCTTCTCCTCCAGGAGTCTGGTCTCCTCCGCCTGCTTGGCCTCCTCTCTCTTCCGCTCCTCCTCGGCCTCGGCCTCTTTCTTCTTGCGCTCGTCTTCGGTCTTCTTCTCAGCAGCGATCCGCTTCTGCTCGTCAATCACGGCCTGGCGCTGGGCCAGGATCATCTCTTGCGCCCGGGTCTGCGCCTCGACCCTGCTCCGCCAGACCTCGCGGTCGCGCGACTGCTTCATGAGATAGGTGAACTGGTCATACCTCGCCAGTTCGTACTGCTGGTCCTTCGGCAACTTGCCGCGCAGATCCTGGACAAACTGGTTGCGCTCGGCCTTTTGATCGTGGGCTGCCTTGAGGGCTTTGGTGTCCTCGTGGATGTTGGCAATGATGGGGCCAACAGCCGGGTTGGCGGTCTTCCAGTTCTCAAAGCGAGCATGGTGCTTGGCCCAGGCGACCTGGGCGGTGATGGCCGATGACTTGTGGTGCTCGGCGGTGGTGGAGAAGTCAGGCTGGGTCTTGTTGTCCTCGCTGGCGGCGAAGAGGAACCAGGCCCTGTAGGTGTTCCTGTACTCGGAAAGGAGCTCCTTCTCCTGGCGGTACTGGTCAAAGAAGTCGACACGAAGCTGGTCGGCGAGGGGAGTGTCAGGCTTGGTGGGCATGGTGTTGTGGTTGGCTGGGCCCGCATAGCGACCCGGGGAAGCGGGAGCCTGGGTCAAGGAAATGTTGGCCAAGCCAGGAAGAGACGCAGGCGGGCGCTGAGGAGTGTCAGGAATGGCAATCTCCTCTTCCATGACGGCGGCAGTGATCTGGATTGTCTGTGCTCCATTGGACGCGGCATTGGTGTCGTGGACGGGAAGGTCGGGATCAGCCAGGGCCTCTCCATCAGCAGAGAGAGCCTTCTGCAGCTCTGGGCCGAAGAGAATGCTGGAGCCAAAATCCGCCTTGGGAAGCGCGCCATCTGCAAGGCCCCCGAAGCTGCCGCATGCATCAGAGGCGGGAATGGCGGCCTTGTCAGTCGGAGCAGCGAGCAGAGGGGATGCGACCTCGGCTGGCTTGGGAGAGTTATTGGTCTCATTGGCAGAAGCAATGTTGCAAATGTGAGAGACACCGTTGCCGATGGTGGTCTGATTGACTGCGGTCTGATGGATGCTGGTCTGATGGACGCCGGTCTGATGGACGCCGGTCTGATGGACGCTGGTCTGGTTGACGATGGGCTGGTTGACGATGGGCTGGTTGACGATGGGCTGATTGACGATGGGCTGATTGACGGCGATGGCGGCGTTGCCAACGCGGCCATCGACTGGGGATTCCTCATGAATGCTGATGTTGACAGCCTTGTTGGACTTGGGGGTGGTGGTGGGAAAGGTCAAGGGAGCGACGGTCGGCAAGCTCAATTGACCAGGGGTCGGCTTGGTGTCGCTACGACGGCCGGAACCAGTCAGCTCGCCGAAGCTATTGGCGACGCCAGTCTTCTTGGCCGGAGTCTGGGGAGCATTGTAGGACTGGTTGTTGTTGTGGTTGTGAGTGTTCTGCTTGACCAGATTGTGGTCATTGTCGTCTTCCTTTGAAGCGCTCTCGAGGATCTCATTGAGCTCGCTGATGTCGCCAAACAGCGAGTCGATATCCGAGTCATTGTCATTGTTGACAAGCTCCTCACCATCGCCCTGGTCAACGGGGTCGGTCGAGATGGGAGCGGTGATGTTCTAAGCGTTGAGGTTAGCAAAAACTGATGGATCGCTTGGGAGTCATTTGCTCTAGAGATGGCACTCACCTTGGTCTGAGAATCGTACTGAGAAGAATCGGGAGTAGGGTAAAAAGCGACGAGCTCATCGTTGACAGCACAAGCAGTGCCTGACTGCTCAGTAAGAGGAGACATTTTATCGAGTCGGTTGAACTGGTTACAATGTGATGAGAGTCGATAAAGAGGTCAGTGCCGCAAGGAACGGCGAGGTCGGGCTTGGAAGATGGGTTGGTGTTTTGCGAGTTGATGCGGGCGAGGTCGGTCAGAAATCAGAATTGTGAAGTAGAAAGTCTTTGGGTGGAATGAAAAGAAGATGAATAATGGGAGGATGTCGGGAGTTGCGAAGCCACCGTGATCGGTTGAGAAATTGCTTCTGGGAGCGAATTAACTCGAATCGGTCTGATGGAAACGAATTGGGCAGAAAGAAGCGGTTGAGCAGTGATACAGCCAGACTCGAGTCGACGAGGGACAATGCCCACAATATCGAGGATAGCTGTGGATGGTAGAGACGGTTGTCAAGTCTGAAAGTCGATGGTGAAGTTTGTGTGGGAAAAGAAAGTCGGTTCAGAAATTCCAAGAGAAAGTGAGTAAGTGGTGGGAGCAAGGGAAAATTTTAGCAACCTGCCGCCAAAAACACCAACTGAGGAGGCTGGGAATTTTGGAGTTTTCAAAACTGGAAGGAAGGGCAAAAATCTCAAAGCGTGGGTTTACGGGCAAGCCCTCGAGGAGGGAACCGCCAGATACAGAACAACACTCTGGCACTGTGGCATAACTGTCGACCATACACCATATTTGCTGTGGCTTCTCACCTCAACAACTCACAAAGCGATTGGCAAATGTCTTTATTTTGCGTGAAGTAGATTTAGAACCGTAGACAACCTCTCAACTCTGTGATTCTGGTCTCAGGACTCTCCTGTGAAGGGGGTTGTGCTCGGGGTGGTTGTCCCAGCGCTCTTGAACTCGCCCGTGACATAAAATGTCTCACACTATTGGCATTGCAACCTAATTTGGCACCACGAAAACAATAAAAGAGAGAGAGTATCTTGAAATTGTTCATGGAGGTTTGGGCTAACTTCAGGGGCACTGGCAACAGACGGTCTTGGCACTTGAAACTCCTCCAGTCTTGGACACTAACATAAGGCTTGAATTGAGTATGGAAGATACTTCAAAAACGAGATCTCAACCATACTGGCCAGCGTAGGAACAGAAGAGAGCTCCAAGCTCAAGTGTGTGAGCCACGGGCTTCGTGTTGAATAAGTTCCCAGCGCGGAATCCTGCCTGGCAATGGGATAGGGGAGTGAGTGGAGGACGTTGAGCAGTATCTCGAATTCTACTGCTGCGTCCAAAGACAGAAGAAAATACGTGAAAATGGGGCAGCATTAACTTGGTCGTCACTGAAGACAACAGCCAAGACAAGTTCCAACACAGTTGGCATGACCGATATCTATTATTCCCTAACCGTCTCATTTCCCTGCCTCCAGAACGCCAGCCAACTCAGTTTACATCCCCACTGAAACAACCCAAAACCGAGCAAAGTCCAAGTCCAGAGAGCACCTGTAATCACGAAACCTCCTCAACCATCTTTCCCCCAGCGATCCCTGCCCCGCTAAACACCCTCCCCGCGGGCCCAGCGAGCAGCTCGTCCGGCACGGCCACCCGGCTACCCTGCTTGCTGTTGACCCAGCGAATGAACATGGGATCGGCGCGCTGGGCTTCGGTGTCGGGTGTCTCGTCGCCAGCGGCGAGGAGGGCGGCGTTCTTGCGGGTGGTCTTGGGCGCTTGCTTCTTGAGGAGTTTGTTGATTGTTTCCATCTGTGGAGGACAGTGTTAGTTTCGAGGATTGGGAGACGGGGACAAAGGAGAGATGAGGGATGGAGGTAAGCACCTTTACTTCCTCATTCCGCTTGTCGCTGAGATTGCGTCTGCGGCGGGCCATCTCGAGGCGGCGCATCGAGAGTTCTTCGGCAGTGAAGTGCTTCTTCGCTTGGACCTCTGCGTATGTGTTTAGCAGTCTGTTCTGAAATGGAGGAAGGAGGTGCTGGTCTCACCATCGGACAACTTCAGGTACTCGTGCGAAGCGTCGCCGAGTTTGGCACGTTGTCGGGCAGTCAGCTTGGAAAGGTCGGGCGTGCCGGCACGGCTGCCGTCTTCGTCGCTTCCGAGTTCTTCGTCCTCGCCCTCGCCATCCTCGTCGGCGACTTCGATTTCTTCGCCTTCGGCATCGACGTCCTCGTCATCATCGCCTTCGGCGTCTTCCTCTCCGTGGCCGACTTCCACGGTGACGTCCTCGGGCTCGCTCTCTAGCTCGCTCAACTCTTCGTCGTCATCATCTTCTTCGTCATCGTCCCGTGCTGCCGTTTTCGCTACAGCCGTGCCTTTGCCGATGGGCTTTGCTGTGGAGGCGCTTTTGCTTTTGGAAGGAGTGGCTGTGCTTTTGGGAGGCTTTGTGATCTTGATGGCCGGAGCTCGCGGGGCCGGAGTGACATCCATGTCGACATCCCCGTCAGCGTCGGCATCCTCATCATCGTCACCTTCAGCATCAACGTCCATCTCGTCGCCGTCATCGTCGCCTTCCGCATCATCGTCGTCACCGAGGTCCTCCATTTGCTCATCCTCCTCCTCCACCTCTTCCTCGTCTTCCTCGTCACTGACAGCCTTGGCAAACCCTGCCCGTGTGCCGACCTCGATCTCGTCCTCTTCCACCTCATCCTCTTCATCATCTTCCTCCTCCTCCACTTCCTCTTCTTCCTCCTCTTCCTCCTCGTCCTCATCCTCGCTACTCTCAATAACGTAGCTCTTCTTGCCGCCCCTAGTCCGCTTGCTTGCCCCGGCAGCAGCCCGGCTCGAGCTTCCTCCAGCAGTCACAGTACCGGACGACTTGCGCTTGCCAGTGCTGGTGCTGCTAGTAGCCTGCCGAAGCTTGCTCGAAGGGAGTTTGACGGTGAGGTGGATGTGCTGGTTGCCATCGCCGGCGCTGCTCGCTGGGGACGATGAGGGCAGGCCTCGGCTCACCGAGGCGATGCCGTTTCCTGAGCGGCGGGGATTGCGCGACGACATGGTGCGCTGCTCGCCGACGTCTCGGTCTCTGTCGGCCATGTCAGTGATTGCCATGTTGGCGCGCTGGGCGGCCGAGCGGCGCGGCCGGATAGACATGACGACGAAAGAGTTTGGTATGAGAAGGGGCTGTTGTGCTGTGGTGTTCTCTGGTGTTCCGCCGCCCTGGGATCGTGGGGGATGCTGCAGGGCGATTGAGTGGCGATGGGGATGTGGTGGTTGGATTCCTCGTGGTGGCGGAAGTTGGAGGTGCGGTGCAGAGGATGGCGTTGTGCGTTTGCCTGGGCTCCAAACAGGGTGGGGGATCCGGCTCAGTGATGGTTCTGGGCGTCAGGCATGTCGTTCGAATAAGCTTGCCGTGGGGAGAGGGCTCAATCAAAGGCTGGCGTGCCAATGGAGAAGCCACAGGGGAGCAGGCCGCGCCCACACAGGACCGAGCCAAGCGTGAATCCGCTGCGTCCGCAATTCCTCATTCGCTCTCCGGATCCTGCGGCTTTGCGACCCGAGATGGACTGAGAGATGGCGCTGGCGTTGAATCGCAACAGCCGTGTCTTGGCTCGGATGTCCTTTGTGTCGGCTGCTTTTTGTGTCGCTGATTTCGAGGCACAGCCAGCGAGTTGGGACCATCGGCAGGTGTCACAAACAATCAAATGCCCGACGGACTGGGCCTGCCAATTCTGAGAGCTGCAGCGACGCCGCATTTCCACGCAGGTTGGTGACTTCATCCCACTTCGCACCGTGTTTGCCGATTATGTGTCGATGCAAATCGCGACCGCAGGCTCACACCACAGCTCACACCACAGCAAAGCCGGTCGGAGCCCCTTCTCATCCCAACATCTCAAAAAACTTGCCTGGAACTGCAGAAGACTACTCACATTTCGAAGGGTTGAGCTCGGTTGTGGCTGGGCACTCGGATGTCACGGCTCCGACAGCCCGCGATCTATCACGTTTTCGGCTTCTTGCCTGTGTCTGGTAGCGGGTTGGCGTCGTATCAGCAATTCGAGCGAGGATCTTGGATGGAAATGCAATTCAACGTCAGATTGGGACACCTACGGTGATACTGCGTCCGGGCCGAGATGGTTGGTGGTTGATTTAAGGGTGTTGTTGCCTGCAGAGAGCAACACAACAGGGCCTTTGCGAATTTGTGAATGGTACAGCTGGGAGAGAATAACAAGGATAAATGAATACTAATAAGAATGGAAATATGCGGTTTGGAGGTCCCGTCTGAGCAGGCGGAGGTGTTCTGAGGTTGAATCGACACAGCACAACACCAGAATCTGGAAGCTCGATCCACAAGGCTGTTCAGTCTTGGGAGGCCAGGCCGCTGGCGCTGTCAAGCCCCGGCTGAGCCTGGGGTTGGTGGGGCTGCCGCGGAGCGGTCCCCACAGCGAAGGCGCTCGGGCCAGGCACCCCGGCTCCCGGCCACTGTGAGGCGAGCCTCGGCAGAGTGCAGCCCGTCACAAGTCCCGAGTTGCCAGTCGCGATCCGGCACAACAACACCCGGTTTTCTACACAGTCCACCCAACAATCGCACCAACTGTTCCAGTTTCTATTTCTTGACACCGACGGGATCTACAACAATGGGTGAAATCGACAAAGACAACGAGCAGAAAGTGCTGGCAGCGCCCCCGGCGCAACCAGAGGCGCAACCAGAGGCGCAACCAGAGGCGCAAGCTGCTGCCGAGCCCGCTGCCGAGCAGACCACATCGCGCGAGGAGACGCTTGAACAGGCCAGGAAGTTTCTCCAGGATGCCGAAGTCAAAAACACAACACCAGAGCGCAAAGCCGAGTTCCTCAAGAGCAAGGGGCTGTTAGAGAGCGACATCGAGGGGCTACTAAAAGAGGTCACTCATGATGGGCGGCCAGAAGCACAGGTTTGTCCAGTCCCCCTTTTGGCCACTGCAGACATGGACTCACACTGCCCGAAGAGTCAGACCAAAGAGGAGAGGATAGAGCCTCCGCCCGCAAAGAAGGAAGACCGGCCACCGATCGTCACATACCCCGAGTTCCTCACCAAGCCCGCCCGGCCACCACCGCTTGTCACCGTCAACGGCTTCCTCAACACACTCTACGCGTTTGGCGGCCTCTCCACCCTCGTCTACGGCGCTAGCAAATTCGTGGTCGAGCCCATGGTCAACACACTCACCGAAGCCCGCATCTCCCTCCACGACACGGCGAACCAAGACCTCACCAAGCTCGTCTCCAAACTCGAGAGCACCGTCTCGGAGCTCCCACCCGTTAAACCCACCAAAGACACACCCACCGACAAAGACGACGATACAGCCAGCAGCTACGACGACCCAACCGAACTCTTCCACCGGGACATCGGCGTGCAGACCTCCCTCCCGACCTCACCGCAACAGCCCCCCGCCCAACCCGCCACCACCGCCGCAGCAGCAAACCCCACCATCGCGCACACGCAGAACCTGCTTCGCCTCACCAATGCGGTGAAGACGCTCAACGAAGGACTGGTGGACCACACCGAGTCGCTGGGTGACGTGGGGACGGTGCTGGACATGCTCAAGCAGGACCTGGACAAGCTCAGCGCGGCCGCCGCGACCGATTTTGTCGGCGGGTTCTCGCTGTACGGGGCCGCGAGCAAGAACGAGCCGGACGATGAGATCAAGAAGGCCAAGGAGAATATCAGGAGGGTCAAGGGGGTGCTACTGAGCACGAGGAGCTTTCCAGCGAGTCGGTAAGGGGCTGCACTGTCTGGAGTCCCAGGCTAGGCCTACCTCGGTGAGGTGATGGGGAGGGGTGTTTGGAGCGCTGGAAGTGATGGCAGCGCTGCGTAGAGGACGCGCATTCGTGCAACTGAGATGGGGCTTCTGGGGAAGGGCAAGCTGCTGTGGCCTTGCATGCGAAACAGCGTGCGCCAGCGCGTCACTGACAAACTCATAATGGCCTGGCTGGCATTGGTCTGCGGTTGTGTAATCCGGCAACGGTTTTGGAGTCATCCATTGGTTATGTGGGCATCACTCGCAGCAACGCTACTGCAGAGGGGTGGCGGGCGACAGTTGGGGTGCTGATGGGACCCCGGATTTTGTGAGGGGTGTGGCCAAGCGAGATGCTAAGAATGTCCATCGGATGAGCCCCGGACGACCATGGGCTGATGAAGCATGCGGTGCTGGAGGAATGGTAATGAATTTGGGAAGAAGAGTTCATCCGCAGCAGACATCCTCTTGTACAAAACACTACGCGCATTTCTGCAGCTTCCAGTCTCATCCTCTCTTCATGCATTCTGCCCGAGGCAAAAGTCCCAGGCCCAGAGACCCTCGCTTCCCCGCTCACCGCCCATGACCTGTTGTCCCTTGGAGAAGTGGAGAGAGAGAGATGCAGGTGCGGATGCTCCACAGGGGCTAGACCTCTCCGAGACACAGCGCTCCAGGTGCCGAGAATACCAAGAGCTAAAGCTTTTGATGAGTTGCACCAGGCTGAGGACAGGAGGCCCAGACGAGCCAGAGTAATGCGGCGATGGACTGATCCTCGGAGAAGCGCGACATCGCGAGCAGACAGCAGAAGACAAATGATTGGCAGTGCCGCTGAGGATAGGGGATCGCGTGCAACCCTCAAGAACCTCAATCCTGGTCACACGATCGTTGAAAACGGATAGCCCCGCCACGCAGGAAACTTGGCATCTCCACTCGACTGGCGAGCGGCATATCGCTTTTTTCAACGGCAAGCGAAGTCGAGGCTGCCCGAGCTCAGTCCTGTCCAGCAGCCTGTCCTGTGCTTTGTTGCGTCGCGCGAGGACGGCCCGGCCCCGAAGAGAGAAAGAGAAAACGAGGCCGAGTCCGAAACAGCGGAACGGGAGCGAGAAAAGACGGAACTGAAAGCGGGGAAACGACGTCCCTTCGAGATCATCGCGGACCAGATTGACAGGGCTTGTAGGTCATCCCAGTGGCGTCGGATCCTGCCGCACATTCCCCAGACTTGGGCAGGCCAATCCGGAAGCGGCGAGAGGCAGCTGAACAGCAGCAGCAAAAGCACAGGATGCAGACCGACAAGGACAGGCCGCTGATCTCATCAGAGGCGCCCGAACTGCCCGACAAAGCACTGCTGATCCTTGGCCCGTCTTCACTCGAGGGACACGAACCCGGGGACGGCGATGGCCATGACGCCCGCCGAGACTGCCCTCGCCCTCGACAATTGGGTGAGGCCTGGATGGCGGTGACGCCGAGCTCGCAGGCAGCACCAGGCCAGAGTCAGGACGAACCTGACATATCTGGTATGTTATTGCGGTCCTGCCTTCCAGGTCCCTTCCTTCCTTCCCTCCCGTGTGCATCTGTGGTTTCCGCATTTTCAGCCAGTGCAGTCTTGGCGAGCGCCGCCGTTTCTCCCACTCTCAGGTCACTCCGCTGCCTTGGCTTCTTCACCCCAGGGCTGTCTGCAAGTGTCAGACATCGTGACGCCGAGAGGGGCAACTTCCTCGACACTGGACAACCGGCCAAGCACGAGGCTGCATTTGCAGGCGTTCAGAGTCAGTGCGCAGATCACTAACGCCTGCTGCCCCCCCTAACCAGGTCTAGACAAGCCCGGCCAGCTTGGCGAGGCCATCATACCACTTTCAGGGCAGGCCGCCCCGCACGCGCAGCGCCGTCTCCAAACCCCCGCGCTGCAGGCCCCTATAAAGCTTGGGAGCCCAGGACTGTCACGCGTGCCCGCCAGTGGCGACTGCCCATCGCCCGCCCTTCCTCTCGACCAGACACCACCCACTATGATCTTCTCAGACCTGTACAAGTCGCCGAGGACGACTCTCAGCAAATTCCGCAATTCCTTCCCCCATGGCGTCCCGCCGCCTGCAGATATCGACGCGGACCTTGTGAGCAGGGATAAGGCCAAGAACAAGGAGGCCGTCAAGAAGTATCTCGCCGAGAAGGTGCGCTATGATTGGGAGTTTACTTGGCCGTCCGTGGTAGCTTCGACGCCTGCTGCCGTGGAGCCCACGCTGCTTGCGCAAGAGGAGAATGCCCAGGCAGGAGGGCAAGACGACGCTGGGAATACTGTTGCAGTACCCACTGCAGCAGATGAGGATGCATCGAGGGATCCGGGGGAGGAGGCAGACTCCGAGTCGGACGCAGAGTCAGTCTACAGCACGATTTCAGAAGACGCTGCGCATTTCCGGTCACGGGCAGAATGGACGTCGGATCTCTCCGATAACGACGAGCCTCGTCCTCCTGCGTCCCCCTTTCGATTCGATAGCCCAGACGCTGTTGGCGCAGCTGTGCGCGACTCCATTGAGACGAAGCGCGCTCGCCGGCGGAGAGCTGTACGTGAAGAGACGAAGTGGAACCCGGGGCTGGCATGCTTCGAAGCGCGCCGCAACGCCTGGACGGGCGCAAAGACGGTTCGCGTGAAGCCGAAACCGCAGAGCCCCGTCTCGCCATCCTCCACCCGCCGCCTCTTCTGGCGGCACCACCGCAGCCAGTCGTCAGTGTCCCAGAGCGCCATCATCACGTCGGGCTCGCCGCCCCCTACCTCGCCGCTTCAACCCGCCGCAACGCGCACATCAACAACAACGGCCTCCGAATCCGACTCGGGCGTGCAAAGAACCACATCCCAAGAATCAAACGCCCCCGCCATCCTCTACCCAGTACAAACCGTCATCCCCATCCCACCGCCGCTCCTCCCGCCACAAAATCCCATGCGCGCCTCGGTCCAGCCGTCCATGTACGGCTCGCTCTACGATAAGGTCGTCGTTCAAAGCCTGCAGCCCTCTTGCCCCGTCAACCTCGCCGACATGCTGCGCGCCTGCGTCGTCGGCTGGAAGCGTGACGGCGAATGGCCGCCGCGGCCGACCTACCCTGCCCCGGCGCCCCTCCAGACAGCCAATGCGGAAGCGCTCGCCATGCGCCAGCGCAAGGCACAGCAGCAGCGTGCCAAGAATGCCGCGAACGCATCTGCGGCGGCGACGGCCACGGCGACGGCGGGCAGGAGGTTGAGTTTTGTGGGGTTCTTCAATGGGGGACACGCGGCCAAGAGCGTTACGACGGCGACGGCGGTGGCGGCACCGGTGACGCAGGAGGGAAAGGAGAAGGAGAAGGAGAACGGACTGGGGCATTCGCAGTCCCACTCCCATTCGGATGAGGGAGCGGGGTCGTCGGGCAAGGCGTTGTTCAGGAGGAGCCTGCAGAGGGTGTTCTCGCTGGGGCAGCATGGCCACGCGCATAGTGCGTCGAATGCCAGTGCGAACGGGGCGGCGAGTGGGCCGCTCTCGCCGACGAGTCCGCCTTCGACGAAGGAGGTTACCGCTGCGGGTTGAGGAAGCGAGGTTGGGATGCATGTTTAATGTTGTCTCTGGGACGGATGCTTTGCAACGTCTTTGTCATGAGGACTGCTTGTTGCTCGTCTGTTTCTGATGGGTTTGGCTGTTTTGCTTCAATCATGGGTGGGAAAGGATGCCGTGCCGCGTGATACCCCGGTCTTTGCTACAGTAGTTTGATATCAACAAGGGAGAAATATGAACCATCGGAGGATGTAATCACCGATTTGACGTTTTGAAGCAACATGAAAGTGTTGACTGTGAGTGAAACATGTAGTTGACCAGAACGTTGTCTCCTCCTCCTCCGTGATTCTTGGAGAGGAGACTCGAATATCTCTACCGTCTACCGCACATCTGCTCAACTGTACTGAATGGTGAACCCAATATTAAATTCATCCTCGAGAGATATCCTGCGCTCGCTTCCCAAGATTCGATGAGCGCCATGCTGAGGCCATGCATGCATCCATACGAAATGGATCTGAAGAAGAATGCACCAACCACTCCGTCTCCAAGCCAAACCCGCTCCCGCCCTGCCATGCCATGTATATAACACATTAGATGCAGCCTTCGAACAACCCACTCCGTTTCCTTCCAACCAACCCTCCCAAAACCTCTTCACCCTTAAACGCCCTCTTCCTCGCCTCCGCTCCAATGTGTGTTTGTCGATTACAGACCTCACATGCCCGTCACCCTCATCGCGGCATACCCCACCGTGACCACCACCCCAAGCGTCACAATGCTGCTCGGCACGCCGACGCGGATAAAGTGCTTCACCTGCAGGTACCGCTGGCCCGCGGGGTCCTCCTTCATGATGGCCGCTACACCCCATCACAGTCAGCATCACATGCTCAACTTTGACATCCAAGGGAGAAAAAAAAAGACTTACTCATATTCGGGAACCCGCTCGTCGGCAGCGCCATGGCGGCACTACACATCAGCACGCCGGCCATGACCAGCAGATTCGGATGCGGCTCCTCCAGCCCCTTGCCGACGTTGTACACCAACGGCAGGATAATCAGCGCGGCGACGGTGTGGCTGATGAACGTGGCAATCACCAAAATCAAGCTCGAAAACACGACCAGGATGCCGTACAGACTGAACTCCTGCACGCGCTCGGTGATGGCCTCGGTGACGGTGTGCAGCAAGCCTGACGAGTTGACCGCTTTCCCGAGAGACAGCCCGCCCGCGGCGAGGATGATGATGGTCCAGGGGAAGTTGTTGAAGTCCTCCTTTGTGAGGATGCCGACGCCGAAGAAGAGGATGATCGGGATGATGGCGATGACGCCCATGTCGCCAAAGACGTGCTCGAGGCTGTGCGAGGCGCACCACAGGCCGATGGTGGCGAGGGTGACGATGGAGACGAACCACTGGACGCCGGTGAAGGGGTCGCGGACGGGGCGGACGGGGACGATGGTGGTGCCGCGGCCGGGCTTGAACGCGAGGAGGAGCAGCAGCCAGATGAAGAAGAGGGAGATGATGCCGACGGGGATGACGATGAAGAACCACTGGCCCCAGGTCGGTGGGGGTTCCATGATGCCGATGGCGACGACGTTCTGAGGGGAGGCGATGGGGGAGAGCATGCCGCCAATGTTGGAGGCGAGCGCGATGCCGATGATGACGGCCTTGGACATGTCGGAGCCCGCGGGGAGGTTGCGGAGCATGGGCTCGATGATGCCGAAGCAGAGGACGGGCGCGGCAACGTTGCTGATCAGCATGCTGGCGACGGCGGCGACGGCCATGTTGGCAATGAGGACCGTCTTGGGGCGCGTGCCGGCCTTGCTCAGGACGAAGGTGGCAATGCGCTTGTCGATGTTGCATTTGGAGAGCGCGGCGGCGAGGGTGAAGCCGCCGAGCAGGAGCATGATGACGGGGGTCCACATGGCCGAGAAGACGACGGCGGTGGCGTCCTTGGAGCCCAGTCTCTCGTGTGGCTTGTCCTTGTCGCGGAACACCTGCAGAACGACGCAGAGGAATGGGATGGTGAGGGAGGTGACGAACAGCGGCAGGGCCTCGGTCGCCCAGAGCAAACTGACGAGCACCAGCATAGCCAAGCAGTTCTGCTGCTCGGGCTTCTCCATGATGGGGATGTAAAGGAGGGCGAAGAAAAGGGCCACGATGAGGATGAGCGAATACGTTGTCGAGGTAAGCAGCCATGTCGGGCAAAAGAAGCGGCCCAGCGGCGTCGTGATCTCCTTGATGGGCAGAATAATCTCATCGTCGCCCTGGAGCCGTGTCTTTTGGGGGTCCGTGTCGCGCCCGAGGAGGGTATGCCCCAGGCTGGCTGCTTCAGCTCGCCGTTCCATGCCGATGAGATCTCTCCAGACGGTGTTCCGCTCCCACACAACGTGCTCCCGCAAGTGTGACCGGAGGTCTCGAATCGCCGTGTCGCCATCGCCATTGGTGACAATGACAGTGTAGGCTTGCACTATCTGAGAGATACGCTCTTCCAGGCCCTTGGTGGTATCGGGGCGGAAGGGATAGGCCGTGTTGACAAACGTGTCCATGTATTTGGGCCGTAACCGGCGGTCGATGATCTTGTCAAACTTCTTGAGGACCTTGCTAAAGCCCGTCTTGTTCAGCTGGATGTACGACTTGAGCTCGCACAGCTGGACGTAGAGGTTGATCATGCGCTTCTTGAGCATGATGCCGGACGAGAAGAGGACGGCTTGCTCGGCGTAGTCGTCGTAGTTGATGCTATGCCTCCGTGTGAAGTCGGTAGACGCTGTCAGGTCGGTCGAAGCCATCATCGAACCCTGCATCGTCCTGCGCCTACCGGAGCTTCCCCTTCGCCTCTTGGTGGTGAGCCCCGTCTCCTCGTCCTCGTCATCGTCGCTGTCCTCCCCCAGGCCGTCTTCGGTGGACTGCTGGCTACGCATGCTGTGGCTTCGAAACCGGCCAGGGGTAGAACGGCGTCTATCCGAGTTCGCCGCATCGCTGGACCGAGTGGGCGGACGGGCGTCCTCGTTGTCGGCAGCCTCTTCCTCGAAGTCTCCGGCATCCTTGAGGAGCGATTCCACCTCATCGAACAGCTCCTTCTCTTTGAGGACGTAGAAGGAGGTTATCTTTTCCAGTTCCACATCGAGGGCACGGCTGAAGACGGCTTCCGGGTCATCGTTCTGGATCAGCGGGCGGGACTCGGCGTCGCCGGCGGGGAGGTGGATGGCCTTTTCAAGTTGGTATATCCTGAGGGTCTGGGTCAGCGAGTCGGCTCTGAATACAGGCGGCCCGGGAACGCTTACAGCTTTTTGAGGTTGCTGTAGGCAATGTAGTGGTTGCTCCAGTCCGGAACGGCGTTGAACTGGATGCTGTGGGAGAACTTCATCTCGTCCTGCTCTTCCAGCCACCGGCGCTTCTCGGCCCGCTTGGTGTCGTACTGGCGCTCACGCTCGCGGACGGCGTCGTGGTACTTTTGGGCGGCTGTCGGGAACTCGACAAGCTCGATCTGGTCGGGCGGGCTGTCGGACGTCGTACGGCGGGTGCTCCCTCCCCTCTGGAGATGGCCAGGGGATGTTTGTCGGGTCGATGCGGCGGGTTCCTGCACTCGAGGACCTGCGGATCTGGTAGAGGAGGGGTCCGGGGGGGCAGATGGGGGTGATATTTTGTCGGCTTTTGCCTCGAGGGCAACAGTGGACTCAATTGATGGCGTGCGGCACACAGGTTGGGTTAGGTTGGCGGATTCTCGGATCCCACTGATTCCACTCGTAAACTTGCTTCTGGGTTCGTTGACGGGTATGATACAGGAGTGGCTTGCGGCCCCACTCAAAGCCTGGAACCGCTTGGCACACAGGCCCTTCGCACCCTGAAACTGGCCCGTTGCACCACGTGTTGCCACGAATTACCGTACATGGAGCGACAGCTGATACAGATGTACACGCATTACACACAAACACGAAGTCAGCCATTTGGTGCGAGCATTCCCTCCGACAACTCGGATAACTCTTGACCTCTCTCAAAGAGGTCCATCGAGACGACCAACTCCTGTAATGAGACTATTCCCACTTGCGCATAGCACTCGCTATCCGCTGATGGCGTGCTTCTGCGCGCCATGATGCAAGCAAGGCTTGGGCTGGTTTAGGAATACCCTCGCGTGAGAGACCAGGGCTTGAACGCAGTCTTTAGTCAGAGGAAGATGTCTTCCAGAGGAGCTTGAGTCGCAGGTTTGCAGAGCGGCAACAACTTGCATCTTATGTTGGTCGAGGGACAAGACAAAGCCAGGCGTTGGTATCTCGCGCCTCCATTTGGACGGCCGGAGAACCTTGATGGCCACCGGGACCCTGCAGTCTGCAAGGAGTGTTTCTGCAATCCGTTCCTGATGATCAAGGTGACGGAATATCTATGTCTTCCGTGGATTCAAGATCCCCTCTTTGGAGGCAGATGGCCCAAGATAAAATTGAGAGCCCGGGTACGAAGTAGTCCAGCTTGGCTCTGTTTTAATTGTGAAGCCAAGTCTTCCATGAAGAACACATCCGCCCTCCACAGCGAACCCTTGAATGCCACAACCCTAACCCTGGTTTAGCTCAGACCCAATGCCGTCATGGCACTTCCCGAGACCGAAGACGGCCACCATCGCAATCCGCCTCCAGACCCGCGCGACACCGCACCGGACAGCCTCTCTTAAGCCGACGAGACACTAGGGCCTCGAAACACTCCTGATGTACCGATAAGCGCGCCAAGCGCACAGAACCCCGACGGGCTGGCAGGCGCCATGCTCTCCGCATTCACAGCTCGACCCATCATCGAGCTCAAGCAACGCGACAAGTCCAAGATCGAGTCCATTCTCGCCTACGGTATGCTCGCTTTGCTGTGTATGGCCACATATGTGCTTTGACTAAGGAACCCAGGCGACCGAGTTCTCGTCGGCCTCAACACCGGTTCGCTGCGCATCTACCGAGTGAACGACCCGCTCACGCCGCCCGACCCAACTCCCGCCAACAGCAACCCCTCCACCCAGCCCGACACCGAAGACTCCAGCTCTGCCCCGCGAACCTCCCAGGATGGACACCCAGCGCCAAAGCCACCACCAACCAAGCCGACGGACCTCCTCCGCGAGGTCGAGAAGTTCTCGACGCGCGCCATCGAGCAGCTCGCCATAATCAAGGAGGCCGAGATCCTCGTGTCGCTCTCCAACTACGCCGTCTCCCTGCACGACCTCAAGACCTTCGAACCCGTCGAGGCGCCCCTGCCCCGTACCAAGAATGCCTCGACCTTTGCCGTGACGAGCAACATCGTCAAGGACCCGGCGACGGGGATACCAGAGATCATCTCGCGGCTGGCCGTGTCCGTCAAGCGCCGGCTGCTGCTGTGGGCCTGGCACGAGAGCGAGCTGTCTCCGGATGTTACAGAGATTGTGCTGGCCGAGTCGATCCGATCGCTGACATGGGCAAATGCGACCAAGGTGGTGTGCGGCATGAACAGCGGATACGTCATCGTCGACGTGGAGACTGGAAGCGTCGAGGACATTGTCGGACCAGGAGCCATTGGCGGCGCGGCAGGAGGACAAGGGCGTTTTGGTGCCGTGAGCGCGGCCGGGATGGGGTACATGGGCCTCGGAGGATACATGCCGAAGCCGCTGTCGGCCAAGCTGGCAGACGGGGAGCTGCTGCTGGCCAAGGACATCAACACCCTCTTCATCAATGACTCCGGGAAGGCGCTTGAGAAACGCCAGATCCCTTGGCAGGCAGCCCCGGATAGTATTGGGTACAGCTACCCCTATATCCTGGCGCTACAACCGCCAGCGAAAGGAAGCCTGGAGGTCCGGAACCCGGACACGCTCAGTCTTTTGCAGACCATCAGTCTCCCCGGAGCCGCAGCGCTCCATTTCCCACCGCCAACCTACAGTCTGGCGCATGCCGGCAAGGGGTTCCATGTGCTGAGCGACAGGGCGGTGTGGAAGATGGATGCCACGGACTACGACTCTCAGGTGGAAGAGCTGATCAAGAGCGGCAGGCTTGACGAGGCCATCAGTGTCCTCAACATGCTTGAGGACGCGCTGCTCCAAGATAAAACCGAGACATTACGGGAGGTCAAGATGCAGAAAGCTGAGCTGTTGTTCCGCCAGAAGAAGTACCGCGAGTCGATGGATCTCTTCAATGAGGACGACGTCAACGCCCCACCAGAGCGAGTTTTGAGGCTGTTCCCTAGAATCATTGCTGGGGAGCTCTCCGGTGTGGTGGAGGAGGAGCACGACGAATCCGAGCAAGAGAGTGCCAACGGGAAGGCGAATGGCGAACACGAAGCCAAGCCAGAGGTTGCTGAGGTTGCTTCTCCCGCAAGGGGCGGAGGGTTTGCCAAGTACCTCATGGGCGCCCGCAAGCAGAACCCAGAGACGGCATCCATCGCCTCGTCCAAGAAGGGCACAGACGACGACGCCGCCAGCATCAAAGCCAAGCCCCAGGACGACCACATCCAGCAGGAAAAGGACCTGATGGCCTCGGTCCTGGAACTCAACAGCTATCTCGCCGGCGCCCGCGCCCGCCTCCAGCGCGTCATCGACCCCTCCACGGGCAAGCTCAAGCCGCGCAAATCCCAGAGCGGCTCCACCGAAGACGCCTTCAAGACCCTCCTCCTCTCGTCTCCGGACGAGGGCGACGAGCAGCTCGAGCGCGACCTGCAGGACACGTTCAAGCTCGTCGACACGACCCTCTTCCGCGCCTTCATGTACTCGCGCCCGACGCTGGCCAGCTCGCTCTTCCGCATCCCCAACTTTTGCGACCCGGACGTCGTCAACGAGCGCCTGGTCGAGCACAACCGCTTCAACGAGCTCGTCGACTTCTTCTACGGCAAGAAGCTGCACCGCCAGGCGCTGGCGCTGCTGCGCAAGTTTGGCTCGCCCGACGAGCCCGACGAGGCGGCGCCGACGCTGCACGGCCCGCAGCGGACGGTCTTGTATTTGCAGGGGCTGCCGCCCGAGATGATTGACGTGATTCTCGAGTTTTCCGAGTGGACGCTGCGGAAGGATCCCGAGTTGGGGATGGAGGTGTTCCTTGCCGACTCGGAGAATGCGGAGACGTTGCCGCGGGACAAGGTGCTGGCTTTCCTCGACGGGGTCGATATCGGGTTGGAGATTCAGTATCTGGAGCATATCATCAACGAGCTGAATGACCTGACGCCGGACTTTCACAATCGTCTGGTGGAGTTGTTTATCAGGCAGCTGACGGAGAAGGAGAAGGAGAGGGGACAAGAGTGGGACGCCCTGATGGAGCGGCTGGTGCGGTTGTTGAGGGAGAGCAAGCAGTACAGCCTCGGGAAGGCGAGGGCTTTGATTCCCAAGGACGGTGGGTTCACCGAGGTCTGCATTGGAACTGAGTTTTGACTGACTTGCATCCAGATCCACCATTCTACGAAGCGCAAGCCGTCGTGCTCAGCAACATGGGCCAGCACCGACAAGCGCTCATGATCTACGTCTTCAAGATGAAAGACTATGCCAAAGCAGAAGAGTACGCCCCTTTTGCACCTCCACTCCCCACCTTAGACTAACCCAACCTCAACTCCAGATACTGCAACCGCATCCACAAAACCCAAGACCCCCAACCCTCCACAACAACAACACCAACACCCGCCCCATCATCATCAACAGCAGCAGCAGCGGAAGACAAATCCCACCCGCCAACCGAAGAAAAACCCTCCATCTACCACACCCTCCTCTCCCTCTACCTGACGCCACCCCCAGAATACACCCCGAGCCTCGAACCGGCCCTCGACCTCCTCTCCAAACACGGCTCCCGCCTGCCCGCCACCTCGACCCTCTCCCTCGTGCCCGACACCCTCCCGGTCTCGCAGCTCGAGTCCTACTTTCGCGGGCGCATGCGCAGCGCCAACAGCGCCGTCAACGAGACGCGCGTGCTGGCGGGCCTGCGCAAGACGGCGCTGTTTGCGAGCCAGTCGCTGCTGTATCTGGGCGACGGGGGGGTGTCCTCGCCGAGTGGTGCTGGTGGTGGGAAGGGCGGCAGGAATAGGCGGGTGGTGATTAGTGAGGAGAGGGTGTGTGGGGTGTGTCATAAGCGGATTGGGGGCAGCGTGGTGGCGGTCATGCCGGATAATGCGGTGGTGCATTATGGGTGTTTGAATCGGGTTGGGGGCGCGGCGAGGCCGCTGTCGCCGCTGGCTGGGGAGAGCGGGAGCGTGAGTGGGAGTGTTAGTGGGCGGTCGGGGTCGGCGATGGGTGCGTTTGGGGCGTGGGGGGCGCAGGTTGGCGGGTGAGTGTGGTTGTCCGGGAGAGAGAGGGATGGCTAGACGGAGGTCGTCGCGGTTTGTTGGAGAGTGCCCTCGTCGGCGCGTGTCGAGCTTAATGCTGCAGGTAGACAAACTTGTTTGAGCTGTATTAGAGTCGGATACCCCCAACCTTAGTCCTCCTCCTCTTGCATCTCCTCGCCATAGTTCTCCTCCTCCTTCTCGTCGTCGACAATCTTTTTCCCGTTGGCCGCCGCTGCGCTCGACTCCCGCGCCTTGTCCTCCTCCATCCGTGTCGTGAGCTCGCGGTTGACCTGGGCTTGTAGTGAAGTCACCGATTGGCGCAGTTCGGAGAGGTATTTGGCTTTGGCTTTGACGTTTGTGCTGTCGGCGGGAGCACTGAGGGGAAGCGAGATGGTGAAGGGGGCGTTGGAGGTTGAGGTGTAGGCTGTGGAGAGGGTTGGTTGAGACGCCATGTTGCGGTTGGTTTGGGCTTCTTGTCCGGAGGGAATCAAATGAGTCGGGTGTTGTTGGGGTGCCTCGAAGCGCTGTATATGCCTGAGGAGATCCTGTCGTGCACGATGCAGAGCTTGGTTCGAGAGATCTTGACTTTGAGATCACAAGAGAGCAGCCCCGCGAAGAACCCAATTAAAGTGGGCCGCGGGGTCGTCTCGGTTGCTTCCCTGACACCCCGACAACGCCTTGGCGTCTCTAGCAGGGGTCGATGACACCAACACACCAGTTTGCGCTGCTGAAACTGCAAGCCAGGTTTCTTCAACATCGTTGCGGTGCAGCGCAGTGCATGCCTTGCGCCGAACAAGCCCATCTCTTGATAGAAACCCACCGACCACGTTGCGACCAATTACCGCTCCCGACGACACCGCGCATCCGAATCTCCTCCTGCAGCATGGCCCGTTGAGCAGGCGCAGGCCTGTGGCGAACACCTTCTCCCAGCAGTTGGACCCTGTCAAGATGTGACGGGGAGAATGTGATACACCTCCTCCACTCTTGACAGCAGCAGCACCCATGCAGCCAGCAAGACCCACGCCGCGGGCGCCAGGGAGCTTCTCTCCCCTGTCAGCCAACAATTCGGCCAGCGCGACCGATCTCTCGCGCACCACAAGACCGAATCGCCAGGACTCGCTGTCGAGCGACGAACCCATCACCCTGAACGTCCACAAGACACGCAGCCAGCCGGGCCAGACAGCGCCGTCGCCCACGCCCATCTACGCCAGCTTCACCTCTGGGAACAGCGTCAGCACCGCCAACCTACAGAACTTTTCCCGTCCGACCCTGTCGACCGCCGTCTCCGCCGCCCGGTCCGTCGCCGGAGCGCATTCCCCCATCGAGGCGCTTCCGCGCAACGTACCGTCGCCTCTTACACTCCCGCCGGCTACGTCGTCGCCGGCCACGCCTACCTTTGGCCGGGCCAGCCACGCTCGCAAACACTCACAGAACGCCGGCCTGTTCGAGCCGAGTCTCCCGTCGACAAGCACGTCCAACCTCTCCCACATCGGACTGACGAACCCGTCCCCGAAACCCGGCCCGGTGCCGCACCGAGAGATGTCAGCCAGCCAAATCGCTGCCCAAGCGGCCGTGATGCAGCATCAAAATCAGCAGCAACAGGTGCAACAGGCGCAGCACGCTCGGCAACGTTCGCAGACGGTGCCGGTCCATGGGGCGGATGACCAGCCGGTCCGGCGAGGGAGTGGAGGGCCGATGAACCCGCCCATGCTGAGTCTCACTGAGGCCAGCATGCCCCGAGACAATGCGTTTGGGGGGCAAGGTTATCACAATGGTCTCGTTGGCAACCACACTCTTGCGGCCACGGCGGCCGCTAATTTGGTCTTTCCAAGATCAGCACAGACGTCTCCCGGGATCCCCTCGCAACCAATGGCTCCTCAACCTCCGCCCCCGCCACCAGCCTCGGAGAAGCCATTCAAGCCAGAGAAGTCAAAGGTGAAACTGTTTTCGCGGCAGGTCAAGATTGGCAGCAAAAGCGATTCCAAGGAGAAGCCGCTCCCCAGCCCGGGAAAGGTCGGACATGCGCTGGCCAGTCTCCAGCGCCACAACTTCAGCACGACCAGCCTAGACTCCTCCCAGCAGTCATTCTACAGCCTGCCAAACTCGTCGGCCGCCACTATACGGCCCGCCGATATGATGCCGGAGAGGGAAGGCAAGGAGAAGGAGAAGAAGCACCACTTCTTATCCCGGCAAAAGCATAAGCTCAAGGATGATTACCACCAGCTCCTCTCGTCTGCCATGAGCAACTCGAGACCGACGGACCCAAGCGCCCCTAGCAGTCTTTACAGCTTCAATCTGCCGCAGAGCCCAGGCCCGAACAGCACCAGCTTCAAGTCTGCCCTGGACCTGCGCCACGGTGGACGGGCGTTGCGGGACAGGAGGAAAGAGGAGAAGTCGGTCGACGACGCCTCCAGCTCCGGCGTTGGGAGCGAGTGGCCAGGGTCGAGTAGCGTGACCTCGGGCTCGGGCACACTCGCTTCCACGCTGTACCTGAACGAGCCGTTCGACAGCCACAAATATGGCCTCAACAACATGACGTATGACGATGCCTGGCCGTTTCTGAAAGCCAAGCTTCTTGTCGTCTTCGAGGCCGAGGATCTCCGCTTGCCAGTTGAGGACCTGAACCGCGTAGTCACGATGCACATCCAGTACTGCTTGGCCCGGCGCAGTCCGAACATCATCGTGGATGACCTGAGGGAGCTCTTGGCGACAGGTTTCTCCAGTCTCGACCAAACGCTGCGCAAGACCCCCGAAGACAGGTTGATTCCGTCGCTCGTCGAGCTGTGGATCTTTACGTTTACGTCCGTCCTCCCCTACATGCAGGCCGTCTTCCTGCCGTTGGATTTGGAGTTCTCGGGCCATGGGCCCCTGATGTCTTCTGAGCAGGCCCGCGATTTCTGGGGCGGCATCCCGTCATCGACGTCCACAACCGACTCGTCCGCCTCTGTCACTCAGAGACCCGGCCGCAGCCAGAGCGTCAGCGTTTCTCCCGCCTCTGCCGTCCTCGAAGTCCGCCGCTTCGTCCTCCTCGCCTTCCGCGACATCGTCATCCTCCCGCGCTACGACATCCTCAAGGGCATGTTCTCGCGCCTCTCGCTCGAATTCCTCCCCCAATCCCTCGCGTCCATGGCACTCGCCTCCCCGCCGCTCCCCATCCCCGGCCTGGGCTACCACAACCAAGGCCAAAACCTAAACCATCAACTCTCCACATCCCCCTCCGACTTCCACGCCTCCACGAGCTTGCCCACCGCCCTCGGCCAGTACCGCCCCAACACAGCCACCTCCCTCGACCCCTCGGTCGCGAGCTACAACAGCACGGGAAGCACCCTCCTCGGCGACAGCTCCGGCTCTGGCAACCGCAGCCGCGCCATCAGCAACGTCTCCTTCGGCAGCGACTCGGCCGCCCACCCGCCTCTGCGCCCCTTCACCCCGAGCAGCCTGCACCAATACCACACCACCACCGCGACCAACCCCAACTCCACCTCCAACCTCAACCTCACCACCACCATGAGCAACACGAGCCAGGCCGGCAGCGGCAGCCTCCGCGACCAGAACGTCGAGGACTCCAAGCAGGTGACGGAGATGGTCGGGCGCATGCTGCAGTGCATGAGCGTGCTCGCGTCCGTGGGCGTCGTCGTGGCCGGGCCGCCGCCGCCCCCACAAGCACTATCACAACAACAATCACAATCTACCGCTGCCGCCGCTACGGGGACCAAGGGGGAGAAGGGCGAGGAGGAAGAAGGGAACAAGATGGTCGAGGAGCTGAACAAGCTGCTCAAGCTGAACTGGTTGGGGAGGGGCAGGACGGGGCGGAACCGGAG
>Ga0247824_10000229_pt1 | contig 25433 bp, 32 predicted proteins | sample 13C_PalmiticAcid_FD_194412 | JGI IMG/M metagenome (GOLD analysis project Ga0247824, IMG submission 194412) | Soil microbial communities from agricultural site in Penn Yan, New York, United States - 13C_PalmiticAcid_Day48 | ecosystem: Environmental > Terrestrial > Soil > Agricultural land...
GTAGAACAGATTCGATACAGACATTCATCTTGGCCCTCTCCATGTAGGGGTCCAAGAAGATCAAGGTCGCACCCAAGGCCAAACAGGCTATCGATCCCACAAAGAAATCGATTCCAACGGACGACAGGACCAGAACCTTATCACCTGGACCGAGGGGTTTGGTGTTGCTACTCTTGCCCTTGAATGCTCCTTCCTGTGCCAGGATTTGGGCAAAATGGCTGATGCGACAGCAAAGATCATCAAAGCTCACACTGGGCTTGCCGGGGTTCGTGAAAACGAAGCAGTCAGGCGAGGATTCGTTGGCAGGCAGAGTGTTGCGCAAGTGGACAAACATGGCGTTGAAAAGACTACAGAGGTTGCCGTTCAGTTCCTCTGCAGTTGGCGGTCTGTTAAGGCTCCACCGAAATATATCAGGAAGCCCTTCTGAGAGGAAGTCATGGAGCTGTGAGATGGCCATAGCTTTGGCGGCAGTAGCAGCAGGACTGGATGGTGAGGTAAGAATCTGGAAGGAGATTGGGTATATTTTTTGTACTGTCAGTTTCTCATTTTTATGGTTTGACGAAGCTTGCACAATGGGTCAAAGAGGGCAAACGACATACCTCGGTGACAGCAGGGCTCATGGTGAAGATCAGATTAATTTGATGCGTTGTAGGTCGATTAGGGTCACCAGTGATACCAATGATAGTTCAACAAGTAGGGTGAAGGAAAAGATCCAAAGAGGATGCGAAAGAGGGGCGAAAGAGGGACGACAAAGGGAGAATGATCTTCAAGAAACACGGAAGGAGTGGGTCTGGAGGCAAGTGAGCGTGTGTGTAAGAAAGAAAGATGAGGACAAGAGGGATGGCAGCAATTTTATTATTTATTGCACACCACATCTCACTTGCCCATTCTCAAAGCTGCATGGTTCACACTTTCGAGGTTAGTCCCTGAGTCAAGAATACGTGAAACTATGTCACAGGCGCCGTGTTAACATGAATCCTTAAACAGCAGGATTTACGCTTCGATGTTCAGGAGAGCAATATGGCATCGAGATCGTAAACGATTGGTGAGCACAAGGATCGTCGCATGCATGTCAATTTTGAGTCAATTGAATATGTACCACGGACACATTGTATCCTGCCATGTGCATGTCACCGTTGGAGGGCTCACAAAATTCATCACTCGTATTCCTCACTGTAACAAGGTTAAGGACTTTGAACTCGGCCGCTGCTAGCGGGTATATCGGTTTCATCTCAATTAGAATCTCAGTCGTCTCACACGGGAGATGGGTGACTCGATCTGTTCAGTACACATGGAAGCTTCGTCAACTTGCTACTATCAGATGCCCTCCTTCTCGTGGGATTGCTCTCTTGCACGTCTGATCCATTCCAGCAAGACTGAAGGATGAAGACGATAGTATGTACGGTAAGATATGTGCGATTTATCACTCCGCCATCCTTCCCTTTCATTTGCGCCTGCTTGCCTCTAACACATTTCACCATTTCACCATTTCACCGGGTATTCGCATGCAAGTGAGCAGAATCTATTCAGCGGTCATTGGGAAAGCGAGGAAATGCATGGACTGTGGAAATGGAATGGCGCCTATTCCCTGGTCGTGATATCCCATATGGTAAATGCCCAATGGCTGCGCCGGCCACTGGCTATCATAACCTTCTCAGCCCGTCACGTCCACCACGTTCTGAGTATAATTGTGCATATTCACCCGGCGCCAACGATCTGGCATAGCGTGGTCTTACTTCGGAAAGGCACTGCGCTGTTGGCACTCGACTCTGAGGTTCCAGCCCGTTCCGAGGTGAGCGCGTGCACGACCGGCTACTCGGAGTTCGGATCCACCTATACCGCAAGCTCTTTCATGGACAACGTGGAAATGAATTCTAGGCGGCAAAGTGTTCCATGCTGTGCCATGTACCAAAAAGACCGTACAGGCGAACGGACATCGTTTCGCTTCGATCTGGGCTTTAATCCTTCCGTCTTTCCTGTCACCAGACTCCAGTGTGCCCGACAATCATGGGTCAGGAGCAATGATCCTCAAAAATGGTTCGCCCGGCGCCAAATCCACAAGGCAGCGAGGAGCGTTCGTCATCACTGGCGCACATTGTGTTTCTCCTGCTTGCCGAGGTCAGACTCGGCAATGGCATCCGGAAGAAAACCATAGATCGATGACATGAGCAAGGTACGCGGCCAGTAAGTTCATCAGGATCAACGAATCCGCACTGGCATATCTTCGCCCATGACGCTAAGTGCCACTCAATGGGTTAGGCGTACACTCGACATACTGATATCGATCGGTTCTAAACACGTAAGCCTGAGAATATGAGATTGCTGTCCGGCGGTATGGCGTGTTTGGGCCGGACATCTCTACAGGCCATAGTCCGATATGTCACAATCAGTCACGGTGTCGAGTAACAAAGAGGATTCTTGGTCCAGGAATCAAACTAACACATGGATGGTAATGTCGTAATGCCTCCTGCGTCTTCGGTGACATAGCTGAAAGATGCACTATGCTGGATGATCGCTAACACTCCTATGTCCATGCCATAGTGTATCGTATGTCTTTCCTTTGACGTGGTTACTGCAGAAGTTTCGTGCAAAGGAGAGGGGGGGAGTATGGCTGAAGTTGATCCCGCTCTCACTCTGTCCGAATGGTTCTACACACGAAATCAAGGAGCGGCTCGATGTTATCAAATTGACGACGTCCTACGAAACTCGTCCGCTAGGACACCTAGAAGTTGTGCATGAAAACACTTGGCTTTTGACGCAACATTCAATCTGCAGAGGCAGGTAAGAGCCACTTGAATTGCCTTCAGCGTCCACCCAGGAGCTCCTTCAAAAGGTCATTTGGTCTGACTTCACCGCACCTCTTGGTTCTAATAACTTTTGCTACTTACTTCCTTTTGGCGGCCGTTTCGTGTTTATCAGTCAACCTTTACTCTTGGAGCTTTTCAATCAAATGATATCGCAGGGCTCCTACCAAGAGGAATATCATCATGTCCTGAATCTCAAACAACTACAACCCGCCCTAGATCGCTCAACATGTCTGAATGGCTCGGGACGAAAGCATGTCGATTGAAGGGAACCCGAACGCGTTGTCCTTAGTTTGTCGGCACGTCATAATGGCCCATGCAGGAAACTAATGCGCACACAAGGATCCAACAAATCCATCAGGGCAGTGGAGGAGACAACAGCAAACAGCACAACAATCCTTGGAGCAATATTTTTAATCTTGGTTAATGCTGTGAAATATGGGATGGATAGGTGGGTTAAAGGGACGCCAGGATTCGACCTCTTCTTGAACGCTGAGCAAGGTGCTTCAGGCGGTGCTGGTCCCAGTACATTTGCAAACGCAGCTCCCGTTGGCGCTTTTGCAGCTGGTCCTGTGACTGCTCGTTGATGCTTGGTACGGTGGAGAGATCGAGTACAGAAGTAACTGTGGCAGCCGTGGCGGCAATGGTCACTCTCTTTGTTGACGGCACTTGTTGTTCATCCTGTGGTGGTTCCAGTCTATGGCGGTCACCACCTTGCTGAGCTTGGGCAGCAGCCACGGAAGTGGGATTGTGGACGTAGAGGCGATAGACGTGTTTAACGGATTTTCCAGCAATCTTCTCGGTCATACTTGTGGTGTTCTCGTTCATGAGCGCCAACACGACCTTGGTGCAGCCCCAAACATCCCTGGCTCGCTTGCAAGTCTCGGGAATAACGATCGAGAAGATTTTTGTATGCCGAACCGAGGGTACGAATCCAATCGTCTTCAATACCAAAGTGTCTCCATTCTCGACCCAGCAGGCCAAGTATCCGACGTCCTGCCCCGTAGCTTCGTGGACCATAAACGTAGATAAGTCCAGGAATGATGCATTGTCAACCTCAGGGCGTGAGATCATATCGTTCAGGACCATGTTGCGGTGATTCTCTCGAGTGAACGCCTCATCAAAAAAGTCCTTCCCACTAAAGAGCTCGAGGGTGAGATTATACACACGTCTGGCAATATCATCCCTTGGAGTGAGCTCTGGATGCCTCTCTGGACAAAGGGACGCAGGAAAATCCAGCGTGCTCCACGGTTCGACTCTAACTCCCAGGTGCTCAAATGTCTCGCCTCGAGCATAGAGTTCACACCGTTCAATAACCACGTTAATGTCAAAAAACGTAGCGTAAAAGTCTGCAGCCTTAACGAAGCCCGCCTATTATCAGTTCATCAGAAAGCGAAAGAGAGAGGGCGCGTGTTCTGTCAGTCAAGGACAAGGACGGTTATCGGTAATGGATTCTCCATAACCAACAATTCTCGACACCCTACCTGTGCAAAGCAATCTTGGTAGAACTGGGGATGTCTCGGTTCAAATGACATGTGAGGTTGTGGGACCGTATCTACTCGCAGACGGTACTGGAGCCATGTTGTCATGTTGACGGGTCCAAAGACCTGCTGAACCGGTTCGAATTGGTTCACACCACCCTTTTTCAGCCACTCTGTAGCAATCTTGAGGATTTCAGTACCGGCCTTCTCGGTCTTGGCCTCAAACAGACCCACGTATCCCATCGAGGAATTGGAGATGGCGGTGTTTGCCCCTGCGCAGGCTACAGGTTGGTGGTTCTTGTCATAGTAGATCCAAAACTCTGCGGTGGTATTGGGTAGACCGACAGTCAGCAGTTGGTGGACTAGGAGAGGTTGTGTGTCTTGTTGGTGAAGCGAGATGAATTGGGAGATGAATTGGTACTTGTTCTGCGCAGAGGACATGGAGAGAGGGCCAACGATAGCGTGGTCATAGGCGGTGATTCCGAGCTTGGAAGGCATGATGATGGGAGGGAAAGAGTCTTGATGTCGTTAAAGCTTGAAGTTGTGGAGGTAATAATCAAAGTGCAGTCTGGGCAGCTCTTCTTTTCGAATTGTGATGGCGCTGCGTTTTGAAGTTGAAGATATCGGTCAGGGGGAATAAATAGTAGAGAAACGTTGGAGCAGAAAGTAAGTGATCATGCAGAGGGTAGTAATATAAGGAGGATGAGGTAGTGGGTCATAAGAATGGTCGTTAGTGTGCTATGGTCATCAATGGCGTTAGGGGCGATGCAATGGGATAGACAGGTGCCGATGCTGAGTTGCGATGCTAGGATGTAGGAGTGTTTGTGAATGAATGGGATAAAAGATGTTGATAAGAAGCGAGAAGAAAGGAAAAGAGAGAGGAGAGCAGAGAAGAGAAAGGCGAATTTCTAGCGAGGGGATGTATGATCAAGGGGACGGACCGTCTGTTTCCACCATCCAAAGGGACTGAAGACGGCAGTCGGATCCCTCCCCCAAACACGACATGCGTACCACAGCCTTGACCGATATCTGGATATCTGGCCACGCTTCTGTATTTGACGACATGTGTCTGTGATGATGATGATGATGATACAGTTAATGTGCGCGTTGTATTATGAACCGATGCTCACTGGATCAGATTGCCCTTCTGGGAACGGGCGGCCCGAGTGCACGGTCGAAGGTTAGGATGCATGGACTCTTTTATTCAATTGCTCACAATTGAATTCTTCAGGCATGCATGCATCCCAATTCATTCGACTCAATGAGTCGGTTAGCAAATAGAAGGAGCCTATCTCCGTGAGGCGAGTTAAGGTACGAGGGGTGCTCATCCACTTGGAGCCATCAGCGAGGTGAAATGAATACTCTTAGTACACATTCACACATTCACACATTCTCGGCAGTAGTCCAAGGGAAGACAGACATGAGGACTGAGAGCGAAACGAACCTTGTATTATCTCTCCTCTAGGATAGTCCTCCCTCTTCTTCGACTTCGTCATCATCATGCGCAGGAATGGTGAGTGAATTCAAGGCAAGGTCGATTGCCTGTCGGAGAAGGTACTGCAGTAGCATGTATGTGCAGCGTGGTGTGCAGTGCAGTGTGTGGCATAGAGTGTGATTGCCGCCCAAGTCAAATAAAAGGGGCCATGATTTACACTCCTTCTCTCCATACATTCCACCGTTCGTCAGATCAAGCAGACTATCAGGATCATAAAGCCTTCACAACAAGATGACAGCAAACATGAACACAACAGCCACTCCTGAGGCTCTCCCTCTGCACATCCGCCTCTTTTCCTCGGCCATTCAGTTCTACCACGAGTTTCTCGGTCGAAAGACGATCACATCCAGCAAGAGTGCTACTGTCGAGGCAACAGTTGACTTCTCCAAGATCAGATATTCTCAAGTTTGGGAGGATACCCGACTCCTCCGCCAAGGTCTCCGGCTCCAACCCCAGAGCCGTGTTCTTAGCATCGCCTCTGCTGGGGATAATGCCTTTGCTCTGTTGCTCGACGATCCTCGTGAGGTTGTAGCCATTGGTAAGATTGGCCCTCCCTGAAATACGGTTCATCTGTCTGCCAGATTACCCTGCATTGGCGCCCCAACTTCTTGAGCTAATCGGATCACAATCGTTTGCTCTGGCTTCGTTGCTTAGACTTTAGCCCTGCCCAACTAGCCCTGTGTGCATTGAAAATCGCCGCCTACAAGACTCTGAATTACGACGACTTTACTCAGCTTCTCGGATTCGAGTTTGACGGTCGTGATATTGGCCCTGAGGGTCGTGTCGCTCTATATGAGGAAAACGTCCGTCCAGCGCTCGCGAAAGAAGAATACAGATCGTATTGGGACGAGAACCTTGATCTGATTCGCAACAAGATCATCCACATTGGTCGACTTGAAAAGTTCTTTGGCATCTACCGCAAGTATGTCCTTCCACTGTCTCATTTCAAGTCTACGACTCGTACACTTCTCGACGGTCAGGATCTAGCTTCTCAGAGCAAGTTCTTCGATTCGATCTGGAATACTTGGATTTGGAGAGCCGGCACTCGCACATTCTTTGGACAAATGTCCCTTGGCCATCTTGGTCGTGACCCCAAGTTCTTCGAACATGTCCGCCTTGACGTCGGTGCTTTCTTATTAGGCAAGATTAGCAACGGCGTTCGCAATATCCCGATCTCGGACAACTATTACGCCGAATATGTCTTCACCGGCCAACAGAGTGGCAAGAACGCTCTACCAGACTACTTGGTCAGGGATAACTATGATATTATCCGTTCCAGGATCGATCGTGTCCAATTGGTTCGTGCGGATGTGCTCGAGTATCTCGAGTCTGAGGAAAGCGGGCATTTTGATGGATACAACCTTTCGGATATCTTTGAGTGGATGGGCGAAGACCTGTACAAGACCTTCTTGACGGCTATTCACAAGAAGGGTACCAAGGATGCACGCATTTGTTACTGGAACTTGTTTGTACCCAGAGAGAGACCAGAGGAGCTCAAACACTTGATCCGTTCTGAAATAGAGCTCTCGGATGCCGCCACAGCCAAGGACCGTACATACTTTTACCGTCGCTTCGTCATCGAGACCATCCTCAAGAAGTAGACAGTCTGTTTCATTGATTTGTATTGCATAGTAGTCCATTGCATTAAAGCCTTTTTGTTCTTCCCTTCAAGCATGATCCTCTTTCACGGATAGGTAATCAAGTCTGATGAAAGTAGGAGGCGACGGTAGGATCAACCCTGGTCGTTGCAGCCGCCACTTACCGTCAATGATGAGAGTCTTTGTCCTTGATACATTCGTCAGACGTTGCCTTTAATGATGACAATCATTATCATTGCCCGTTGTACTCGCCTAGCCCGATCTCAAAGTCGCTCTACTTGACATGACTTGACATCCAAGCTAAAGTCCCATCGTTTTTGATATTCGTATCTGGAATCGAGGGCAAATCAAAGTCGAACAACACGATACTCGACAAGCTGTTCCCGTGCAAACGCGCTTTAAGTTTATTTTTCATGAGCGATAGCTAGACAGCAATGCTTCTTCCATCAAAGTTTGGATTCAAAGTGTACCCTGTCTCGGTGTGGACGCAATGGACCCATTTGTTTGATCTGCTGCTCTACCGAGTCGATGATGCGAGGCAACCATTCGACTTGCTTGAAGGCGTTGGAGATGCCATACATGGCCACTCTGAGCGATGCAAAATCCATCAACGCCATCTTGGCCACTTCCATATATTCTTTTGCTGATGAAATCTGTGTTGAACAGCGGTGAGGGGTTTGGGATGACGATTCTGGTGTCAACTGCGTCCTTTCGTAGGATTCCTTCAGCGCGAGACGGTGGTACTCAATGTAGTGCGACCATTCGGTGGAGCCTGGTGGGAGCACAAACGAAAGGAATTCGACAACATCTCTCTGTGGAACGTGACAGCAGGCCAATTCCCAGTCGTACACACAAAGGGTCTGGTCACCGGTATCTGAGTCCAGTCGCATGCAGATATTGCGAGTGTTAAAGTCACCGTGGATCTATTAAGTCATGGATGTTGCATGGAGTTGGTAAGTCCAATTGTAGTGGTGGACTATAGTATGAGAAAAAGCAGTAATGATGGCGCTGAACACATCGCTTACCAGTGTCCTTGGGTTCCTCTCGAATACTGCCCAGTATTCATCCGAGTGTGCCAGGTAATCAAGTGTGGCCTGGGTCAGGAATGGTGAGAACAACTCGGGAGTGTTCTCGCGATTAGTTCTCACCATGGATTCGTAAGTTGGCCGAAGGACCTTCATCATGGGTCGCGACGGGTTCTCAAGGAAGCTCATGTCGAGCAAGCTCTTTTCCTGTCCCAGGAACTGTGCGTGAAAGGAGGCCATGTCTCTCAACGCCAGGTGGATATCGTCCGGCGTCCAGGTTACGAGTGCATGGTCTGTGCTGTTCATGTGTGTGATGTTACCCAGATTTGGGTTCAAGTACTCGAGACAGAGCGCATAGAGCTGTTGAGCATCGTTCCGCAAAACGTTATAGACCTTGGTGGAGATTCTTGCCATAGGACCGCCAACTTGCCATGCCAGTTCTGCGAGCTCGATCTCGCGGATGTGGCTATTACGGAATCCAGTCAGGTCTTTGACTTGATCGTACTGCTCGGCGAGGTCACCTCCTTGAAGTTGAGCCATGATGTTGGTCAACTCGATCAAGGCAGTGTCAATAGGTTTGGACTTGATTACGACCCAGAGCTGACCTTCTGCTGGGGGGTGGGGTTCTAAACGACATGTGGCAGAGATAGAGGTAGATGCTGATGCTGATGCTGATGTTGATGCTGATGCTGATGTGGATGTGGAATCGGATGATAAATGGATGGATTGATGTGGGAGTGGAGTGTTGGGGAGAGTCGCGTTGTAATCGATCTTGTAAAGAAAGTGGCCGGTCATGTCGCTCATGGGGCATGGTTCTTCCGTATCGTCGGATGATGAGCTTTCGCTTTCTCTGAAGGACAGCGAGCTTTCTCTGTCCAGGCCATCATCGTCGTCATCGGCTCCTGCAGCACTGATGGTGCTAAGGATGCTGGCGGACGAATCCATATCTTGTTCGGACCAAGCTCTTGTCTGAGTTGTGTTAGGGCCATAGGCGCGATCGAGAATGGTCTGGAAAAAGTCCTTGTTGAGAAGGGCCTTGTTCATTCCGGTCTTGAACATTGAGGTCGTCATGGTCAGAAAAGATATGCAGTAGAAGGGAGTGAGGTGTGTGAGGTTTGAGAGTTCAAGCTTTTGTGCAGTGTTCCGAATGGTTTTGTGTTTGGCCACAAAGTGGTAGAAGAGAGAGTTGGAGAGGGGCTGTCGTGTGCTGTTGAAGGTGTGGTGAAAAGTGGGGAAGGAGGAGCCGTGAGGGAGGTTGAAATAATCAGCAAAGCCAGTCGCACTCACGAGCCAATCTGATTCCGTGCCAGCGAGGCAGAATGGGCACCCCTATTGAGGTCTCTGAATCGGCTATACAGCCACCGGTGCAGAGTGTTGAACATCACTCTATCCATGCCAATTGCATTCTAAACGTCAGTGTTCAGGATGGTAATGATCCATTATGGTCCTTAACGTGGGTCTTTGAATGTATTCAATGGTACCATGGCTCCCATTACCTTATTATCCACAAAAGCGCTAGAAGTTCAGCCTCGTCTAGGTTCTCTCTGACTTCTTACCTTTTTTTTCTTCTGTCAGGCTCACTCAGCATGCATACATGTGCCCTTTGATTTTCGCATGATTGAAAGCTCTGCGTGACAACATTCCACGCTAAAAAAAAGTGCGGGAAGTGCAGATTCTTTTGAACCAAGGGTCCTTCCTTTTGATTGTTGTTGTTTCTTTTACCCCCTCCAAGCCAATATTCACCCCACCTTGGATAATCGACAGGAGGCAGTGGACAGTAGTGGGACGATCGGAACTGTGGAAGACGTACCCATGAGGGGATCATCCAAACTGTTTATCTCAGTATGGCGCTTTTACGGTCTCTGACTCCAGAGGATCATGGAAGAATTGGTCTCAAGGCAAGGCAATGGCAATTGACGCCCAACTGTATGGAAACACATTGATTCTCAGCTTGTGCCGATTAAGTTTGACGTCAAGTACGAATGTGCTGCTACGAGGGTCGGGTAGGCTGTTCACGGATCAGCCGCGCCATCCGTGTTGTCATGGAACAATGAGATGCTCGGTGCCGATAGAATATCATTTGCCGGTCTCAGCCAACAGTTGGTCCGTTGAACCATTCGTTGCATGTTCTTGCAGTTGTGTGTAGCGCTGCTCTCGTATCTTTCTTGTGCTTTGCACACGGGGGAGGGATTGATCCAAGAAGTGGACAGAGGAGGCGTCCGGTATCAGAATTCAGAGTCCTACTCTCTACCGAGTGCGGTAAATGATTGTCCACGCACGTTCACGACCGTTAGCCGTGCTACCCAAGTTGAGAGCACACGATGCCCTGTTGCTGTTTTTACATGAACTAAGAATGTCTTCTTCATCTTCATAACACTTCTTATCTCCGGGAATGCAAACAATGAACAATGACAACATGGTGGTCTTTTGGGCAACCCTAATAATCGGGTGATCAATAGAGAGTCAGTCCATTCCCGACCGTTAGAGTAAGGCTCTCATAGTGATACTGCAAAAGAACAATGGGAGAATTGGGAACCTTGTTGCGTAGCACTGACCAGTGTCTCTCGAACGGGTCTTTCATGTGAAATAGACGTTGGGAGAATGCTCACAATAAATGTAGTATAGTATATACATACTGGGTGCTGCATGCGTATATATTTTGCATACTGAGTGCTGACTTTCTAATTTCCTCCCAGATGGGTGGCAGAGTAACCAAAGTCCACGGCTGAAAGATCATCTCAGCGCTCAGTTATCCCCGGGTCTAGAGCTCTTCCTGTTGATTTTAGAGCTTACCTAGCTAGTAGTCCCCAAAGACCAGAAAACCTTGTGCCTCATGAGTTTTCATGCCACTCCATGATGTGATTGCGGTGAAGAAAGATACACGGTCTTGGGCGCCATTTGCGATTTAGAGGTTTCTGAGGATGAGGCACAAAGATCTCCATCGCATCAAGTGTCATTGCACATGTAGTTGTCAGCCAAGAGCGGTGTTTATTGGTATGATTGTTGGTCCTCTGATAAGGGAATATACGAGTAGTATCTCGTTCTCATTAACATCTTGTTCCTTGGGTAATCATCAACGCCCATCGTTGGCTTCTATGGCTCCCAAGGGTGTGTGGGTTGTAAAAGGGTTGTTGGGTGGGGGCTTGTTGGTGATGACCGCGACGGCGCAAACACCCTCTTTCACTGCTTGGCTTGCAAGATTGTTGGTCTGTGGAATTCATGCACCTGGTCAATGTGGATTCCATCCGCGCTGTAGTCATGTGCTGGGAAGACTGTGTCGACCTCATCCTTGAGGGTCAAGAGCTTGTCAATTGCCTTCATAGCATTGCCCCAGTGGCAGGTGGACATGGCAAGTGGTCCAGAAATGCAAGGGATCATGGACCAGAAGGGCATGCTAGCGATATTCATGATTGCGTCGCCCACCATGATCGATCGGCTAGGGACGTGAAGGTATGAAGCCGAGCCTGCGCAGAAAAAAAAGCCAAATTGTAGTATCATTAGTACATTTATGCAACCCTCTCTTTTGTTTCCCTCCATTTGAATTCTCTTACCAGGGGTGTGGCCGTGGGTCTCAACGAACTTGAGGACATGCTCAAACTCCCAAGAGGCACCGTCGCGGAGAGTAATGGTTCTGTCCTGGGGCAGCTTAACATGACTCTCGTGCGAAAAGTGCTTGAGCATTGTAAAAGTCCAAGTGTCGCTGGTGACCGTTCGAAAGCTCACACCTTCGCAGATAAAGGGTTTTTCGTCTTCATGGATGACGACCTTGCATTCGGGATATTTTTCCAGTAAAGCAGGAGCTGCTGCTGTGTGATCGAGATGGCCGTGAGTGATGCAGATGTAGCGGAGAGAGTCCTTTTCGTGGGTGAGGACTTCATCAATAGCTTTCAGCAGACCATCGATTTGCATGGGCGCTCCCGAGTCGACCAAGAGCCAGTCGTGCGCGGGGTCGGAGCCTTGTTCGAGCGAGTCGCCCCGGACAAGAAATGTGGAGACTGGGATGTCTATGCCGCGGGAGACGGGCCAGATGATGGTGCATCGATATAGACCGGGGCGCACCTCCACGAAGCGGTTTAGGTCAGGAAGGTCATACATGGTGTGCAGGAAACAAAGGTGCGGAATGAAAGTGAATGAGGGAGAGGAAGAATGAAGAGAAGAGAGCGGAAGGACAGAAATTGAGTGTGCCACACGCTTCTTTTATGGTGACTATTCGTGCGGTGTCTGGTGGCACGCTGCTTTTCGCGGCGTTGACAACAGTGGGTATTTGATTTTGCCTTGAACGTTCGACACAAGTTGTATATACCTCCCACTCGATTGACACTCCCAATGCACACGCACACATACCTCTTGTTTGGTGATCGAGTCAACAGGGGGAAGCGAAGAGGGGGAGTAGACAAAAAGCTGTTGAGGAGATCACGTTGCCGAAAGAGCCGTAGTGGCAATACGGTGTCCTCGCCCACATGCACCTGTAGACAACGCGTCCACTGAGAAGCTCCGCACTGCCACCCACCCATGGGCCCCAATTTTTGCTTCCGTCGATATGCGGGCAGGGATCAGATAACATCACATGATGCAAACAGGGTACTTCAGTGTCAAACTGACTCTTCGTCTCTTTCTCATTCACCGATCCTTTCTTTCTTCACTCAGTGCCGGATCTGACCAGGGATCAACCATGGACAGGCTGATCTCCACTTTTATACTCGCCCAGACTGACTCCCAGGAACAGGCTGATGCTGCCATTCAGGATATCGTCAAGGGTACTTTGTGCTGCGTTTGTTCTGACAAACATTCACTTTGACTCTTCTGAACCTCGCCCACCTCCCCTCTCTTCGCCTCCCCGATGTATTCACGTTGACGTTGCTGCCTCTTAGACGTTGGGACCAACCCGGGAAAGTTGCTCAGTCTTGTTCAGGGCCTTGGAGAGTATCTCACTAGCGACGAAGCCTTCGTCCGCTCCAAAGGTATTCGAGCTAGAAGAGTGTTGTGATGACGGTGGCAAAGGGTCTCTCTGTTGAGACTAACATACAAAACTGGCCATGCTAGCAACATCCCTTCTGTCCACCACACTTGCAACCCTTGATCAATCCAAGATCAACGCTAATTCAGGTAGGATGTGCGGCCAGACCCGCCACCACGGACAACCTACCATATGTGCGTGAATCATTGTCGACGTATCTGCTGCATGCTCACATAATATCCTCTATTGTAGTTACTGTGCTGGTCGAGTTCTACTGCGATCGCTTGACAGATCAAGCATGTGTACCAGAGCTCTTGAAGGGATTGCTCGCCCTCTCCAAGTTTGACAAGTTCACAGGCGCTGATTGTGTCAAGGCAGTCAAAGCGTACGCGAGGAAGGATGTTCTGCGCTGTTTACTGCTGGGTGAGATCGTTCAGATAATCAGGAACTGAAATCTGTTTCCCTTTTTTGTTTGTGTAGGACCCTTGCGCTTGTGAACGTTCAAACATACCAGCAAACTGCTCGCCACTACGTCTTCCTATTCTTTGAGTCTGTGATCAATCGATTCTCACAAAGTATGATCTGCTATACCTGGGTGGATGCAAGTGAATGATACTGCTGACAACACTGACTAACCTGTACAGCGTGTCTTCGTGTGTCTTCAATAGGTCTTCGGTCCGTATCGTCCGACTTTGTGTTTGGATTCATTCAGTGCCTGGACGGGGAAAAGGATCCTCGTAATTTGCTGTTGGCATTCACACTTATCAAGAAGATTATTCAGGAATTCGATATTGCGCAGCACGTGGAGGTAGCCCATATATCAACCTCAGATGGCTACGGTGCCCAGATTGGAGTGATGCTAACCGTCTTGAATGGTACTGTACTAGGACCTGTTCGAGGTGACATTCTGCTACTTCCCAATTACATTCAGGCCACCCCCAGACGATCCCTATGGAATTACATCAGACCATCTGAAGATCGGTTTGCGCGACTGTCTCTCAGCAACACCTTACTTTGCCAAGTTTGCGTTACCACTGCTTCTTGAGAAGCTCTCATCCAGCTCAGGCAGCGCAAAGGTACCGTAAGGGGAGAAGGAGTGAGAAGGAGCAATCTGATGGATCCGATTCATTCTCGTACAACCCACAAACCTTATCGCCGTGTTTTTTTGCTTGACCCCAATAGAAAGATTCTATGGAGACCATTGCGGCCTGCGCACCTGTTTACGGGTCCTCAGCACTTACTCCATATGCAGAGGAGCTCTGGAGTGGCCTTCAGAACGAGGTATGTTGCTCCCTTGAGGTTTTACGTTCGACCCCGTTTTCAAGGTGAACGATTGCCTAACAAAAACTTCGACTGGCTGTTGTAGATCTTCCATGCCACAGGAGATGAACTGGAGCAGGTGGCGTTGAATACCCTCCAGGTCATTACAACAGAGCTTTCTATGGGTGTAAGCTTGGGCGGCTCGAACGATCCCGTGGAGAAGTTTCTGCACCCTATCATTACGGACTGTATGACTCAATTGCAGAAGCCAGAACTCAAACTTGCAAAGCCAAGCGGAAAGATTTTGAAGGCTTGTGCAATGGCATCGGGTATGTCTGGCAGATCTTACTACGAACTAAACCTAATCGACCTCTATACTAACTAACGAGTCATGGATGTCCTTTTTAGACCCCGCCTGCACTTCAATCACACTGGCCACGATCCCTACACTTCTTTCACAGTACACGTCCAGCGAGCAATCAACGAGGAAGAAAGCGCTACTGGATGTCCTACTTGATTTTCTGGACGCAAGCAGGGTACTCTATGGATCAGTTGACAAGCCCACAGAACGTATGTTTTTACTCTTGTACACTTGGTGCACTGGAAAGCTGTGATCGATTACATGTTAACCTTGACAGGCCTTCTCGTATAGACGACACGGACTTTGTCACCCCTCTTCTGACATTTAAGGATCGTTTCTTTGAGCTCTTCACCAACGCCATCATGTCCTCGAACGAGTACAGTGCTTTGAGGTTAGCAGGCGTCAAAGGACTTCAAGGAATGATCCTACTCCGAGGGTTCCTTTCAGAATCTGAGATTTCCTATGCCATCCAGTACTTTGTACGTATTGTGCTTGAGGACCCTGATGTCGAGCTCCAGTAAGTGCTTCACCCAATGCGACCACAGCAGCTGTGTAGGTTTTATATATTGCACGTGTGACCTAAAGCGCATTGTATTGTGCACGTAGAGAGACAGCCCTGAACTCGTTGGCATCGTTGGCATTGAGTATGCCAGTTGTTGTCCGTTCCATGGCTTTGCCAGCTTTTTTCAAGACACTTCCTACCTCTCAGAACGACATGGAGGTGGATACAGTGGTTCAAAGGAGGAGTCCAGAGTACATCCTGAACGCCATTACGAAGATCGGTCTGGAGCCAACACTCTTTTCAGATATCGTTCCTCAGATCCTGGAAAAGGTCGAGCTCATTTCCAAGGATCTGGCTAGTTCAAGCGTCGGCTACCCAATCAGCCTTCTCACGACACTTTTGGTCTTGCTCCGATCCAAGGCAGAGAAGGGGCATTCCGATCTTCCTCAATATTTGGATCAACTTGTCCCTCGACTGTTTGGAATGTGCGTCCTCCCAACGGTCACCGCAGATGATGCAGACCATATCATGAAGAATTCCGAGATCTTGGACATCGTGGCTGGTATCGCTCGTATTATTATGACCCACGTCGACACTGGGTAAGGCATGCGGATAAGTCCTTTGAGATGGAGCAATGCCATTGTTTAGCCTTGACTAACGCTTTGTGGTTCTGTCAATTCCAGCGCACAGAATGAGTTTGCCAAGGCGATCTTCAATATCTTTGTAGCCGGCAACTTGTCCGTCTTACCGCCCGTGACTGGATACATACAACAAGTGCCATTCACCCCGCTACAAGCCGACGCGAGAACCTCGCAACAAAATGCCTCTGTTCTTTTTGCCACCGTGATTGATGGATGTCGCCAACAGGTATGCTATCCAATGATGTTCGGATTCGCCCCCTATTACTGTAAAACATTGTGGATTCATCGTCTAACCTCCTGGCCCTGAATTGTTGATCAAATGATAGACCACGCTTCCAATTGACAATTTTCAACAATTCACTGGTTCATTGGTGGATGTTGCCGTCAGGACGCCAAACACGATACAACGTACAGCTCTGTCGAAATCTGTTGCTACTGTCTTGAACAAGTTCAATAAGGGCAATGTGTTGCAAGGGTTCATTAGCCAGACGTTGGTTCCAGAGCTACAGAACAGGATTCGTCAGGACCAGACTTCATTTGGGGAACGGGAGGCAGCTTTGATCATGTACATCTGGATCACCAAGGCTATGGTTCTTAGTACGAATGCAATCGGATATGACATGACAGGAGAACTCATGAACATTTTCTCGGTACCTCGGCTCGGAAAGATTGCTGCCAATGGATTCAGCCTGGTTATTGGCGAGCAGCAGGATGTTTTGACAAAAGAGACATTTGCTGTCATTCGGGTATGTTATCGAGAAGTGGATCGCTCATGGTACTTGTTTCTGACAGAGCGAGAAATTAACATGGGCTGCAATATGGACTGTTTCGCTTTCAATGTGCAGCTACTATACAAACAGCGGTTCTTCAACTATTGCATCCCTGTACTGGTCAAAGGATTTGAGAATTCATCGGACGAGGTTCGCCATAACTTTTTGGTTGCGCTCTCTCATGTTTTGCGGAATATCCCCAAGCAAGTGTTGCTCACGGAGCTCCCACCGGTAAGCTTGACGGTAGCATTTAGGCCCACTGAACGATACATTTATTCCAAGCAACCCTATTACTCATTACCCTCAACTATACGTTCATAGCTGCTATCCTTGTTGGTTCATTCACTCACATTCCCTGACCCGGAACTCAAGACGTCAACTATTGAGACCTTCCAGATCATCACGAATGATGCACCAGCACTCATGGCGGAGCACCTTTCCACTTTAACGCCCATGCTAATCGGTCTTGCCAATGCCAATGACTCCACCAACACTTTGAAGGTCAGGATGGCAGCTCTCAAATGTCTTGGGGCCCAGCCGAAATCACTACCATTCACAGCACTTCGCCCCTACAAGGCACGGGTATTGAAGGACCTGGAAAAGTCATTGGATGATCGCAAGCGGCTGGTGAGACGAGAGGCTGTCGAGTGCAGGAGCCAGTGGTTTGCTCTGACCGGAACACTATAGGCGCCTTCAGAGTTCAAACCAGCGATGGAGGCTAAGGTCATAGACAAATTCATTTATTATACAACGCCCACTGGGGCAAAGACAAGACTCACTACTCCGCAATGCACCTCCACACTGTCTGCACTTTGTCCGACTTGGAGCGCGTGTAAACGCAGAAACAAGCGTTGGATCCTTGTATTCCGTTGAGCACTTCACTCTCTTGCGCCTATGTGGGTCGTGGATGGACACGAGACAGTTAGTGTGAGAAAACCAGTAGAGTTAATCTTCAACAAGCGAGTTGAGACTTACCACTTCGATACGATCGTCGCTGTACTTTAGCCATCTCAGTTCCTCAGCTTGGTCATCTACGATGTAGACCCAGTAGTGCCCAAACTCTGCGCTACCTTCGTGGTGGAACACTGCGTGCAAATTGTACTCAGACTGGCCTAGATCCATTGATTCTTCCTGGATTTTGGCTGTCAAGTCGTGGATCTTGGCTAATTGCTCTGTGGGGTGCAGGAGGGGCGAATAGCAAGAGAGGTCAGTCATCAGGGTGAACTATGGACAGCAGTCCTTCCATGGGCCAAGCACCATGCCTTGTGATGATAAAGACTAACCTTCTTCTGCAGCTTCGTCGCCTTCAACATGACCGTTCGTCACAGGGTTCCCAGGGGCTGAAAACGTAATTGTCTCGATTTCCAGGACATCAACTTCGGGCGGGATCTCTTTAAGAGTATATTCTTGTGTCTCTGGTTGTGCCGCTGGTTGTAGCTCTGGTTGTAGCTCTGGTTGTACCTCTGGCTGTGTCTCTGATTGTGTCTCTGGTTGTGTCGCAGATTGGGTTGCAGGTTGCACCTCGGGCTGCAGAGCAGAGGTACTGTTGAACTCTTGACCATCGCTCTGGGCCGGGATCTCCTCAAACTTCTTTAGTTCTATAGCAATCTAGAATAGAGGCAATGGTGATGCAAATGGTCAGTAAACTTGCTACTGCTGATCAGGGTTAGAAATCAAGGTATCGCGCGCCGTACCTCTCGTTCAAGCTTGATCTTGTTGAGGGTATGTCGGCATCGGGTTCTTTCCTCCTTCCAGAGTCGGATCCGCTTGATCCTGTTAGCATTCTCCTCATGACTAGATTCCAGATATTGATCCATGTGCAAGCGTTTAGGGATAGAGACTCTGGCGTTGGACTTGTACGAGGTCATATGGGATCGGTTGAAGTGAGTTCTCATCAGTTGAATCTGCAAAACTGGTGGGAATTCTGTCACTGCAATGTGGCGACGCGGTGGTATCCTCAGCTGATCTTGGTTTGTTAGGGAATCGCCAATGCCTTCATGGTTTTCATTGTTTTCGTTGCTTTCCTTTTTCACATGCTCGGCATCCTTTTCATGAGGTTCAAAGTACTCGTCGATGAGTTCCTCCATTGTAATGTCTTCCTCCACAACATTCAGGAGAAGTGTACTGAAATCCTCAGGTATGCGCTCTATCACTTCTTTGCCGGTTTCCTTGTTTGTCTCCATGCTTTTTCTGTGTGCTCTGGCATGGAACAGGCTAAAATGGAGAGGAAAGTGTGAGAGGGATGAGATGGGAGAAGCGGGATAGTTGTGTTATTAGCCGCACACCTGAGGGATTAGATGAATACACATGCGCAGTGGCCATTCGAAAAAAAAAAACACTGCAAACCTGTCGAAACGGTCCTCTGGCTTGTTATCTGGTGTTGAGATTGGCTTGAATGCGGCATTGAGCTTGGCCATCAGGATCGCGAGGGTTTCTGACACATCCTGCTGTCTGAAGAACTGGTAACTCTTTTGCCCGCCATGGTGCATGGATTGATCATTACCGTTTGGTGCGGAGTCGTCTTCTTCTGGAGGGAGCAGCAACTCAACCAGTCTGTTTGATGGTGTTACACTCCTTGCTTTTGCCGATTCCATCATTGCAAATAGCTTCCTGAGCTCTCTCGCAACTATAAATGTCGAAAGACACCATTCGATGAGCATACCAGCCAGATTGTTGCAGCAAGACTATCCGCGCTGTCGATTCACTTACGCTCTTTGGCGGCAGCAACATAGGATTGGCTGAGGGATCGACCATCAACAACCTTGCCCTTCCAGTCCGGCGCATCTTCATTCTCAACAAACAGTTCCATGTTAAGCACGGTCTCCCGGATATCCTTGACAGTGTAGATGTACTGAAGTAAGGAATTGAGGTAACAAGTGTTGCCAATGTTGGAGAGACCGACAGGATTTTGCGTGTAATACTCCAAAAGATCTCCATCCACAGGAGCAAAGTCCGTTGAGAGTTCTTCGACCAGTCGGTTCAGTTCAGGATCATTTCTAGCATTGGCGATGATTTTGAGGTTCTCCTTGGAGTTTGTGTGTAGTGAAGCGCGAATCAAACCGAGGACAATCTCGTTGCTGATATTCACCCCTTCGTTTGGGATTTCAAAGTCTCGATAAGCTCGCCTGAGTTCTTCGTGGGTAACAATACCTTCTGATCGCTTGCAGATGATCTCAACATGGAGCTTATCACTCTGTCTCGCCTTTTGAATCCTTGAAAGGCCGTCAACGCGGAGATGCGCGTTGGAAGGGTCATGAGACACCTGTGTCCGGAATGCATCGATGATCAAGTCGTCACACATGTCAGATAGACACCCCAGCAGCTTCGCCTCTGATATCTTTTCAGCATTCAGAGTGGTTGGAGACGTCAGATCAAGGACTTTGGCACGCGGATCACGGCTGTCTGTTTGCATGAATATCGTATCATGTAAAAAAAAACGAAGCCCAATCAGTTCGTGGTAGTTGATCATCAAAACAGATACATAGGTTTGGGAAGCCATGTCCATGTCATAGAATGAATGAGATCACCTACATTCTGTGACATCCAACCTCCTGAAGATACTTTCGTAGGCATATTCAACCTTGTAGCCTCCAAAAAGGTTCTTTAGGCCTTGGAACATTCCCGGCTGGTGTTGCTTCGCTTCCATGAGGACCAACTCGAGTTGAAATCGACACCGGTTCAGAAATTGAGTGTTCTCTGGCGTGTTTTCTGGTGGGTAGTAGCGCTTATCGATTAAATTAAAACGCACACATTTGAAGAATTCCTGGCTATGGATATTTAGGGAGGAGAATCGAGCAGATAGGGTCAGTGATTTCATGTCTTTAGGAAAGGGGAGGGGAGGGGAAAAGAAGAGGTTCCTTTCTCAACTGTACCTGGCCTCATCAAACCCAATCTGGTTTCTGAACACCTTTGACTCCACGTTGATAGATCCCGGACTCGTAGCGGCAGACTCATCGGGCGATTTTACAGCATCCGTCAAGACTCTGATTAACAGGGCAAGGGTGTCATGAAAGTGGGGTGCCTCAAGATTGGTTGATTTGGGATTCCTTGCTTTTTCTATCCGGGATATTAGACTTCGCGGTAATGTTGGCTGCTCCTTGATCGCATTGATGTGTAATCCACAGTGGCAGCATTCAGCTACCACACTTCCATCACCAATATCGGTATGGATGTGGTGCGATAGGCCTGTGCAGCGGTCCTGTGGAATAATATGGATATTGAATTGTGCAAGACAAGTGATGCACCAGACGTTCATGGGGCCTTGGGCAGACGTCTCGTATGGATTGACGACATAAATGTGAGGGTGTGGCAGTAGGGCGCCAGGTTCAAAGTGGGACCAGTCGACGAACCAGCGCTGTGGAGTAGCACCAAGCGCCGAGAGGCTCAGAGCGCCAAGGAGGTTGTTGGCGGTATCCGTGGAAACCATAAGAGGTTGAGACTCGTACGGGCGTTGCGATGGGGGAGGTGGTCGGTCCTTCTGTGACCAATGTACAAAAGCGGAGTTGTATGACACAGAGCTGCGAGTGCGAGTGTATGTGGAATGACTCGAGGAGGAGTGGGAGTGGGAGAAGGAGAGAAGACGAGAGTGAAGGAGAAGAGCGAAGGTGGAAACTGAATGAAAAAGTGAAAAGTGAAAGTGAAAAGGTCAAAAGTGTTCTTTGTTGTGGTTCGGGGGGACAAAAAGGAAGAGTGGATCGTTTCTCAAAGACGCTTCTGGTGCTTTGCCCGTCTTGGCGAAGTGGGCGTGTGCGCATGGTGGTGGGACGACGTGACAGTGAAGCACGCGCGATGAGGAAGGAGGCGTCATCATCCAAATCGCACGAGTCTCGACCCGCCACCATTTTGCTCTTTTGTCCGCTGTTGCACCCCACTCTTTCCTCTGGTCCCTTCGCTGCTTTCTTCTTTTCTCTTCTTTTCCTCGACTAGCTTTCTCTCACTACCCATCCCCCCTCCTCCCATTCTCCCCCACGAAAAGTCACTCGCCATGGTTGCCAACACAAGTGCGTACCTCGTCGCAACCTTGCTGGAGAAGGTAACTGCCCGTGTTGTCCACACATGTCCCTTTCTAGGTTTATACCACACTCCTGCGCCTCGTAGACCGCTCGGCACTCGTATTGACCCGCTTTTATCCATATCCACGTTGTACTTTAGATGGGTTCCGACGACCAGGACTTTCGCTTCATGGCCTTGAATGATCTCATTACAGAACTTCAAAGCCCAAACTTCAGTCTCGAAGAGTCAACAGAGAGGAAGGTTGTTGACAAGGTTCTGTTGTTGATGAAGGACAAGAATGGAGAGGTTCAGAACCAAGCCGTGAAATGGTAACGCTCTTTCTTTGGTCTTCAATTCTGGTGGCAAAACAGGGAGGGCGTGAGAAAAGGGTACTTTTGACTGGGTCAACGGCGCGACTTATCCAAATTCCCCTTTGACGAACCTTATAGCCTTGGATCACTCGTAAAAAAAGTCCAGGAAGCTCAGTTACAGAAGATAGTCGATGAGCTGTGCGGGTACATCTCCCAGGACAAGGAGGACTTGCGTGAGATCGCGAGTATTGGGCTCAAGACTGTCATCGTTCAAGTGCCTGTTAATTCGGTTGTTGCAGTCAATGTCTGCAAACGCCTTGTGCCTCGGCTGTTGACACAACTTGAAAGCGTAAGGACTCGCTTTGCCACGCGTTGCGCAGTGAGAACTCTTCATTGTGGTTGATGGTCATTCGCCTCACGATCCTTTTTGCTTTTTTTTTGTAGTCTTCCTCCAGTTATGATGCGCAAATGGACGCGTTGGATATCCTGAGCGAGGTTCTCCTCAGATTCGGAAACATACTCGCCACCACCAACCTTCAAAAGCAAACGGCAAGCACGCTGTTCGCTCTCTTGGGTCACTCTCGCCCTGCTTTGCGCAAGAGAGCCACTCTTGCAGTTGGACACCTCGTCGCACACTTGCCTGACGACATCTTTGAAGATCTTTTGCACAAGATCCTCAACGGGCTGGAGACCTCCAAGAACACTCCTGATCGCCTTCGCACATACATTCAGGTCACAGGAGCTATCAGGTACGCTGCTTCAGCTGGATTCGGTCAACTCTACGTGCTTTAGGACGACCTTGACGTGTCTTTTTGATAACACGGTGGTTGGTCCATGTTTTATTTGATAGTCGCTCCAATGCCCCACGTTTTGGCAAGTTCCTATCCAGAGTTGCTCCATCGGTTATCAAATACACGGAGCTGGATGATGATGAACTGCGCGAGAATGCTCTCCAAGCCCTGGAAGCATTCGTTCTTCGTTGCCCAACGGAGATTACTCCTCACATTGACACTGTTATTGATCTCGGCCTAAAGTTCCTCCGCTACGATCCCAACTATGACGATGGCGATGATGGTGAAGATGATGAGGATGAGACCATGGAGAGTGATAACGAAGATGATGAAGAGGACGATGACGACGGGTACGTTGAATGTGTTCTTTGCAAGTAGGGCTATGGTCAACCAGCAGATAGTCCGCTCTGGCTAATCTTTTCCATCGTTTGACTCAATAGTGACTATTCAGATGATGATGACATGTCCTGGAAAGTGCGTCGAACATCCGCCAAACTGCTTTCCGCTATCATTGGAACCCGCCAAGACTTGCTTGGACAGCTCTACACCAACGTGGCACCATCTCTTATCAACCGTTTCAAGGAGCGCGAGGAAACCGTTCGTGTGGAGATCCTTCAAACGTTCATTACCTTGCTTCGTCAAACAAACACTTATGGCGGAGCAGAGTACGAGATTGACACGAGCCTTGAAAGCATCGCCAAGAGGCGCAAAGGAAGCCGTCCTGGAACCCCCATCGAGACAGACCAAAGGTATGAGGAAGACGATAATCTCAGCAGCTTTTTTTTTTGTCCTAGATGGAATTTTAGTGTTCTAACTTTGCTGTATCATCTTGACTTGTAGTCCTAAGGCCCTCCTGCGTAGTCAGGTGCCTCGTTTGACAAAGAATCTGGCCAAACAGATGAGCTCCAAGTCGGTTCAGACTCGCGTCAGTGGTTACATCCTTCTCAAGGAGTTGGTCACGGTTTTGAAGGGCGGTCTGGAGACTGCGTATATTCACTTTGTCCCCTCAATCCAGCAGTCACTTTCAACAGCCTCTCATACCGATCACCACCACTTGGGTACCAACTCCAACTTGAAGATCGAAGCCCTTGGTTTCTTGCGCAGTCTCTTCCGCACGCATTTTTCCGAAGTCTTCCAGAAGCACCTTGGCCAGCTTTGCCCTCCTGTAATTTCAGCGATTCAGGATAAGTTCTACAAGATTTCCTCAGAGGCTTTGGTGTGCTGTATGGAACTTATCAAGGTCATCCGCCACATGGATTTCGATGAGGATGCTCAAAAGTATTCCTATACTTCTTTGAGTCCGGAGGCCAAACCTTATGTGCTTCAGATCTACAATGTGATCCTGCAGCGCGTCTCCACAGCCGATGCCGACCAGGAAGTCAAGGAGCGCAGCATTCTTTGTCTTGGTGTGCTCCTGTCACGTGTTGGTGATGAGCTCAAACAGGAACTGACAACATGCCTGCCGCTGTTACTGGAGAAGCTTCAGAATGAGCTCACTCGCTTGATGGCCGTGAAGACATTGTCGCAAATTGTGGAGAGCCCTGTGTGTGCTGATGCAGAAATCAAGGCCTCGATCTTGAAAGCTGTCCCAGAAGTTGCTTCACTTTTGAGAAAGAGCAACAGGCCACTCAAGGTCGCCAGCCTTCACTTTTTGGATGTTGCAATCCGCCGGTATGTCAATTGTGATCAGTGCGTTCACTCCTTTTTGCACTTTGCTCTGTAACATGATTCAGGACTGTGCACTTACACTTGTCATGCAATGACTTTATAGCTTCGGAAAAGTGCTCCCAGTTCAGACCTATGATGAGCTTCTCAATGAGCTGAAGCCCTTGATTTCAGATGAGGACCTTCATTTACTCCCACTTGGCTTAACATCTGTTGTGGCCATTTTGCACGCCAACCCTTCCAGCATCAACGTTGTCAAGCAGGAGATCTTGCCCTCTGTGTTCAAGCTTGTCCGGTCGCCATTGATCCAGGGACAGGCCTTGGATAGTCTGTTGGCACTCTTTGCAGCCCTTGTCCGTACCAATGACAAGGAGTTCTCGGCTCTCGTCAGTGCACTTGTTGAACCAGCTACGGCACCCACGCCCGAGGGTCAGTTTGCTCTTTCAAAGCAGGCGTTCTCTACAATCGCACAATGCATTGCTGTGTTGTGCATCAACTCGGATAAGAACATGGAAATGACAGTGTCCGAATTTGTGCGCAAGATCGAGGATACGCGTTCAACCGATTCGCTGAAGTACTTGTCGCTTGTCACATTGGGAGAGATTGGTCGGCGTGCTTCTTTGAGTGGCCATGCTACTCTTCATACATCGATTTTGGCCATGTTCAACGTACACTCGGAAGAGGTTCGCTCCGCTGCAGCATATGCAATCGGTAACGTGAGTGCTGGCAATGTGGGCTTTTATGTACCCATCGTTGTTCAGGAGATTAAGACCGATCCCA
>Ga0247824_10000230_pt1 | contig 25414 bp, 17 predicted proteins | sample 13C_PalmiticAcid_FD_194412 | JGI IMG/M metagenome (GOLD analysis project Ga0247824, IMG submission 194412) | Soil microbial communities from agricultural site in Penn Yan, New York, United States - 13C_PalmiticAcid_Day48 | ecosystem: Environmental > Terrestrial > Soil > Agricultural land...
GTACAATAATCAATATATTTGCTTTACTAAGGAAGCTCCCAGCTCCCTCATAAGTAACTGACTAGCTAACTTATATACATAATGACTTCTTTATCCCAAGTACCTTTGTTCCTTAGATCGTAAGGAACATTCCTTATTCCTATCGTTCCTGACCCAGGAACGTAGCCCCTGGCCTTTATTCCCTAGGAACGTTAGTATCCCGCCAACATTCCTGCCCTAGTTGGTCCGCGACCCTTGCTTAAACGATTAGCTAGCACTACGCCCCGCGCTATGCCTACAGCCCCGCAGGCCGCCCCATATAGCCAGTCCATAACAGCCCCCTTATAGTATACCCCTATACTAAAGCACCCTAAGTACAACGGCAGCAATATAGCAGCCCTTAGGAACTTCCTCTATAACTACAAGGCTAACTTTCGACTACTAGGTAACTATACCTTATACTCGGACTATGTTACTTATACTATCAGCTGCCTCTCGGGACAGCCTAAGAACGCCTAGGTAAAGTATATTACCGAGCATAGGCTTAACCTAGGCGCTAACATTAGCTAGGGAGAATTCGAGGACTTCCTTAAGAACTACTACTCCGCCCTATAGACTCGTACTATCTAAGCGGCCTCCCAGCTCAAGTCCCTCTCGCAAGTAACTAACGAGACTATCTCCGAGTTCGTGGACCAGTATACTACAGTCCTAGCTGACCTGCTATACCTAACCCCCGAGATCTAGCAGATTACTATACTCGTCCCGAAGTTCCGTACTGAGATTATACTCGTACTAAACCTCTAGGGCAGCCTCCCGAGCTCGTTTAACCAGTTAGTTAACGCCGCGTATAGTATTAAGGATAGCTAACGCTACGCTAGTATATCGACTTATAAGGTTAGCTCTACCTACGCTCCGATAATACCGGCCCTATGCCCGATCCTATCCTACCCTATAGCCCCGGCCAATTCATACCCTTATACCTATTTCACCTATAGCAAGATAGGCTATATCTCGCAGGACTGCTTCGAAAAACGATCCCCTGCTGCCCTACTACCTACGGCTCCGACCGAGCTAGTACCCCGCCCAGTCCGCAGCTACTATTATACCTACGGCGCTCCCGATCACTACTCGGACCGATACCCCGAGACGGTATACCGAAAGTGCAACAAAAAGGGGCATAAGGCTCCCGACTGCCTATAGGTATCTAGGGTTAATACCGAGCCCCTAGGAACCTACTGCTCGGGGAACGCTACGAGTTAGGGGCGCAAGGGGCATATATTACGGAAAATCGAGACTATTATCAAGGTATAGATAGACAGTTAATAGAAGGCAGCGGAGGCGATGTTAGATATAGGGTCAGACTATAACCTGATTAATAAGAGCTTTCTCGCCGAGAGTACGAAGCTAGAGAAATTCAGCGATTTCCCTAGTCTGACTGCTATTAGCAACCTGCCTATCCCTACCTATAGTATATACCCCCTATATACGAAGACCTATAATGCCCTGGGGTATGAATATATATACTTCTTATAGTTCGTCGTTACCGATATCAACCTGTTCACAGTACTCCTTAGCTAGGCCTAGATGGAAATAGCTGAGCTAATGCTCGACTATAAACGGAAAACCTAGACCTACCCGCTATAGCTTCGGCATCTAGGCTTGCAAGTCGAATCCGAGCACTCCCAGAGCGCTATTAGGATCGTAGTAGCTGCTATTATACCTATCGTTAACGAACCCCCTAAAAGAGACAAGGCCGAGCCTACCCCTATTCCTAAGATATACTAAGCATACAAGGACTTATTTACTACCTACGAGCGCCTCCCCTTGCCCGAGCACTACGTAATGGAACATTAAATCGACCTTACCCCCGGATCGGAGCCGCCTTAGGGACCGATTTACCCCCTTAGCTATATAGAGCTAGCGACCCTATATAAGTAGCTCGTAGAAGTACTTAAGAAGGGATAGATCCGGTCGTCAGTTAGCCCTATAGGGACACTAATCCTCTTCGTACTAAAGAAAGGGGGTGCCCTAAGGATAGTCGTTGACTACCAGGCGCTAAATACGCGTACTATCAAGAACTATACTGCCCTCCCCCTTATCGGTAAGATCCTTAACTGCCTGTCTGCTGCTAAGATCTATACTAAGCTTAACCTCAAGGATGCCTACTATCGAATCCGTATACGTACGGGCGACGAGTAGAAGACCGCTTTCTGTACTCAGTACGGCTACTACAAGTTCCGGGTTATACCGATAGGCCTAGTCAACGTGCCGGCAACGTTCCAGTTATATATCAACCAGGCGCTTGCAGAGCTTATGGACGTCTCCTGCATTATATACCTAGACGATATCCTGGTATTCAGCAATAACCCCGAAGAGCACGAACGCTATATACTTAAGGTGCTCGAGCGCCTAAAGGCCGCGGACCTCTACGTCAACCGTAACAAGTACGAGTTCTATACTACCTAGGTCGCTTTCCTCGGCTTCGTTGTATCCCCTAGGGGCATTACGATGGAACTAGAGCGCATTAAAGCCATCGTAGTATAGCCGGTCCCGGGCAATATCTACGAAATCCAGGTATTCCTCGGTTTCACGGGTTTCTACTGCCAGTTTATCTACAACTACTCCCTGATTTCAGCGCCCCTAACAGACCTGCTCAGGGGAAACCAGGCGAGAGCGTTTAAGCTTACCCCGAGCGTATATAAGGCTTTCTTAGAGCTCAGGCGACGGTTCTAGGAAGCCCCTATCCTAATCTACTTAACCCCTCTCTTCCTATTCGTATTGAAGCTGACGCGTCTGCCTGCACTATTAGTACCGTACTTATATAGCTCGTCGACGGCCGTTAGTACCTCGTAGCTTTCCGCTCCCGTAAGCTGACCTCTGAGGAAACGTAGTACGATACCGGTAACAGGGAGCTGCTTGCACTTATCGACATCTTCCACGCCTAGCGGCACTACCTGCTGTACTCGGCAGTCCCTGTTATTACGCTAACTGACTACCTGAACCTCGAGGGCCTAAAGTCGAAGAGCTGCCTCTCCTAGTAATAGCTCCACTAGAGCTAGGACTTCGCGGGGTTCGACTTCGTCATCAAGTACCGCCCAGGCGCCCAGAACCTAGCTAACGGCCTTTCGCAGCGGCCCGACCTAATAAGCACGGACAACGGGGGTATAGACGAGAACTCCCTGCTAGAGATAGTAGAAAAGGCAGTCGAGTAAGGGAAGCGCTTCGACCCCGAGAGGGCCCTGAAGGAAAAGGGGACAGTAGCGGCTGTTTAGAGCTATAGGGAGAGAGATAGTAATAATATAGCAGGGCTAACGGGCCTACAGGGCCTCGAGGACGAGCTAGAACTCCTAGAACTCGAAGAAGACGAGCTAGGCGACCCCGCTAAGGGGCACCGTAACGAGCTTTTGACCCGAGGCATAAAACGCTACAACGGGAATGCCTCGGAGAGCACTAGGAGTAAGAACAATCTACGACTCGGGGACGCCTAAGGACAGGAGAGTAATAAAGGGGAGAGTTAGCTTGCTAACGATAGACCTAGAGCACTTGATCCCCGTAAAAGGTATGTCGGGGCAGTAGGTCTAATGACGTAGATATCCTGGGAGGATAGGGTAGCTAAGGCCTAGCGGGACAATACCTAGGTAGCCGTAGGAGCTTGGAAGACAGAAGGTCAGTACTAGAAGATAGGCTAGGATAGGCTGCTTCGCTTTAGGGAGCGAGTATTTGTGCCTGAGGCTATAAGAACGTAGGTAATAGAGCGCTACTATAATACCCCGACTGCGGGCTATAAGGGCAGCTATAAGATAGAGAAGAGGATCGGGCGTTATTACTACTAGCAGGTAATAAGGGCAGATATCGAGGAGTATATTAACTAGTATATAGCTTATACCCGGACTAAAGCTCGGAGGTATCAGCCTTACGGCGAGCTTATGCTATTACCGGTCCTAAGCTAACTGTAGCAGGATATCTCGGTAGACTTCGTAATAGGTTTGCCTACCTCTATCGACCTCTATACTAATAAGCCGTACGATACTATCCTGGTAATAGTAGACCGGTTTATAAAGTATATATTATATATCGCTACGAAGAAGACGCTTACTACGAGCGCGTTTGCCGGCCTCGTCTTGGACTACGTCTTCTGCCCTTTCGGCCTGCCTAGAAGTATTATCTCGGACCGGGGATCCCTCTTTACTAGTAACTTCTAGACTACGTTCTATATACACCTCTCAATTGAGCAGCAGTTAAGTATAGCCTACTATTCCCAGACCGATAGCCAGACCGAGAGGCAGAACTAAACCCTAGAGCACTACCTACGAGTATTCTATGCCTTCAACCAGATAGACTAGGCATAATACCTAATTATTACGGAGCATATCTACAATACTGGACACTATACGGCAACCCGGACGATACCGGCCTTCCTACTCTATAGGTACTAGCCCTATAGGCCCTCGGACCCGCTGGCGTAAGAACAGTAGGGTATACCTACGGCAGACGAGAGGGCAAAAGATATAGTAACTAGGAGGGCCTAAGTTAAGGAGCTATTAAGTAAGACTAGCAAGAACTACGTAAAGTAGTATAATAAGAAGAGGATACTAATATCGTTTAAGGAAAGGGACTAGGTCTAGCTGTCGACTAAGTATATAAAGTAGCAGCAGCCTAGTAATAAGCTCGCGGACAAGTTCCTAGGGCCGTTCTAGGTAGAGCAGGTTATAGGCGAGCATAGGATAGCCTACTAGTTAAAGCTCCCGCTATAATACTAGCTATACCCTACCTTTCCTATTTCCCTACTTAAGCCTTTCAATAGGACTAACGCTAATACGAGGAACTAGCGCGAGAGGGTTAACGTTAAGTCGGGAGATCCCGAATTCGAAGTAGAAGTAATCCTTAACTACTAGTATAACGGGCTGAGCCCTGCAGAGGCCTCGGCGACCCTCGGCCAACCTTAGCGCCAGGCCGGGGCGGAACCGCGCAACGGCAGTATAGCGACTGTACAGCGGCCGCGTGGCGACCCCTGAATATCCCTCGGCTAATGCCCCTACCAACGACTCTATCAACGACCCCATTACACTTACCCCTTTTTCGCCTGGCATCTCTATCTGGTCAGAGAAAGGCCATCGCGATGCGATGGCCATTTTTCCACTTCTCCTTTCCTTTCCTCAAGCTTAGTTATACTCGTAGAGTCGTTATTAGATAGTTATAATATACTCCTGAGACCGTTACATTATAACTAAGCTTCCTTCTCCTGTTGTTAATTGTAGAGAAGCGAGCTAGCGGAAGCCCTCTACCAAGCAAGGTATAGCGAAAGCCCTCCACCGAGCGAGGTATAGCGAAAGCCCTCTACCGAGCGAGGCATAGCGGAAGCCTTCTATTAAACGAGGCATAGCGGAAGCCCTCTGAGTGAGGTATAGCGGAAACCTACGAGGAAAAACACTATAATGTCGGGCAACGACTATACGAACGATAGCGGTCAGAGCGACCGTTAGTTAGTATAGCTAATATAGCTCCTTACTACCTAGCTGGGAATAATCCAGGCAGGGCAGTCGGAATAGGCCCAGCAGTTCGCTGAGATAGAGGCCTGCCAGACCTAAGAGCGGGAGGTAACCCAGGTATATATTAAGGCCCTTCAAGAAACTATCGTATCTCTATAAGCTACGCTAGTAACTATACCCTAAAGCCTAATACCTCCAGTACTCCCTACAGTCGCTATCATACTACCGTCCCCCCCTGGTCAGACGAAGAAGAAGATAACCCTCCCGGACCCCCCGCGCTTCGATAGGAACTAGAAGAAATACCGAAATTAGAGGTTGGAAATAGAAGGTAAACTACGTACCGACGGCTGCCTCCTTGGGTCGCCTATAGACCGGTTTACCTATATCTACTCCCGGCTCGGAGATAACCCCCAGTCGATAGCGGCTACATTCTATGAGAGCGGCGGCCCCGGCAGTACTCGTAACCCTACGGACTTCCTCTAGTACCTGACGAACACGTATAAAGACCCCAATGTCGCCCAACATACACTCTACAACCTTAATAGCATAGCCTAGCGCAAGACGGAGTCGTTTATAGCATTCTACCCGAAGTTCGAGAAGCAGTTAGCCGATATAGGAGGTACTACCTGGCACGCTGCCATCCAGATCAACTACCTCCGGAAGGCCCTTAACGACGAGATAAAAGACCTCCTCGTCCCTATACTATACTTGCTAAAGGACTACCCGGGATTCGTCTAAGAGCTCTATAGCCTTAGTGCTAACGTCGACGCCCGGAAGGCTGCCCGGAGGAGAGCAGGTAGGAAAGCTCTATTCCTCCCTAAGGGGAGGGATGCCTCCCCTGACCAGAGGAGCATAGGGTACTAGAACTATAAGCGTACTACTATGCCCCCCTACGACACAATGGATTAGGAGCCTACGAAAGTCAGCCGGATGATCCAGCAAGATAACCCAAAGCTTACGGGCAAGCGAGCCAAGTAGATAGACGAGAAAGAGAAGGAGCGCCAAAGGAAGGAGGGTCGCTATTTCAGGTATAGGAGAACAGGATATATAGTAGCCGAGTGCCTGCTCCTCCCAGCCAGACCACCCGGCTCGGCTAGAGCGAACCACTCCCAAGTAAAGAGGTCGAGGCCTATTACCAAGGCTATAGTCGAAGACCTAGGAGATACCGATAATAGTCCGTCTGACTAGACAGAGACCGATAAGGAGGAGTTAAAAGGGTAGCTCCTAGCCAAAGTCGTAGCCAGGAGCACTCGGAGGCAAAACGAGAATAGAAGGAGGTCGAGACTCAGATAGATAGCAACCCATTTTACGTTAACTTTAGCATCAATGGAATTCATTATACTAACGCCCTTGTTAATAGTAGTTACCTCTGCTTTATAACTATCAGCCTCTTGCTTGCTAACTGCCTACGCCTCCTATATATCCCTATTACTCCCCGCGACCTCGCTTAGGTTAACGTAACAGTCAAGGGCACTATCCGAGAGGTAGCTTATATAGATACCGATATCGACGGCTACAAGCTGCCCCGCGTCTTCTTTTATATTATCCCTAACCAGGAAGACAAGGTTATCCTCGGGCGGCTATAGATAGATGCCGAGGAAGTAACGATTTCCCTATCTCGAGGGGAACTAACGATCGGGACCTTAGGCCTAATCGTTAAGGAAAGGGGGCAGGAAGGGACTCCTACCCTCTCGATCTCCTAACAGATGTCCAGTATATTCAGAGCCTTAGTAAAGAGGACCTAGAAATCTCGAGACCCTATACAGCCAGTATAAATCTTTGCTGCTAGCCTAAGGGATATCGAAAAGGCACTCGCTCCAAAGAAGTATACCGACCCCCGAGAGAAGCTACCGAAGTACTACTACGAATTCCTCCCCCTCTTCGACCGGGACGCTACCGACCGACTACTACCTGCCCGGCCAGGTATAGACCATAAAATCCCGCTCGAAAAGGACGAGAGTAGGCAAGATAAGCCCCTACCCTAGGGGCCCCTCTATAGGATATCACGCGAAGAATTAATCGTCTTACGCAAGACCCTTATAGAGTTACTCGATAAGAACTTCATTAGGGCAAGCAGTTCCTTAGCCTTAGCCCCCGTCCTATTTATTAGGAAACCTAGGGGCGGGCTATACTTCTATATCGACTACCGAGGGTTAAACGCTATTACCCGTAAGGACCGGTACCTACTCCCCCTAATTAACGAAACACTCCGCTCTCTCTCTAAGGCAAAGTAGTTTACGAAGCTAGATGTAATCTCGGCATTTTATAAGATCCGGATTAAGGAGGGAGACGAGTAGAAGATAGCTTTCCGAACGAGGTATAGCCTTTTCGAGTAGCTAGTCATCCCTTTCGGCTTGACGGGTATACCAGCTACCTTCTAACGATATATCAACTATATACTCTAAGAGTACCTCGACGAGTTCTACTCGGTATACATCGATAACGTCCTTATCTACTCCAGCGGCTCTCTCTCTAATCATAGGAACAAGGTCCGAAAGGTCCTATAGAGGCTCCAAGAGGCTAGCCTATAGGTCGATATCGACAAGTGTAACTTCAAGGCCAAGAGCGTCAAGTACCTCGGTTTCATCGTCGAAGCAGGAAAGGGCATCCGTATTGACCCCGAGAAGATTAGAGCGATAGAGCAATAGGAGCGCCCGACTACTGTCAAGGGAGTTAGGGGCTTTATCGGCTTCGCTAACTACTATCGAGAGTTCATCCTAGACTTCTTAACGATAGCTATACCCCTAACGGCACTTACTAAGAAGGGTATCCCCTTCGTCTAGTCAGACCGGTATAAGGAAGCCTTCAAGCGGCTAAAGACCCTACTCATTAGTACCTCCGTCCTAGTACAATAGGACCCCGACAAGAAGATAGTAGTCGAGACCGACTGTTTAGGATATACAGTCGGAGGAGCACTCTCGCAATACGATAACGATAGGACCCTACGGCCCGTAGCCTTCTTTTCAAGAAAAAACAACCCGGCCGAGTATAACTACCCGATCCACAATAAAGAACTCCTAGCAGTTATCTATTGTCTCAAGCAGTAGGATGCCGAGCTCCGGAGCGTACTGTCGTTCGAGGTCTAGACGGACTATAAGAACCTCGAGTACTTCTACAAGAAGCAGTAGCTAAGCGAACGATAAGTTCACTAGGCAGAGGTACTTGCCCGCTATAACTTCAAGATGACCTACCAGCCAGGCAAGGAGGCCGTAGTACCCGATGTACTATCGAGGAAGGACTAAGACATACCGGTAGACGAGTTCGACGAGCGCCTTGCTAGGCGCTACTTCTAACTATTAAAGCCCCAAAGGAGCCGCGTTCTAGTCCACCGAGTACAAATCAGGGCCCTTCAGAGGACGAAGGTCAACGCCGGGTTTGTGAAGGCTAGTAACTAGGACGGGGATAATAACGACCAGGCCGACAAGTCAGACCCCCCCGAGAACCTATTTACCGACGGCCGCCTAAAAGACCTCTAGGACTAGGGACTCGAAGCTAACAACCGTTACTAGCTGATTCGCTAGTTGGTCAGGGACAGCAAGAGGCAGTTACTACTACAGTAGGGACTACCAATCTCCATTACGGAATGCTCAATCGACGGGGAGAAACGACTATACTGGAGGGGGCAGATCTAGCTCCCTTTCTTCGAACCGCTACAGACCTAAGTCATCTAGGAAACGCATAATTCGGCTCTCTCTAGACACCCGGGCAGGGACCTCACCAAGATGTTGATCGGTCGGAGGTTCATATAGCCCGGCCTCAGCCAGGAGGTCCGGAAATTCCTCCGGAACTGCAATATATACGGAAGAACGACGATATAGAGAGAGAAGCGACACGGCCTGCTAAAGCCCCTCCCTATCCCTGAACGGATTTAGAGCGAACTCTCTATAGACTTCATCACTAGGCTACCCCCATCCGGCTCTAACCAAGCAGATACGATCATAGTCATTACCGACCGGCTGTCAAAGAGTATAATCTTCGAGGTAATAACGTCCATAACAACCGAAGCTATAGCTGAACGACTACTTAGCAGTTTCATCCGCTACTACGGCCTCCCGTTAGCGATTATCTCCGACAGAGGCCCCTAGTTCGTCGGCTATATGTGGAAAAGGATCTACGAATTGCTTAGGATCACTCGAAGGCTATCTACAGCCTACTACCCCGAGACCGACGGTATAACAGAACGAGCCAACCAAGTAGTAGAACACTACCTACGCTACTACACGACATACCTTCAAGACGACTAGGCCGGCTTACTGCCTATAGTAATACTGGCTATCAACAACCGGAACGTAACGTCTACGGGGATCAGCCCCTTTTTCCTAATATACGGCTACAATATAGACCTCCTGGACCTAGCTAAGGGGCAGGAGGAGCTATATACCACTAGAAATTCCCCGGTCGCCCGTAGAGAAGCCTTTATCGCTAAACTCAAGGAGGCAGTACAAGTAGTATAAGCCGCGATAGCTACCGCCTAGGAGCTACAGGAGGAATACGCTAACCGGGCCCAACAGGTCGCAGAACGGTTCCGTATGGGAGACAAGGTATAGCTCCGACTGAATAACGTTAAGACCGATAGGCCCTCGAAGAAGCTCGACTGGAGGAACGCTAAGTATACCGTTATAGAGCTGATCGGCTCGTATGCCTATCGCCTGGACATACCCCCGGGCATCTACAACGTATTCTATGTAATACACTTGAAGAGGGCTGGCGATAATCTACTGCTATTACAGGTCCAGGACAACACCTACCCCCCTGCAATAGTGCTAGAGGGTAGCCCAGACAGTAAGGAGGAATAGCAAGTCGAGGAGATCCTGAATTCAAGGAAGACAAGAGGAGCAACAGAGGTACTAGTCAAATGGACTGGCTACGTGTAACCGACGTAGGAACCGCTAAGCGCCTTCCTGGAGACGGAGGCCCTAGACCGATATAAGGCAGCGTACGGGAAGATCACAGGAGACAACGTAACGCCCGGGGAGGAGGAGGGGGGTAATATAACGGGCTGAGCCCTATAGAGGCCTCGGCGACCCTCGGCCAACCTTAGCGCCAGGCCGGGGCGGAACCGCATAACAGCAGCATAGCGACCGTACAGCGGCCGTGCGGCGACCCCTAAACATCCCTCGGCCAACGCCCCTACCAACGACTCCATCAACGACCCTATTACACTTACCCCTTTTTCGCCTGGCATCTCCATCTGGTCAGAGAAAGGCCATCGCGATGCGATGGCCATTTTTCCACTTCTCCTTTCCTTTCCTCAAGCTTAGTTATACTCGTAGAGTCGTTATCAGATAGTTGCAATATACTCCTGAGACCGTTACAACTAGGGCCCCCTAAATGTATACTAGTACCTTATTAAGTAGGCAGGATACCCCCCTGAAGACAATAGCTAGTAGCTCGTAGAGAACGTTAATAACAGGCTAATACTCTATGCCTACGAGGTATAGTAGAGGAGGATATAGGGGCGAAGAGTACTACAGGAGAACTAATAGACGAAAAATATAGAGTAGTAATTAGGGCTAACTATATAATAGCCGAGGCTAAGCTCGGGTTATATATAGGGTAAGCGTAGTTAGGCTATCTACTTACTAAGATCGGGGCTACTAATAGCCTCCTCTATCTCCTTCCCCTCTATCTCTGTCTCCTCTACTACTGCCCCGAACCTACCTAGCGACGATACTAGCGATAGCCGTATAAACTCCCGGTACGGACCGGGCGACGCTATAACGGTAGCCGGCTCTAGTAACTGCTCCTCTAGAAGCGTAGCCTCGTCTGCCTTAGCCGCTACTACTAGGGCTGCCTAAGCTATAGCTACTAGGAGCTATACCTTACAAGTATTAAGGTTATATAGTAGGGGTAGCTAACCCTTGTTGCTCTTGCTCTCCTTGATAATACTACTGCCGACGATACCGCTAGGGGGTATAGGGCCCTTCTCGTTCTCCTCCTCGTCCTCGTCCTTGCCTAAAACGAGCCCGACGTAAGCAGTAACGGTATATAAGACGGCTAGGGAGGCTTCGCTCTATGCCTATATTACTATAACCTCGTTATATAGCTCTAATAGGGCAGTCTAAGGCTAAGATCAGTAACTAAATCGAGCTAGGAGTATAGGGGATCTACGCTTATACCTACCGCTACTATTATAGTATCGATGTCCTTCTGAACGCTATAGAGCTTCTTAATAACCTTAGCCTATGAAACAGTTAGCGGCTAACCCGAGTAGGTATACCGAGGGATAACTATACTAGGGCTACAGTTATTACTGCCTGGAACTTAGTTATAGCAGCAGCTATAATAGTAACCTCCTTACTACTAGGACTGCTAAACCAATATAGGTACTTCTTAATATTAGTAGCCCGATGTCACGGACTGACTACATGGGGCGGCCAAGCGGCTGCAGGCAGAGCGCAAGGCGCGCCGCTAGCCAATCATTCAGGACAAGGTTATAGGGCCAATCAGGGATAGATTGTTAGAAGGCTAAGACGATCCAGTTGGATCGTCGGGAATAGAGAACGATCCAGTTGGGATCGTCGGGAATAGAGAACGATCCAGTTGGGATCGTTGGAAAGAAAGAACAATCTAGGGACAAAGGTACTTCGGGACAAAGAAGTCGTTATATATATATACTAGCTAGTTAGTTACTCGTTGAGGGAGCTTAGAGCTTCCTTAGTAAAGCAAATACATCGATTACTATACCTACTAGGTATATCTTTGGTGATTGAGACAATCTACTTGTTGTAAACCCTTTAGCTTCACCGAGCCTTTACAGACGTTGACTACCTCTAGTGAACCCTTTCAGAGTGCTCTGTACCTACGGTTCGTTATATATTGCTTTACTCCCTTTGTTTCTATTACGGTTTAGGACGGAGGTAAAAATACTAATACCTTTATTATAGGTACCATCGTACCTACTGTCGCTTAGCTTAACGAGCGTATCGCCGCGCTCGAGGCCGAGAACGCCTGTCTTACTACTACGAACTCTCGCAGCCGGGTCAAGCTCGACCTGCCGCCTAGGTTCGGAGGAAGCAAGGATGCCCTTACGGGCTTCCTAACCCTTTTATAGGCCTACCTAGGGTATTACCCCGAGTACTTCCCGACGGAGGCAGACAAGGTCGGATTTATCGCCTCGTACCTCGAGGGCTAGGTACTCCGATGGTTTTAGCCTACTATAGACGACCTTCTTACTGTCCCCGATAGGGACAATAGAGAGGACTTTACGAACGAGGTCTTCGCTAGCTATGCCAGGTTCGAAAGCGAGCTACGGAAGGTATTTGGAGACTTGGACAAGAAGCGGTATGCCTAGGACTGCCTGATGAACCTTAGGCAGACTAAGTCAGCCTCGGCGTACGCCGTACTGTTCCGGCAGGACTCTATAAGGGCCGACCTTAACGAGGAAGGACTTATATAGTTCTTCTATAACGGTCTTAAGGACGAAGTTAAAGACGTCCTCTACAATAAAGACCGTCCGGATACTCTCGACGAGTATATCGCTATAGCGATCCGGATTAACGATCGCTAGTACGCGCGTAAGCAATAGTATAGGGGCCGGAATAGACTAGCCCTGGCCTATTAGGCTAACGATAGGCACAAGCAGTACCTACCTAGTACGTCCTACGGGTACTATCGGGGGCCTATAGACGTAGACGCTAACTAACGGGACTTCCGTCTATATAAGGACAAGTCCAGCGTTACTTGCTATAACTATAGTAAGATGGGACACTTTAAGCGGGACTGCTATAGCCCTAAGAAGGATGGATAGAGGCCTATACTAGGCAAAGAGGTCGCTACTATTGATAAAAACGCTAGGATTATCGAGGTCTCGGCGTACGAAGCCTATAACTAGGACGACCTCGAGGTCGATATCGAGCATAAGTCCTAATATATTAGGGAGGACTTAGAGGACTTAGACGACGTACCTACGAGTTAGGAGCAGCGGGTATATAACGCCGTCGGCGGTCGTATATAGGCAGCGATTGCCGAAGCGGTCCTCAGGTAGAACCTTAACCCGACCTAGGACGTATAGGAGAGGATTGACGACGCTATCAACTAGGCTATAGACGAGGTCGAGGCGTAAGTCGATCAAGCTTTCGCTAGGGCCGTAGAGGAGACGGCAGGACGGGGGGACGGCACTATCGATAGCGTTGAATCGGTACTAGTACCGGCCTACGGCAACCCGCCTACGGCGGAAGAAGAGGAGGTATTATTGCGATCCGATATACGCCTACTACCCGCGATCCAAGATATAGTAGGGACGTAGGGTCTCGCGATGACCTAGGACAAGTTCGGGCGGTAGAAAACGTATAACTACCCCGACGAGTATACCGGACCGAGCCCCGTCTTTCTCTAGAAGCAGGTCGACTACTTCCGGGAAGGACTCGCTGAGGCCCGTAGTAAGGTCTCCTAGCTTAACGACGCCTTCAGCCGAGCAGGCACTCGGTAGGAAGGACCGACTATAGAGGACCTATATAGCCTCTAAAACGATATGCTCTATAACCCGGAGTATAAGTACTAGGAGGAGCGGGAGAAACGGAGACTCTAGGAGAAGATACCCTAAGGATAGGACGACTACTAGAGCGAGCGTCCGTACCTTAGCAAGGGGCAGACTAACGACGATATAGACTAGGACTAGGTATAGGCGTTTAGGTTCGCGGGGGAAGGGGAGTACGATAGACTCCACCCTAGGCGAACGGACTACGTCTAGGTTCTATGGTTCTAGTATATTACTGATATATATAGGTACTACTTCAGGGAGAAGTTCGACTACGACTACTGGCCGATTAGGACTACCGGTAGCGACGGGCTACTAGAGCCCCTTATATAGGTCTTCGATTATAGCGTAGGTTACGATAACTTCTTGTAGACCTATGGCGAGCAATCCGACAGACAACTCTATATCCAGCCCTAGAGGGCCTGGCCGGAGGAATATAGAGGCACCTAGCTCGTAAGCAAGTACTAAAGCAAGGACTATATATTCTACCTAGTAGACAAAGCGTACGTATAGTAAAGGCGCTAGGAGGCCGAAGATATATAGTAGAAGAGCCGACAAGCTCGGAAGAAGCTCTATTAGGAGTACCGGGCTAAGGCAGCACTCGAGGTGGAAACGGATAGCACAGTATACTACCTGGACAATATAGTTACTATCGAGGGGGACGCCTCTCAGACTCAATACGACTTGGGAAACGACTAAGGGGCCTCCCCAGGCCCTAGCCAGCTCTGAAAACACTACGAGGACAATAGGTCAGCCGACATAGGGAGAGTTAGGCACGACGAATAACCTACGACAACCTCCTAGCCGGTATCATCGAAGTCGCGGCTATATAAAACGATAAACCTAACGATAGACTTTAGGTTATAGTACGGTGGAACGGATACTATACGTTGGCCTTAGTAGATAGAGGATCACAGATCGACCTTATCTCACTACAACTCGTCAACCAGCTTAAGATCCTATAGCGGGATAAGGAGCGGATATTTATCGTTAGAGGACCCTTCGATATATAATAGGTCAGACAAGAGACGGAGCTAATCGACGTTAAAGTCGAGGGCAAAACGACATCAGTCATATTCGATATTATAGACCTGGGGCCCAGGAAGGATATGATCTTAGGACGCCTATAGTATAAGGATTATAACCCCGATATTAGTTAGAAGGACGGTAGCTACCTGCGACCTCGCTAGAGGGAGTACCTAACTAACTCAATAGGAAGCGCAGACGACGGATCATACGAGCGTCGTACCGGGAAGGTATACTTCAAGGATCTACTATAAGAGATAGGCAGCGGCAGGTAGACCGCTACGGACTTAGGAAAAGGCAGCAGTCACTATAGTAGGAAGGAGGGCAGAGTAATAAGGAAGTTACCCCCCGAGGATTTACTAGGAAAGCTAGGGATCGGACGACAATAGAGGACACGGACGGACCCCAAGGTTGCCGTCGTCTCTGTTGACGAATACGGAAAAACCGAGCTTATAGAACGGGTTACTACGCTCGAAGCGGCCTTCGTTACGGCTGGAAACAACAAGTTTGCGTACTATAAGGACATAAAGACAGACGCTAAGACGGGATAGATCCCGGCGGAGTACCGAGGACACCTGGCGTTCTACGTAAAACATACGGAGGGACTTCTAGACTGTAGACTATAGGACTATGAGATTAAACTCAAGGAGGGAGCCTAGCTAAAGTTCTTCAAAGTATACTATACTAACGAGCTTCAGGACGTAGAGTTAAAGAGATATCTTAAGGCTAACCTTAAGATAGGGCATATTAGACTATCGATATTACTAGCGGGATACCCGGTCCTCTTTGTCCCTAAGAAGGACGGAAAACTCCGGATATATATAGACTACTAACAGTTGAACAATCAGACGGTAAAGAACTGCTACCTGCTGCCGTATATCGACTAACTCCGGGACTAACTAGCAGGCATACGTATCTTTATATGCCTTAATCTTCTAAACGTATATACCTATATCCGTATTAAGAGAGGTAACGAATGGAAGACGGCGTTTCGTATACGCTACGGGCACTTTAAGTACCTTACTATACCCTTTGGGCTAACTAACGTACCTATAACCTTCCAAGCGGTTATTAATTATATAATCCGACCGTTTCTCGACAAGTTCGTAGTCTGTTACCTGGATAATATTCTTATCTTCTCTAAGATACCTATAGAGCATAAGACGTATATAAAGGCAGTGCTGGATATATTCTATATGTAGAAGCTCTCTGTCAATAAGAATAAGAGCGAGTTCTACGTTATAAAGACGGTCTTCCTCGGCTACGAAATCTCGCCAGGATAGATCCGGATGGAACTAACTAAGGTCGAGGCTATTAAGGCATAGCCTATACCGACCAATACGACAGAGGTATGAGGATTTATAGGGTTCGCTAACTTCTATCGGATGTTCATTAAGAACTATAGCGACATTGTACGACCTCTATATGACTTAACGAAGAAGGACGTCGAGTTCCAGTAGGAGGTAGAGCAGGAGCAGGCATTCTAGCGGGTCAAGGAACTCGTAGCTGAAGAACCTATAATGCTACTACCGGACCCTACGAAGCAATATAAGATGGAGACCGACGCGTCGAACTTTACGCTTAGTGCCTAACTCAGCTAACGAGACGGCAACAGCAAACTACATCCGGTAGCATTCTTCTCCAAGAAGCTCAGTAGGCCGGCTCTCAATTGCCCGGTCTACGATAAGGAATTAATAGCTATCATCGAAGCATTTAGGGAATAGAGGCCGTACCTTAGTAGTACGACCTACGAAGTCTAGGTTTTTACGGATTATAAGAACCTACGGTACTTTACTACGACTAAGGAGCTCAACGAACGTCAGACGAGATAGTACGAATTCCTCTTATAGTTTAACTTCGCCATCCACTATAAGAAAGGCTCGGAGAACGTATATACGGATGCCTTAAGTAGGAGGGCGGATTACTTCGGCAATCCCGCGGAGACTTCGCTACCCTTGTTCCAGTCGTAACCGGACGGGTCGCTTAGGCACCTAGCATAGGCTATAGCGGACGACAACGAGGAGTATAGAGCCGTATTCCGTAAGGAACGGCTAGGTAGGGATATATCAGTCCTAGTCGGCAACCCCGACGAGCAAGTTAGACTTATTAGGGACGTCTACGAGTCTAGACTCGGTAGGTATATAGGGATTACGAAGACTATTATACGGCTCAAGCAATAAGGCTATAATTTCCCGGGACTCAGGAAACGAGTCGAGGAGGTGCTTACGGTATACGACATATACCGAAGGGGCAAGCCGGACCGGCATAAACCCTACAGACTCCTCCAACTATTACTAGTTACGGAATGGCTATAGAGCTTAGTGACAATAGACTTTATTACTAAGCTACTACTCTCGAGAGACTCGATAACGGGCACGAAGTACGACAGTATTCTCACTATAGTAGATCGGCTTACTAAGTGGACGTACTTCCTCCTATATAAGGAGTTATAGTTAGCGGAGTAACTTACGGACGTAATCTATCGGCATATAGCTTTAGTATATAGATAGCTGATAGAGTGGATTACAGATAGAGATACTAAGTTCGTGTTAAGGTTTTAGTAAGCCTTGATGATACGGTTGGGTGTAAAAAGCAAGCTATCGACAGCTTACTACCTACAAACGGACGGCCAGACGGAACGACTTAACTAGATTATCGAGCAATACCTTCGGATGTTTATTAACTTCCAGCAAGATAACTGGGTCGAGTTACTACCAGTCGTACAGCTAGCATATAATACCGTGCCAACCGAGACAACAAAAGTTATACCGTTCTTTACGAACTTTAGATTCAAGGCGGACCTACGCTAGGGACCTATAGGGGCGGTTCCTAGGGCAGCAGTCAAGGCTAATAAGATAAGCGCGCTATATACGATGCTTAAGGATAAACTCGAGTTTATTAGAACCAGGATGAAGTAACACTATGACAAATATAGGCTCGAGGGTCCTTGCCTAGAGAGGGGGGATAAAGTCTACTTGATTTTACGAAACCTTCGTACGAGTCGAATAAGCAAGAAGCTGGACTTCAAAAAGATTGGACCATTCCGGATCGACGAGCGAATTTCGAACAATAACTACCGACTGTTATTACCAGCAACTATACGACTACGGACGTACGTTTTTCACATTTTACTTTTAGAACTAGCACTAAGGAATATACGGCTTGCTATAGACATAGAAGCCGAGGACGAGGAAGAGGAATAGGACGTCGAGGAGATCCTGGATTCACGTACTACGAATGGGCAGCTGTAGTATTTAGTAAAGTAGTTAGATTTCGGGCTAGAAGATAACTTATAGCAACCAGCTATAAACCTCTAGTGCTCCGAGAAGCTTCAGGAGTTCTACCGGAGGAACCCTAACCGGCCAAAAACGACGGATCCTCTACAAAAGACAGCGACCCAGCGAGCAACCCGAAGTAGGACATTAAGACCGGCTCTAACTATATATCCGGGTATACAGTATCCTAGAGCAGTATGAAATCGGCATCTAGTAAAGGCGGGGTAATAGGGGCTAACGGGGCAAGCCCTAAGGACTCCCGAGTTGCTAGTACCTCTGCTTCTTCTCGCTCTACCCTCTCTAACTCCTCTACGGTATCGATACTACGGGCAATAGTATACTTCATCTTCTCGAACTACAACTTCTTCTGCTTACGTAGGCGGCGGACTTTAGCGTTGGCCGCTTCGGCTAATTCCTCCGTACGCTCTAGTTCGGACTCGACTTCGTCGTACTATATAGCAATACGCTGAAGTTATTAAGGAGTAACGCCCTAGGCGTTATAGAAGGACTTATAGCGGCAGATATATTCGGAACAAGCGGAGGACTCGGAGGGCGATACCTTGTAAACCAGGCCGAGGCCCTTATAGGACGAATAAGGGGTTTGCATCTCGATCGAAGATCGGAGGATCGCTTTGAGCAGGTAGGAACGCTAGAAGGTCTTTAGATACAGGCAATCTAGTTTCGACTTTGTTCTCTTCATACAGCTAGACATCTTGTCAGTAGGGCGACATAGCAGCACGATATAGGAGGAAAAATCGTAGCACTTATAAGTATAGCTGTTGGCGGTATTTGAAACGAGCCTTGGGTCTTTCGGGACGAAAGAGCTCGAGGAGGGGTATCGTATTACGGACTGACTATATAGGGCGGCCAAGCGGCTACAGGCGGAGCGTAGGGCACGCCACTAGCTAATCATTCAGGACAAGGTTATAGGGCCAATCAGGGATGGATCGTTAGAAGGCTAAGACGATCTAGTTGGATCGTCGGGAACAGAGAACGATCCAGTTGGGATCGTCGGGAATAGAGAACGATCCAGTTAGGATCGTTAGAAAGAAAGAACGATCCAGGGACAAAGGTACTTCGGGACAAAGAAGTCGTTATATATATATACTAGCTAGTTAGTCACTCGTTGAGGGAGCTTGGAGCTTCCTTAATAAAGCAAACACATCGATCACTATACCTACCAGGCACATCTTTAGCGATTGAGACAATCCACTTGTTATAAACCCTTTGGCTTCACCGAGCCTTTGCAGACGTTGACTACCTCCAGTGAACCCTTTCAGAGTGCTCTATACCCACGGTTCGTTACACCCGACCCTTAGTATTCTCCTAGTCCTTATACTAGGCGTCGGAGCTATTAGCAGACTTAGGATAGCTATATAGAGCGCGTTCGGCAGCCGTACCTAGCCGGACCTTCTCGGCCTTAAGGGCAGTAACCTAGGAAAAACGCCCATTAGCGAGTAAGTATATAATAAGCGTCAATAGCGAACTTATATCCTCGCTAGGGAGGGGATTCTCGAACTTGTCAAGGGCTACTACGAAGTTGACTATATCCTCGATGATATCTAAGGGGAGCTATAGCAGTTAGCAGGAGTATATAACGTGCTAGGAAGCGCTCCTAGGGAGGAGAGGGGTAGCAAACCGGCGGGTATAAATAGCTATTGTCGGTATAGTACTAGTACCGGGTACCTTTACCCTTGGTAGGGCGATACTTAAGACTACCGGCGACGAGGCTAGGGATATAGTTACGGCAGCTGAGAAAGAGTTAGCCTATACTATAAGGAGAGTAAGCAGGCTATATAACGACTTATAGGAGGAGGTATATATCGGCGTCACGCTTAGGGCGACGTATAGCCTTCTTCTCCTTAAGGGCCTTCGTCTTTACCTACGTAGTATATAGAGAGAGCTCGGCTGCTATAGTAGGGGAATCCTAGGGCAGTAAGGGCGGCTACTAGTATACCTAGGTATAGTTTTTGCCCTTCGGGGTCCTCTTGGAGGGCGATATAATAGTAGGTATTCTAGGAGAGGAAACTAGGTCAGCAAATCGGCCGGAACCCCGTATACTATACTATACCGACTAGCCTATAACGAAACTATACCGCCGACGATAACTATATACTAAGAGAGGCGATTCGAGAGCATATATAACTGCAGGCGCTAGAGTCGGGTTAGTATAACGTTACCGCGGGAAGCTAGTAAGGGTATAGGAGGCTTACAACGAGGCAAGGATAGGTAGTTATAGAAGGGGAGAAGAGGGCTAGGTCGGTAGGAGGAATGAGATTTTAAGGAGGGTTAGGCTAGGTCGTATAAAGAGAGGCTCTAGGGCGACCATAGGAAGGAGCGGAATTTTCCTTGTTTTAAAGGCACTAAATCGCAATTCAGGGGGTATTTAGGGAGGAAAAAGGGGGGGCATAACGTGCCTATATAGCGGCCGAACCGTGCTATATCGCCGGATCTAGGGTTCTTTGTCGCTCTGGATTTGGAAAACGCCCAATTTTGGGTAGTAAACCGGCATCCTGCGTAAAGTCCAGGGACAGAGGAGTCTAGCCTAGCGGAGCGAAGCATTTTCGCCCCGGCAACGGCCCTAGGATAGGGCCTTAGGGAGAGGGAGGGTCCTATTAGGCCCCTAGAGGGTTAGGGTTAGGTTAGGGTTAGGGTCGCGGACCTGTCGGGCCTACCGAGCGGACTTCGGGGGTAGATTTCCGGGTAGAGCGGAGTTTAGTAGAGTACATATAGACTGAGCCCGCCCTGAGCCCACTCTACGCTCTACCATGCTAGAGCTACAGCAACTAGGCACGGGAGTCCAGGACTACGAGGCACAAGAAGGATAAGGAGGGCACGTAGCGCCCTGGTTTTAATAGGGAGCAGAGTTCAATAGTTATTCTAATTGCCCCCTACCCGCTATACCCACTTACACTGAGCGTACGTTGAGCTGCCTCTCCTGCACCCCTTCACTTTAGCCACAACCCCCCCTTGCCCTGGGCCCCGTTAGCCCTGACAATCTTCTTGACAGCCGGGATTTAGAGGAGTAGGAACCAGGCCTGGATAACCGGACTAGTAGCACCGTTAACCCGGGCCGAATCGATCCTCCAGGCTCTCTGGGTTCGAAGGACTAGATGCCTCTTAAGAAAACGTTCTATCTAGTGCCTCCCGAGCCGTATATCGGGATGCCCCTAGCTCTTAAGGATCCAGTTACCGAACAGTCGGATTTAGCTGTAGTTTACTGGGACCCCTAGGGCTGCCTGGGTTAAGACCCATTGGGTAAGACGATCTTCTTGTATACGACCAAGGGACTATTGCTATTCGAAGGCATCCCGACGAGCCTAGGTGCTAGAGAGGCAGTACCGGAGGGTAGAACCTAGGATACCGAATTCCCGGGCCAGGCTCCGTAACAACTGCTTGCCCTAGTTGTACTGGGCAATAAGGTCTTAGATATCTTGCTCCACGTAAGGCATCTTGAACTAGTAATAATACAGTAAAAAAATGGGATTATTTGGCTAAAGATTGATTTAGTTATAGTGAGTTAAAGTAGGTAGGTAGCAAAATGGGTGCAGATTTTTAGGTAGGCCAAAAATAGGGGTAGGCCAAAAATGGGGGTAGGCCAAAAAGGGGGGTCCCGACTTAATTCATTAATATGCTGACTTGGCTCCTCCCTTGCTATACGTCAGATACTTTATCTATAAAGCCTCCGTTAGCTGAAGCTATTCCGGGCCATAATTATAGTAATATCCTAGCAACGGGCTACGGATATACAAGCTTAGCAGATCCTTTAGCAACTCGGGTAATATAGTAGTAACCTCGTCGTAAGCTGCTATTAGAGTATCAGCAGCTCCTCTGCCCTTATCTCTAGACGGCTTAGGATCGGCGAAGAAGGCAGGTTAGCAGAACCGTTTTATCCGCCCTAGCTGCACCCGAAGGCCTATCATTGCCTTGTCGCGAAGGGCCCGAACCGAAGGGGGAGTCAGCTAACAGACGTCCGAACTCAAATCGAGGAGGTCCTTAATGTTTGGTCTTTTCTCTAGCGCCTTGCTATACTTAATAACAGCTAGGCTTTATAAGCGGTCTACCTAGTATATATCGGCTAAAGCAAATATCTGTATGTGAATATATAACGCTATAGGTATCTCCTTGTCACTATACTTAGACTTCTCCTTGCCCTGTTCTTACGTAGATTTACTATAGTCCTTATAGTCGCCGGTATAGAAGTATTCTCCTATCCGCTATACTATTGCCGGTAATTGCTTAACTATTTCGTACTTCCCTGATGCTACCTCCTGTAATAGCGTTAGCTATATAGATAGGAAGTAGATTCGAGAGCTTTGCTTACCCTAAACGGCTTGCTGCAGGCTATATAGAATACCTTGAACTAGCTATATACGATAACTTTAGGAACTGGAAACCTCTTAGTACCGTAAATTAGAATAAAGTCGGTAAATTCGTCCCTTTTACGGGCCCTAGCAGTATAAGCTGATGCTTTCGGGCGCAGCTAGAGAGGAGAAGCATAATGATCTAGTGGATACTAGGGTTGCTGAAGGTTGTTGAAACCTCCTTAAGGTACTTACTTCGATATCTCTCGCATCAGGCGCCTAAGAGCAGTCATTTTATGAGACCTAACTAGATAAACAAATGCAGTTGAGAGTTAAAGGTTACGGGGCGTTTCTCCTCTCCGTTACAGGTGTTGGACGCCAAAGTTGGACCGCCTCGGGTTGATGTAGGGAAGCAACTCGTAAACTAGTACTGAAACAATCATAACGTGATCGAAACTACTCTTCCCTTCCTGCCTTAGTATAGAACACCGTCACAATTTCATCACAATTGCAGAGGCGGGAGCTCAAATCAAGTCGGCTATGTGCCTATCCCCGCACCTAACGATGTTTTAACCTTAAGTCCTTGCAGGCCTCGGCGTTGTTCACCCTTTCAACTCTATCGGTTAGTCTAATCGAGGCAGAGTTAGCTCGAGCTCTGAACGCTGGCCGGAACGTACCCGATCAACTGCCGCATTACCTTTCTCTGCCTGCCGGGCTGACAGGCGATTGACCCCCGGACTGCCATTGATGGTGGAGGAAGGGGTGGCAAACGAGGGCAGCACGCGCCTTGCAAGTCATTCTTCTCCTGGCCCCGTGTGTCCCATACCTCCGGAGGCGGGGATGTCATCATGCGTAAAGGAGTTGGAGAAGTGAAGTTGCTGTGAACGCAGCTGCCGCCTGGATCATGTCGCCCTGCATCTGATGAACAAACGGCGGCTTGACCCCAATGCAAACCAGCGCTCCCCTCAGAGCCCGAGCAAGTCGGTTGGTCACCCAGTCACCGGTCGCAGCGAGCGGACCTTGGCTCGAACACAGCAGGGGCTGCTGGCGGAGGGTCATGCAGGCAGGGGTTGGCTGGACCAACGACGTGCATACCTGCAGGGAGCGCGGTGGATGTTGCTTGAGGGCCTTGGCGGGACGTTGGCAGAAGAGTGCACACCACTGAAGTGGGGGTCTTGCCGGGTACGTACGGAGTATGCAGAGTACCTGTTTAGGGACATAGCTGGGGACGTTGGCCCCACATTGACATCCAGGACTGTGGGACCGAAGGTGTGTGTTACGTTGTGATGTCTTGTGTGTCTCTGGCCAACTGTGGTTGGCCAGGGAAAAGCCTGCGCGACGCAGGGGCGTGTGTGGGTGCCTGAGTGCCTAGTAGGCCGGCGTGCACAGGCTGACCGCCTTGGTGGCGCGCCCGTAGGTGTAGCACATGCTCTGCGTTAGCGCCTCGAGCACATCGGCCGTGCTCTGGAACGGCGGCGGTACCGTCTTGGCGTAGCGTGCGCGGAAGATCTCGTCCAGCACGACAAAGTAGTGCGCCGGCCGCGCCGTGCCCTGGATGGCGGCGTGGGACTGCAAAAAGAAGTCCCAGTTTCGCGCCTCGGTCACACCCCGGTCTACCACCGTCCCCGGCTTGGGGTTCATGGATCGGTCCGCGTCCCCCTCGCGGCTCACGTAGAAGCGCGTGTGGTGCCGCTTGCCGACGACCACGACCGTCAGTCGCGGGAGCCCCTTCTTCTGGTCAACTGGCGGGTACATGTCCTCGCAGGCCCGGCGCAAGAGCGGCGCCTCCTCGTGCAGCACAGTCTGGTACTGGCCCTCGGAGACGCCGTCGCGGTAGACGAGGATGTTTTCGGGTGACATTGGAGGAAACAGAGACACCGACGCTCCCGCCGGGGATGGAGTCGGGTGATCAGAGGGTATCGGGTTGCATAGCGGTTGGCAGGGACAGTCTCACCCGGTAGGCTTCCCGCTGACCGAGGAGCAACTCTGGCCACTCTGCGAGCATTGACGCTTCGTGCGCTGGGGTCTCCCTGGATGAGAGCCAAAGAGCCGACGGTTTGAGGCGTCACCTTATGAAAAGCTGTCCGAAGCGCCACGGCAACCCGTCCGAGATCATCGCTACAACTATAGGGAGCAAGCAGAAATCCAGGAGCGGCTGTCGCGCTTGCAAGCTCAGGCGGGTAAGTGATTAGCTGACATGACCCGGCCCATCCATATCTGGCGTCTCGCACACGCCGTATATGCCCGTCAGCATGGAGCCAGCCTTATAGACGACGGAGCCAGATCCACTGACCGACAACAGCTGAAATGCGACGAGACCAAGCCAGGCTGTCGAAACTGTTCCCAGAAGGGCTTTGACTGCCCTGGCTACCAGCAGCGGCTCCACTGGTCCACCAAGCACGAGCGCCCGACGCCAGCAAGGAGTCCGGCCAACTTCACCCAACTCCAGCCGCACGTGTTCGGCGCCGGGCAACAGCCGCAGAGCGCGGTGCCTTCGGTGGCAACCACCAGAATCGGGTCCGCCGACACAAGCATGACGGGCTCGGTGCCGGGCGCCCGAAGCCGATCGAGGTGGCGAAGCAACTCCAGCGCGCCGTCTGGAGCGCCTATAATGACTAGATTGAGCTCCCGCGTCGTCCACACTGGTTGGACATGATGAGTCACAAGAGCCTTTACGGTATTCCCAGGTGATAACTCGATGAATTGGTAGATAGGTCAGCAAAGCAGGGTCAGCCAACATCGTGTTGCCATAAATCCTTTCCAAGACCGCACCGCGCGACCGCCGCCGTCAAGCGCCGCCGCTTCGTCGAGAACCACGACGCACAGTCCTCCCTGTTGGCGCGCCCGGAGGCTCTGCGAGGG
>Ga0247824_10000232_pt1 | contig 25298 bp, 40 predicted proteins | sample 13C_PalmiticAcid_FD_194412 | JGI IMG/M metagenome (GOLD analysis project Ga0247824, IMG submission 194412) | Soil microbial communities from agricultural site in Penn Yan, New York, United States - 13C_PalmiticAcid_Day48 | ecosystem: Environmental > Terrestrial > Soil > Agricultural land...
ACTCTAGATCCCGTATATGCTCCAGGTCAGGGACAAGCATCGACTCGAGCGCTTTCTAAATGGTCGTTCCCGTGAAGGCATGGTTGATGTCAGACAAGTTTTGACGAAACCAAAGCGCCATAAAACAAAATGTCCTGCCTCCTGTTTAGCCTCTTGGAAACTTACATTCCTGGTCGATAGCTGAGAGTAGCTGACACCTTGGTTCGATGGCGGCACATCCAGTTCGCACAACCTGTCATTCATCCTATGAGCAGAGTGTATAGTCTGTTAGTACGTGTCCACTCTGATCAACAATCGAGGCTTGTACAAGTGCAGGTGAGACATACCGTTGCATTAGACGGTTCAGTGTAATCTGGATAGCCATCTTCCTCTTTTCTCCCCGTGCTCGTGAAATCACCGCCCTGTATGATAGCCAAACAGTAATCATCCAAGGGTTAGATAATCCTGCTCGACAGCTTTCAAAATAAAATGACAACAACCTGGATATCATGAGCCCATGGCTCCACACGTTACGGGAAGAGGTTTGTGACAACACCTTGGATATGAGTTCGAGATCTCATGGTAATTGGTTTCCATGTCTTCCTGATGGTGGCCTTGGAAACGACTCGTAGGTCCCGTCGCAATCCAAGTTGCCGATCAGGATCCTCAGAGTCTGATTCCACGATCTCCTCTACGCTGCTGTCACTGCTGTCATGATCCTCATCGGACAGTATTTGTGGATCCGGCACTTTGCGTGGTATGGGTGATGACGGTGATGGCGCCGCTCTTGGAGTTGATGCCGAAGGGCCAGAGGTTTTCGACCGTGTTGTCAGACGCGCCTCCTTGAAACCCAAGGCTTTCTCTTTGCCTTTTCCTGTGGCGATCGCAGCTTTTGAAGTTGAGGGTGTCTGCCTTGAGGTACTGGATGCTGACGGTTGCAATATCCTCTTCTTTCTAGGCTTACTCGTCGTCGATACGCTCTTCTTGTTGGCCTTTGCCTGGAGGAAACGAAAGAGGTGAGTGACACGCCTGAGCTTGTCATGGAAGACATGATCGCGAACATAACCTTGTGCTTAATCGTTGTTGTACCATATTATGGAAAGTGGGTTGTTGTAGCAGACACTTGTCCTTGTGATGGGTGAGTAGCGATGTGGGTAGCGATGCGAGCAGAGAAGCGTGCAGACAGGGCAGGGACAAACACGATGGGCTGCTGAGAAAGTGATGCAGTGCATGCAAATTGAGTGGTGAACAAAAAGAGAGTGCACAGCCGCTCTCTGTGCTCTTTCTCTTTGTTTACTCTTCGTCCTCATTCCACATCTATACACCTTCTCCTGTTTTCCCCTTTCCTCGGCCCCACAGAAAGCAGAATCTCGCGCGAGACCATTCATGGAGCAGGCAGGGACACTTGTTGCTTACTTCCGACTTTCCTGGACAGTGGCGGAATAGACTGCAACGGTTCGTCTGCAGGGTAGGTGACATCCTCCTTGTCACCTTCTGAGTAGACGATCGCATATGGCCATGCCATGGGTGTGGACCCATTGTGGCTACATCAACTACAAGAATGCAGGGGCATACTCTCGCGCGACTCGCTTCCCTTACCACCTGCTCCATCTCCTGTCATTGCTTTAGAAAACTCTCTACATAAGGTAACACTGTGGATATACCTACATTGAGGCGGACGCTCGGCTGTACTACTATGGATGCTCTTGGACATAAGACATACATGCCTAAGATGATGGATGGGTCTACACAAGCAGATTGTGCTGAATCGGTCACCTCGGCTCGTGAAGAATACTTTGGAATCACACAACGTGGCCAAAGGTAACGGTATCTACTAGTGGTTGTTGCTATCAACGAGACGAACTATCAACGAGAAGAGCGACCCACACTGAATTCCGTGAATTGATCCAAGAAGAGATTTGACGAACGCACTAACAAGTTGTCATCGCTCCTGAGGCGAGTTGTTTCGACATGAAGGACTGAATTCACAGGAGCCAGCATCAATAGCCGCACCGATTGTGGATATAACGGTCTCTCTCTACTCGAATCCCTCGATCAATTCAAGGCTGTAGGTCGCACGCTCTCACCACCTTTTCATATGCGGAAGCTACGGGGATACGGGCGCGATGGTGGTCAGAATAACTGAAGCAGGACCGATCCAGAAAAGATGTTCCTTGTTGATGACACATAACTCTATCCATGCCAAAGGCCCAGCGGCCATTAATGAGATTGGGAGACAACACCAGCGGCAGTTGGTGACAGCATGTGAACCTAACTCTGTGATAATGCCTTGTCATTGATAGAGCAGGCGTTTCGCCAAGAGACCTTCCTAACATCAAACAGCCTGTCCAGCTTGGAAAATGCATGCTCTGAGAGAGATCGGGCCAGGGACTCTACCATATCACCAATGTGCCAACTGTACAACATCTTGCACATGATCGATCATGCGAGCACACGGTCCAAACGAGGAGAAAGAGCATGAGTGCATCGATGAATTAATACTGGTGTGTGTGTTTTATACCAGAAAAAACCGAAGGCGTGTCAAACAACGTGCCGTATCAAACAACGTGGCAGCACTGTAGAACTCGCAGGTACGATGCATCTCGGATCCAAAGCACAGAATCTTGACACCTTTGGTGAGTGAGTAAATAAAAGCCAGTGTGTACATGAAACGCGCTCCTATTTGCCTTTTGGTCGCCTCTCGCTACTGAAAAATAGCAGACGCGTCAATTGACGCAGCAACATATGACCCAACAGAGAGTGAAAGAAAAAAGCCAAGTGTTTATCGCAAACACTGCTTGCTAGTCTTTCCACGTCAGTTGCTCCTATCACACCGAGATAGAATCCAAGAAACCGTTGGGTCAGCATGACCTGACAATGGCTGGAGGCTATCATCTACAGTCTTTGGCAAAATACGCCTTCAGGTCAAGATCAGGTGTATGCCAGATCGCAACTTTCTTTTGTCAGATAGATTTTGTCCCGAATCATACCACGTGGACTACCTCTGCAGTACCGCAATTCTGCTGAAGAAACTTGAACGCCTTCCGACCGATCCACAAGCTTCAGGATCGCTGCAGCCCGACGTTGCGGACAAAAGTATCGTTGAGCGAGCACGCCTTCCTACGACCGCATTATCCGATTCTACGGCTCGCTGCGGTGCAGATGTGTGGACTAATAGAGTTGAAGCGACCCACATCCTGCATTCCCACCATTACATCCACAATCCACAATCCACAATCCACAATCCACAATACACAATACACAATCCACAATCCACAATACACAATACACAATACACAATCCACAGTCCACACACATCCCACACCAGTTCCGACATTCTTTCCAGCTGTCAATGGATTTGAACTAGCTGGTTGTACGATGATGGGGACCGTGGTACGGTGAACGGTGGAATGATTGCGAGTATCCGAATATTCCGACAGCAACATCCATCTAAACGCTGATGATTATCGGGTGCGACAAATAACGGCAGAAAGGACAGCTGCGTTCGCTCCTAGATGGGGAGAAAAGAGGGTAAGGCCGTGAAAGGGCGCGCTGAGAAAGTTTGATCCATGTGCAACCAGCCCTGTGAACGCGGCGGTCTCCGATATCATATTCAGTTGAACAGCATCTCTTGACATTACACTGTGGGCTGCAGTCCATGCATGTCAGTCCCTCGACCAAAAGTCAACGAAGCAAGAGGCCCCATCATAGGTGGTCGGTCTTTCAACTCGCGAATCCGCCTAATGCCTCGAGACATCTACTTCTCCGTCAATCGGATACGCTCATGGAACAAGGAAAGTGTAATTGTTGCCAAAGAAGGACGTCTAATGTAGACGATTGACAATGTTGTGGAATTTCCTAAGGTCAACATAAAGCAGAGGGCCTTCAAGACTGCCGCTGAGGTCACATTCCATGTTGATATTGGCAGTTGGATATCCAGAGGACTAGGGTTTCTGGCGACAAGGTGAAGCGTCCAGTATTCAATGGATGGCATGTAGGAGAACGCCTACATTCTGTGACGAACGATCCTTCCTCCACATCCTGACAATTTTCCGTGGATCCCATGTAGCTGCGGCCCTATCGCGACCTCAGCTCATCCGAAGGCACCACAGCAAGAGACACAGGCATACTACACGAAGCGAAGGTACAATGACTCCTCGTACCACAATTCATACTACACAACACTAACATCCTTCAAACACCTTGTGGTTCATTCTATAGTCAAGAGTGGCTTCATGTAGTATTCCCAGTGGATCGATTGTCTTTTTTCGTTCTCTAGAGGGTTTCGACGGATAGTGTGGTCGATCGGACATTTCCATGCGTGGTATTTGGGACAGTGTCGACTACTTGTCCCTCGCATTCTCTCTATTTAAACCAGGCTCGCTGTCGCCAAAAAGACTCATCAACAACAACATCGACAACAGCCACTTCACGCTCACTTTACCCACACAATCACCTAAACACTTTTCAAATCATCAGTATGCCCAACTTGTTCAACAGAGATGATGTTGTCACTGTGACCACTGGTACAGAATTGGGCCGTGGAGCCACCGCGACAGTCTATGTCGCAACAGTTAAAAAAGGCACTGCTGCTGGAGCCACTTATGCCGTCAAGATATCGGCGGGCACTAACGAGGCAGAAGCACAATTCGCAACTGAGACTACCATTCTAGATCTTCTGCAGACCAAACCAGCTGGTTACCCCGCAGATAAGGAACGCCCAACCAGCATTATTCAGTATTATGGAAACACAGTAATCAATGGTAAGACCCATATTTTCCTCGAGAATTTCCAAGGCGAGGTTCTCAAGAATAAGTTTGACGAACTCGCGCTGCCCAATAATTTTCAAAAGAGATTGAATGTCGTGCGAGGACTGCAGGAGGCATTCACATACCTCATCGCTCACAATGTGAAGCACTTTGACCAGAGTACGCAGAATGAGAATATGTTGGTGAATAGCAATGGCGATGTCAGGGTAATCGATTTCGGACTCGCTGGAGTAAAGAGCCAAAAGGAAGTAATCAGCAGCGTTCATGCAATGATCAAGTCAATTTACATGGCAATGGGCTTCTTAGAATCCGAAGCTACTCTTTCGAAGGCTCCCAAAGTTACTCCAAAGGCATAAAACCGAGTTGCTTCGTGCCGACATCTCCTGACTGCTCAAGGCTTTACCAAGTCTATAGAGACACCATCCCGGAGGATCCTCCCTACTACAATTGAGCAATAAAGCTACCAATGAGTATATGCATATTCATATCGTTGTCCTTCATGACCTCACTGCTGCTGGGACTGACCGCTTATGGTACTCGTTTTCTTCGCTTGCAGGTGGCAAGCTCTCACCATTGCTGCGAATGCCGATCAGAGAAGTGTACGAGGATATATGCATAGGTATTGCTGGAAATATCAGTGCTAGATCGCTTATGAACTGGACCCGTTTGCTGTTGATCCAAACCGTCAAGGTCAAGGTCATCCACTCTAACCAACAACCGAGTCTTGAACAAGTGCAAGCTTGTGGTCACGACATGCCTCTGCGTGAAACGTTCAATGTAATTTGGATAGCAATCTTCCTCTTTTCTCCTCGTGTCGGTGAAATCACCGTCCTGTACGATATCTAACAGTAATCATCCAAGAGTTAACTATTCCTGATCGACAACTTTCAAAGTGAATTGACGGAAAACTGAATATCATGAGCCCATGGCTTCACACGTTACAGGAAGAGGTTTGTGACAACACCCTGGAGATGAGCCCGAGGTCTCATGGTGATTGGTTTCCATGTCTTCTTAACAGTGGCCTTGGAAACGACTCGTAGGGCCCGTTGCAATCCAAGTTGCCGATCAGGATCCTCAGAGTCTGATTCCACAGTCTCCTCTACGCTGTTGTTGCTGCTGTCATGATCCTCGTCTGGTAATATTTGTGGATCCGGCGCCTTACGTGGTATGAGTGACGACGATGGTGCCGCCACTCTTCGGAGTTGATGCAGGTGGGCAGAGGTTTTTGACCTTGCTGTCAGATGCGCCTCCTTGAAATCCAAGGCTTTCTCTTTGCCTTTTCCTGTTGTGATCGCAGCTCTTGATGTTGATGGTGTCTGCTTTGAGAGTTTGGATACCGATGGTTGTGATATCCACTCTTGTTGGTCCTTGCCTGGAGGAAACGAAAGAGGTGAGTGACACACCCGAGTTGTCACGGGAAACGCGATCGCGAACATAACCTTGTACTTAATCGTTGTTGTTGTACCATTGTGTAGGGAGTTGTTGTTGTAGACCCTGTCCTTTGTGGGGAGTGGGCAGCGATGCGAGTAGCGATTCGAGCAGCGTCGGTTGCCGAGCAGGGAAGAGATCTCAACACGGGCAATCCTTCGGTCCCGACCACACCCCTTAAATGATTGTTAACTTTCCGACTTTTCGTTGTTGAATCAACTTCACTCACCATGCTCCGATTCGGACGACAAGGAACCAGGGAACTCATCAACAAGGTAGTGTCCTGTCACTCAACGGTTGTGGCTAAGGCGCCACGCCGTCATTTCTCAACGACCAATGACTCAAGGACAGACAAGGCCAGGTCACCCTCAGCAGTTTGGTTCCTTGGAGCCAGTGTCGTCTTCTCGGGAGTATCGCTCATGATCCGATCGCCTTTCCTTGGGATCAACAGCCACGCAGTCCAGAATGACTCTCCCATTACCACCAACACCGGAGGTGCCGATAGAAGTAATAGTCTTGGAACCCGACTAGCAGGTTATTTCAAAAAAGCGCCACCTACGATTGGTCAAAATGACATTATATTGGACAAGGATTTAACAGTAACGAGCTGGAAACAGCTGGAGCAAACAGGCTTGGTCAAGGTTCCTGGTGTTATGCTTTGGGGATCCAACAAGTATGTGGTATATGACTAGGCACCTAAGAGGATGCAAATGACAGAAGCTTGGAAGACTCAAACCGTGGCAAACCTTGATTGTGGACTGTCCTAGAAACGGACTCGTCGACCCATCAGGGAAAAGTCCTGGAGTGATCATGGTCCCTCGGCGACTCGCGGCCTTTGAGGGCATGGCCTGCCGCGATCTCAAGCTTGGAGACGACACTGCTGGTAAGCACTGTACCTTCATCCTTCGATCGGCTTTTACCTTAGTGCAGCTTTCTAGTAGTCCGTTGGATGGCATGCCTCCTGATTTCTGACTTTATCCACATTTACAGCGGCTGTGGATGAGGAAGGCAACGTCTATCAATGGGGATCAGGATACAATAACAACGCACATGAACCTGAAATAACCCTCCGCAACCGTGATATCGCCCAGGTCGCCATTTGCGATTCAAAGTTGTACGTACTATCCAGAGACGGAACTCATGTCTATGTGATTCCCAAAGTACGCCCGACCAATGGACCAAGCAAAGCCGCGATCGAACATGAAGAACCCAAGCCTAGTGCATGGCGCTATATCGGAGTGAGAGGCAGCTCGGATTCTAGGCCTGATCCTGTGACCCAACTGCCTGTCAAGGACTTTTTGCATAAGGATGAGAAGTATGATGACTGGCACTAGAGAAACTGTTACGGAGTGGATATCGAAGAATTCAGTTCTTTGGAGGACTTTCGAATAACACAACCTTTGGATGTCCACTCATAGGATCACATCGATTGCGTCGGGCAAGAATCATATGTTGATGCTCACCTCTGAAGGTCGTGTTCTTGGATCTGAAGACGGCCTCTCGGTGTCACCAATTGGTCATTCCAACTTTCAGCAGAGCAGAATTCTGGAGATGGCCTGCGGAGATGTTCACTCTCTGGCACGGGATGATCAGGGTCGTTGCTGGACGTGGGGCACTAACGGATTCGGACAATTAGCGCAGGGAGCTTACTCACATGCCAACCTGAAGTTGGCTCAACCAACGCTCATCAAGGATATTGCTGGCAGCGCCTATGGTGCTGAGTGTGTCAAGGTTGCTGCAGGTGGCCAAACAAGCTTCGTTGTGGTCAAGGAGGACAGCAAGTTCAAAGTCAGGTCCGCAGGCATGGGACAGTGGGGGCAGTTAGGCGATGGCACCGTAAGTGTACTATCAAGTTGCGTCTCCATTGAAGTTGCTTCGGTCGGTTGAGGATATGAAACACTCACACGCTCTACATCGCCTAATAGAACACACATATCCAAGGCTCATTGGTTACCATCACTCCTCTCTCGAATCTTGCAGAGTGTAAGTCACTTGGAGTATATTCACCGATTTGTAACGCGGAAAACGACCGAGGGGGCTTGAACCAATGTGATTAATATGGACAATGTGTGGCGGGGATAGACAAGGAAAATGCCAAAAAGATGATGCCCATCGGGATCCACGACTTTGCTATCGGATCCACACATGCGTTTGCGGTCCTCGACAACGCTATCGCTGAAGACTCTGCTTCACACAAATCCATCGCCATCCATGGTCGTGATGTGTTGTCGTGGTAATAATCGCTATCAAGGAGATTTGTTGATGGCATCCAAAATATCGCTGGTTTCTACTCGAACTGACCCAAACACCTCTCCTGTTATAATTTAGGGGGCAAAATACTCATTACCAGTTATTGACGGGCAAGAGGATAAACAGAACCGAACCATCATATGCACTCCCTTTGGATTCGGATATCTTGCAACCACCAGACATTACCACAGCACCTGCTGCTCAGGGCAGAGCGCTAGGTAATGACAGCAAGACTTCATTGGATGCTACAAACAGGCTACAACTTCTTCCTGCTCAGCCTCGCCTGGATAAACAGAGAGGTTCCAGCAATGGTGACAGTATGGAGACGATAGAGTTGAAGATCGTTGCAGGCAATGGAGTTTCAGGGGTGTATTCCAGGTCTGCATGAAATAAATGAACCGTGGTCTATCGCACACTTGAATGACACATGTCTACGGACACGAATGAGCAACAGACACTGAGACAATATCTGCGGCAATGTGATGTGTGTGTGTATCAACAGACGACAACTACACAACTGTCATAGGACCCCTTTGGCGGCCATCATCGAGTCTTAGTGTTTCCGGATAACGGATGCTTACCCCGTACTTTGGATACCGCCGCATGCGATATGACGACTGCCATACCGACCATTGTTCTACCCTCGTCCACTCTTCACGTAGAGGAAACGGGACAACGACACGCTCGTATCCTTCAGAGAAAACCAAACCCTTGTAGTGATGGTAGTGAACATCTCAAATCCATTGAGACATCAATAAATCGATATCAAAAAACCAAAGTGTCAATTGAGGACCTACCCACAACTCATCATCATGCGCGTCATGATAGAGTGCTCGAAAATGGTGGCTCTGCAAAGGGCACCTGACCGCTTGGCGCCTATAAATACCCCTTCCCGATTTCCTTCGGCCCAGATACAGTACACCTGGTCAACATCATCATCTTAATCTTCGAGATATTTCTGTATTTCACACACGCGTATCCTCCAATCCGGCAACCTTGTGATCCATCATGCAATTCAAGACCACTACTTGTACTGCTCTCATCGCCTCACTGATGGTCTTAACCCAGGCAGCTCCTGCTCCTCACGGACATGACTCTTCACAGATCACGACCGCAACACTCCCTGGTACCGGCCCAGCCCCTCAACTCTATGCCCCTGGAAGGCCTGCTATCGCTGCTGTTGAATCCCTTGGTGGATCTCGCGCCTTGTCCACTGGTGGAGCCGATGTGAACGAAAACTCCAAGTGGGGTGGTGGTTGTTGGGGAGGGTGCTGCCACAATTGCTGCAACAGATGGTGTTGTCCGTGGTGGTGCTGTAACCCATGGTGGTGCTGTTAAAGGAAATATCACCACGACAAGCATCCCTACTGAGGGATCCATTAGTAATATCTATCAAGGCCACTTAACTACCTGTAGGCTTACGTGACACAGGAACACAGCAACATCTTTAGCCAGTAGTGCATCCAATAAAAGATGTGCAGTATCATGATCTTCCTTCGCTGACCAGTCTGGTATCCATGAATAGCTGATAGGATCCAATTCAATCAGTCGAATAAGATTTGTTCGCTGTTGCTTAGTTAATGGGCACCCAATCTCTGGAATAAGCGTTCGTGTCATCGTCCCATGTCGACTTGACCCATTAAATCGAGATCGACGTCTTGACAGCGCAACGTACAATGCTCTTTGGAGTCTTGGTCTTTATTCCATGATCACTGAATGAACGACTGAGGCTACATCGGCCCAAGGTAGTCCATGTGCTGTGCGTTCCTGATAATTGCCATCTGTTCCAATGCAGCCCGAGTTACCGTCCCCCATCGAGAATGTGCTTTCCTCCTTCATTCCTTCGTCCATCCCATTCCTCATTTAGAGCTGAACAATGCGGATCCCATCCTTGTTGACCACCTTGGCGACAAAGTCTGGCATGTTCAAGATCATTCGTGAACGAAGTTCCTGAATACACTTTTGCAATAACTTGATACCTTCCTCCTCCGTGATGTCACTGCGATGGTACCGATCCAAAAGCGATAGGCAGTAGTAGGCACCATAGCCATGTGCTGCAAATGGAACATCTGCCAATGATGCCATATGGTCAACCCAGTACAAAGCAGGCTTGTCCGTCTTGACATCGTATCCAGCAATCAACAGGTTAACTGCGTATGGTTTCTGAGAAAAGAGTAAAATGGAACGTAGCCTCGGCGTTAGCTTCAGAGCCACTTTGCCTCAACAATGAACACACGGGTAGGGAACATGAGAGAAGTATGATGCCTACCCTGCTACGCAAGCTGTCCGCCAATTCGCGCCTGGCAAAAGAGGCCACTGCCTTGGGACTGAGCTCGATACCATTACGGATTCCATAGAGCTTGACGTTTCGCTCAATATATTCTGAAAAGTGGACACCATCGCCAGGTTCTCCCGAGAAGAGCATGAGTGCGTGTGAGTTGAGATCCCTCGACTTGTCCTCGCCAGTCTTCATGAGGGTGATGGAGGCAACTGCCTTGGAGTCGTATGCCGTGATGACAAAGTCCTTGCCCGTGATGCCAAAAAGGGTTTCCATGGTGGCTGTTTGTCTGCTAGCTCGGGGTCTGTCTTGAGTATGTGTCCTGAAATATGTTCTGCCTTGAGAGGTTTGTTCGGTGATGAGAGAAAGGGATTGCAGGAGAAGTGAGGGTACAGGTAGCAGCTTAGGAAACGCGCACGCACGCGCGCGGTTACGTGGCAATTGACACCCTTAAGATGCAATCGCCAGCAGTATCACGTGCCCAAGAGAGCACTCAGCCTGGAATCGGGTCGTTTGTTTGCAGTTCTCAGAATTCCCATGTGAGCCCAGTTCCGCCATCATGGCGCATCCCACATGGGTAAATCGGGAGTGAGTTATCTGATGTTGGGCGGAGAGTTATCTGATCTTTGTTTGTCAAGTCTGATCGGACTCTGGAGCGTTCCTCTCCAAGGATCTGATAGCAAAGGGCAAAGGAACATCCCCTCACCCGTCTCCGGGCTCTGCTACGAAAGCACACACTGGCATGCCAACAGCTCCTGTATTGCAGAACAGTGTCCACGGCCTACTCTAACGAGGACAGAGAGCAGGGCAATTGATCACAATGGAGGTGTGGGTGTGTTCGTGACGACCTTTGCATCCATCATTTGGTCACTCTAAAGACCACTTCGGATAGAGATCACCAGGGGACGCCCAGCGAAACTCTTTCACGATGTGTGCCGACAGAAGCTGAAACAGAGTTTACTCACAGTGTAAGTGCTTCGTACAAGTCGAGATAAAAACTCGTCTCTTTTTCACCACTCCGCTTTCCTTCTTTTGATTCCCTTTGCTCTTTCTCTATCCGCCACAAACATCCGCCCTCTCCCACAGTGTTTTGCTACCATCATGAAGCCCACTCTCGCTGTCGCATCCTTGGCGCTGATCGGCACTGTCTCTGCTCAAGGCCATGTTGACCCTGCCAAACTCCCGAAAGGATGGTGCATATTCTACACCGAGAGTGTCTGCGCTGAAGAGATTGTTCCCGCCAGCTGTGGAACCAACAGCTCCTATTCAAGCTCCTGCATCTCAACATTCTCGAACGACAAGGTCTGCACCTCCTTCAACATCTCCTGCGTCTGCACTCCAACCTCTGGCGGACAGCAAAAAGATGTCAGCATGGATGCCCTCAACAGGACCTTTGGTCGTAAGTATAGAAGATTACTGCTTAAAGATACTTATGAGTGCATGTGGATGTGTGTGATCACTGCTAACCAATATCTAAACGCGGTTCCCTGATCCATAGTCATGCATAACTTGTGCGAAAACCTCGTCGCAGTTGCCAACTCTAGTGGACCTGGCCTCGTCTCCAATGGTTACAAACCTGACGGCAAGAGGCCCAATACTACGGCTTCAGCTTCTCCTCCTGCCGCGACGAACGGAAATGGCGCTGCTTCAATACAAATGGCTCTCTCGACCGTTGCCCTTGCAGCAATCTCTTTGGGTCTCTCCATGATCTCTATGTGAACAAGGTCAAGGACGAACTAGATGTACCTCAACGTAATCAATAAACAGTGCCTATTGTTTTCCAAGCTACATGCGGAGGTCGACTTTGTCTTCCTACGATCAAGAAGTTGGGACGAAAAAACGCAACACCGGCACTTAAATCTTTCAACTAGGAAGCGCGAGTGGTCGAGTAAGGAGCTGGTAAGCTGGATCCTTCCAACATCAAGAACTCGTGAGGTATAAAGCAAGGTGAAAGGCGCTGATTCACTGCTGTCCTTTGTGTCCTTGGTTCTCATACCACAACATCCTGTCGCCAGCCTTTAATGCAAACTAGTCTGCACTCGTAGTCGTGCGGACGAATGGAGGAACGTCCTGCATCCGATCGCATTTCATATCGACCGTTGTCTGTTGTATAGTCCACAACTTGACCCGACCATTCGATTCAAGGCGTGAAGCGCTTTGTAGCACCACCACCAACTTCCAGAGAAAGTGTCATAGTCATTCCTGCGCTGGATGTCATGTTTATTGCAGCAGAACTTGTGAATTTCGAGGAGAGAGCCATAAATTCAAGAATCCAAAATCTCAGGTCCGTGAAACCTCACGCCTCGACCAAAGTACCAGACGGGTCAAGCCTCCCGATTGAGTCTCGACAGGATCTGCCTGGGACCCATCTCAGGTACGATAAAGACAGCATTCTTGCTGGAACCAGTGCTGAACCTCATGGCCATACTTTGTCTGGACACGTCAATAATCTCTTCCAGCGACTTGTCATGACCAGGCTCAAGCAGAACAGCAGCAAGGGTTGTGTCCCTTGAATTAGCCATATCGTTCAGGGAACTTTTCTTGGACCGCCTCGACTTGCTATTGTGTTTGTTGACCTGGACTTAGAGGTTGAGCCTGCCGGGGTATTCATTTGACATTCCTTGCCTATCGAGACGCAAGTCGGCGGTTCGTACCAAAGTGAATGAGTCCGATACTTGCAAAGAACTGAAGAAATCTGCCGTGAAGTTAGGCTGCGCAAAAAGCTCCTCGAAAGCGTCGTCGAATACAGTCATGGTTGAAGGTGGAGAGGAAGGTTGACCCTGTGCCTTTGATCCTCTGCGCCATTTGGTGACTACTTTGTTCCACGTGCTTACTATTTGGACCTCAAATCCCATGAGTCCCACTTCCGGTACGAGCTGCTTTGTATTTTATCGTTATACCGTGTTGGGATGCTTGCTGCCTATCTTCGTTGGTGTAGAGACCCTGTACCCATTGTGACCGACATTGAATCATGCTAGACGAAAACAACGAGGATCCCAAGATCGACCTCTCTCTATTCAAGGATATTGCCGCCGCGAAACTGGGGAAAGACGGGTGCACGTCGATTGTCAAATTCGGTGAAGGCGAATTTCACAAGATTTACCTCTTAACTATGGACGATGGATCTCAATACATTGGTCGACTGGCTTTACCCGAGTTCCGTCGTTACAAGACCGAGAGTGAGGTTGCAACAATGCAATACGTCACAGAACGAACAACCATTCGAGTCCCAAAGGTATATGCATGGGATGCGAATCCTGAAAACCCTGTTGGAGCCGAATACATTCTGATGGAAAGGATCCCTGGCGAGCCACTCGGAGATCGATGGGAGGAATTCTCACTGGATGTGAAGAAGGATATCATTTGTCAAGTGGTTGGCATTCAATTGCTGTTCCACACCACCTTTGACAAGATCGGTAGTTTATACAGGAGCGCCGACAACGACTCTTATGAAGTAGGGCTGCTTGTCAACCAGGACCTTTTCTTAGGTGTACGTGGCAGGTTGGATCTGGACCGAGGACCGTGGGATCACGCGAAAGGATACTTGACTGGCCTGGTCCGTTCTACGTCTAATATCCTCGATAACCCTGAAGCTCGAGATGACGACAACGTCAGCGTGGACTATGTTGATGATATACGACGAGCTTGTGAGCCACTAGAGAAGGTTATTCCAAGCCTGTGTCCAACTGATGCCGCCCTGGAGCGTATTTGTCTCCAACACCCCGACTTACACCTGGGAAACATCATGGTGGAAGGAAACCAGATCAGCGGTATCATCGATTGGGAGTGTTCAGGAGTTTATCCAGCCTGGGATTTTGTAGAGTACCCGAGTTTTTTGAATGGCATGGGATACAGTGTAGCCGCCGATGATGTCGATGGAATGGAGGGAGATGAGCTCAAGAACCATTTGGAGGTCCTCGAGGAAACAAACCTTGGCAGCTTCTACCGCTCAGAGATGAAGCATCGAGACCAAGAATACAAAGATGTCATGGAGAAAGCTGACCTTCTCCGGCAGTGCAAAGTCCAAACTGTCAATCTCAGATTTCTTCCGAATGATGTGAGGTGCTGGTTAGAAGAGAATGACATTAGTGCTGACGAAAACTGATGATATAACTACCAAGAACAACTCGAAGACATAAACTCAGTCATAATAAATAGCGAGGATGATGTAAAGAACCTCCTCTCTCTTTATTGTGGACGATATTCACGGCAACCGCTTTCGTGTGACAAGTAAGAGTATCAAGTATGAAGTGGAGGAAGCATCTTAAGCGGGCGTCAAGCCCAAGTATTCGTGCCGAGAGCAGTTTCATTTCTTAGTCATTGGTCTTTTCGACCACGCTGTCACTTCCCTCGACTACACTATGCAAGCTGTTCCCATCCCCATCAATATTTTGGATCCAACGACAAATTGTACTAGGGTCATGTCGCCCCAGGATGATCTTGTCCCGAAAGATTCGGCACCTTCGCCCTTCCTCCATTGCTGCCTTGAATGCCTCATTCCTTTTTCCTGCCTCGGATTTGTAGTACATTAGGATCTCTGCTTCCTCCGAAAGTTCTTGGAATTCCTTTTGATCGGTCTGGCTACTATCACCGTTAGCTTCGTCCTCAGCTCCAAGTTCGAATGCTCGAGGAACTTTGGCACACGCCCAAGCCGGATATGTTACTGACACTTCCCAATCGATGATACCACTGATCCGCCATTCAATTTTTTCATCGAAAGATAACTCCACCATAATGTTGGACATGTGGAGGTCGGAATGTCGCAAGGACACTCGCTCTAGACTAGGGTTGTCTGGGCAAAACAAGTGCGCAACCTCTTTGAATTTTGAACACAGTTGCAAGGAACTTTGAACCTGTTCATCATTCAACTTGGTGGCGTGAGTACTCAGGTAGTCGGTCTCGTTCTGGATGAGAGCATTCAGAAAATCGCGTGTAGTCTTCCATGGCCCACGATCCAAGTCCATACTGGCGCGCCCGCCTTCAAAGAAGGGATCAATGACAATTGGGCCGACATAATAAGTGTGATCCTTGTGGTCCATGTACAGGCTGCCTATCTGGTCGAGTGATGTACTGAATAGTTGCAGCTCAATGTCGACCACCTGGGAGGCGATCCTTTTCTTCTCGTCGAGGGACAACATGTTCCAAATAGTACTCAGTGTGATACCAGGAATCCTTTCCATCAGAATATACTCAGCTCCAACAGCGTTGTTAGCATCAGAATCCCATGCGTAGACCTTTGGAACGGGTATTGACGTTTTCTCGGCAAGGAACTTCATTGTCGCAACCTCACTCTCGGTCTTGAATCGGGGATAACATGGTAGCGCCAGACGAGCGATGCACTCAAAGTCGTCGTCCATGGTCAAGAGAAAAACCTTGTTGTAAGAGCCTTCAGCAAGTTTGGTAATCGATACACATTCGCGTCGTTCCAAACGCTCAGCGGATATCCTCTTTAGTGCAGCGACATCAAATTGGAGGGGTTCGTCGGTGTCCTCACTCCAAAGCACTATCCATCGTATATTAGATTGTTGAGCATCATCATTTTCTCGCTCATGCAGTAGATGGAAAATGGGATGCTGTGTGTGGCAACCTACCTCGTTCAGTACTGGTGCAGTTCATGTTGACGATCTTGAGTTGTTTGTGGGATGATTTATTGCGGATGCTTTCAATTTTATAAGTTCCCCAAGCCAGCACCACACCACAGCCATCATACACAACCATGTGGTGGTACACTCAGGCTCAGGCACTGTGGAAAATCTCTGCCGCAATCGTGACCACAGTTGCTGCACTGTGGTCGCGGTGGAAAATACAGCAATAGAAATCTGGATACCACACCCTGGCAATGTTGGCCTGTCCCTACTCATAGCTTCGACTTGACAATCTTCACGGTGTCATCGTTTTTACCCGCCTCGCCATCATTGCCAATCAATCCTAATTTGGCCATCGTATCCTCTAGGTCCTTCAGCACCGAAGGATCCTCAATAGTGGCAGGTACCACCAACTGCTTGTTTTCCAGACTCTTCCCTGCAATGATATCTCGAATCGTTCGACGCAAGATCTTGCCGCTCCTTGTCTTGGGTAATCGTGCAACAATGTGTGTCTGGTTGTAGTTTGCGATCGCCCCAAGGTTCTGTCGCACCATCTGCACTGTTTCCTTGATAATCGCTTCCTCAGTCTGTGTCACACCAACCTTGAGGACCACCAAACCCATCGGTACTTGACCCTTCAGTTTATCAGACAAAGGAACCACACAGCACTCGGAGATCGCAGGGTGCTCTGCCAGAATCTGTTCCACCGAACCAGTCGAGAGCCTGTGTCCTGCGACTTGCATGATGTCGTCTGTTCGTGACATCACATGGACATATCCGTCCTCGTCAATGATTCCCGCATCGCCGGTATCATAGTAGCCAGGGAATCTTGACAGGTAGCTTTTTTGGAATCCAGCCGAGTTTTTCCAGAGCGTAGGTAAAGCCGAAGGTGGTAGGGGCAACTTGACAACAATGTTTCCAAATTGCGATCGTCTCAGCTCTTGAATCTTGTGCCCAGATCCACTGTCCTCTGGGTCTGCCAGTACACGAACATCATACCCGGGCATCGACATTCCCGCTGCACCCATTCGAACGGCAGTCGGTGTCACTTTGGCTCCATGGATGTCGTAGAGCCCTTGACATGCGCCTGTAATCGGAGATCCAGACTCGGTCGACCAGTAATTGTCCACAACAGGTCTACCTCCAATCACATGTTGGAAGTGATCAATGGTTCCTGTATCGGATCGTTCGCCTGCAAGATATAATCCTTTCAAGGAGTGGAGATCGTACTTGACACTGAAGTGTCCTTCCGGGTCGACGCGTCGGATCGCACGCAGGGCTGTCGGCGCCGTATACCAGGTGCTCACCTTGTACTCTTCGATGACCCTGAAGAACGCGCCAGCATCTGGCGTACCCACAGGTTTACCCTCATAAAGCACAGTCGAGCAACCGAGTAAGAGCGGGCCGTAACAGATGAAGGAGTGTCCTACCACCCAGCCTACATCACTGGCACAGAAGATCACGTCCCCAGGCCTAGATCCAAAAAGGTTCTTCATCGTCGCCAACACCTGAGTTGCATGGCCGCCATTGTCCCGAACAACTCCCTAGTGTGCGATAATGAGATTGACGACGCACCGCGAATTAGCATGTATTCATGGCAAAACACCCGTGTCTAGAGAGATATCAACCACAAGAACTTTCTCGCATTGTGTACCTTGGGCAGACCCGTTGTGCCGCTCGTGTAAAGAATGTACAGTGGGTGGTGACTTTCGACAGGGACACAATCCTTGAATTGTTGTCCCGCAAGACGAATCCGCTCCATCTCCTCGTGCCAGTCAAGATCCCCGCGAGATGGATCTAGTACCACACGGCCGACGTCACGCTGAAAGATGATTCTGTGTGCAGGCTTGTGGCTACTCATGTCAATAGCCTTGTCCAGCATTTCTGTTCATACGATGATAAAAGACGGTTATCATTTGCGAATAGTCTGCGTTTTAGTGCCAATGCAATAAATCCATCGTGCTATCAACTATGACAACAATAGCGCATCAATGTGACGACAAGAATACCTTTGTAGGGAATGATCTTGTTGACTTCAATGCCACAAGAACCTCCAATGATCAGCTTGGGAGTGCTGTCGTTGATACGCTTCTGGATCTCCAAGGGAGCGAATCCTCCAAAGACAACCTAATGTCACAACGATGATAAGTCAGCGCTCTATCTTTGAACTCTAGAAGGATTTCTCTGCATCCTGCGATACACTTACACTGTGTGTGACACCAAGACGAGCGCAAGCCAGCATGGAAATCAAAGCCTCGGGGACCATGGGCACTACAAGAAGGTGCTTGGTTTCAGCATCAAGAAAATAACAAACTGGAACCATGTTTACCACAGCATGCTCAACTTACTATAAATCAAGACCATGTCCCCTTTCTTGACGCCACGCGAAGCAATTACACCAGCACAAATCTGGACCTCCTCTAGAAGCTCCAAGTATGTGATCGGTCGTTTCTCGTTGTTCGCCGGCGAGTCATAGTAGATTGCCACCTGTTTCCCACGACCAGCTCGGACGTGTCGATCCACAGCGTTGTAGCAAGTATTGAGCATCCCATCCTTGAACCACGTATAGTTTAGTCCTGACGAGGGCAAAGCATCGTGGAACGTGAGAACTTTGCTGTAAGGAGTATCCCAGTGCAGCTCCGAGGCAAAGTGGTCCCAGTAGTGCTCAGGGTTCTGGAGGGAGGCCTGTTGCACTTGCGCCTGGGGATGAGGCTCCGCGCCGGTAGGAGTGATGGCTGGCATGGTGGAGAAGAGCGCGCGCGGAATGAAAGAGCAACGATGTAAGAATCCTTGGGTTTGACGAGAGGAAGGAGCAACTACACGACTGAAGCCAAAGTGCAAGGAAGTAAAAGGGAAGAAGAGAAGCGAGTGCAAACAAACACACCCGGAAAAACGGCCGAGGTCATGAGTCTTTGGTATCAGAGAAGGTGTGGAGAGCAACCTGTTTGACAAACTCTATCTGAGACTCACCCCACATTGCAGGAAACGCCGAAACATTGACATGGTTGAAAGCACTCTTGTGTATTCGGATGTTCGGGTATTTGAGTAAAAGGTGTACTACCTATTGGTAGCCATCGTGCCCTAGCAGGGTATTCAACAGCCATTGATCGAGGTATGGGCTCCCAGTCTTCCACTTTAAGTGCTGGGCGTGGGTGTTGGTGTTGCTGGAGGCGCGTCGGGCGCTGTTGGTGCGCCAACGTTGTTGAATGCAAAGAACCGGTACTTGAGTAAAAGTGCCAACACGCCATGGAAGATGATGACGAGGATTAGAATAATCTTTGCAATCTGTGCCTCGGCCCTCGATAGAACTGGATACATGTTCCTGATCAAGAATACGCCTGATAGTCCCGCCCCGATGCCCAAAAGGATCCAGCGAGCCAGCTCAATCGGAATCACAGACAAAATTGAGACAGGGATCCAGATTGTGAGCGCGTATCCATAAAGCGCCAACATCTCCAGCAGATCGGGCTGGCATCCAAAGTACTTGGTTGCGGCCCAGACCAACAATGGGACTAGGAACGCATAGGTGTAGATCGTGCCGAATGCAAACGTCATGTGGAATATGTCGTAGGTGTATGTTGTCTTGTTGATATAGGCATTGATCGAGTCCACAATTGAGGATGTCACGAACAGCACAAAGATCACTGTCGTCGCAATCCAGAATGGTCCTGTTCATTTCACATCGCGAAAAAAAAAGTGGTAAGCACCAAGTTGTCATTCATTTGTGAGTCGGTCTATAGGCACAGTTGCCCCTCGTGCGCCGCCCTTACCATAAAGATCAGGGTTCCCGCCCATCACTTCCAAAAAGTTGTCTTTTGGGATCACGCTTGCGAAGCAACGTTCCAAAACCTATCAGTAGTAAATCAGTGTTAATCCATGGCATGCTTCCTAACACGATGTCGATCAAGATAATATGTACCGCACACATACCTGCGAAGTATCAACATCAAAGAATCTTGAATAGTATGCGATTGACCAGATCGGCTTGTGAGCGGTCTGTTCTTGGTTTGTATTGCTTGGATTGAAGATACCTGACGAACCAAACCCTATCACCAACACACGAAAGACAACGGTGAGTAAGGTGGATCGGTCTTCGGTTTCTACCCATGCCGTATTCGGGGAGCATTGGACAAAGTGCCATGGACTTACCAGCGGGTCGTGGTTGTGCTGTGCTCGTTTCAGCAGTTATGTTGCCGGTAGGTGCAGTCGTGCGTGTATCGGCCGATGAAAAGTCTACAAGGCGGAAGGGCAGAAGGGTGGAATGAGTGGCTGCGTTCACCTGAAGTCTACGTTGAGATCAGTGAGAACTGACAAACAAGGGTCGCCTCTGAATGCTGATCCATAGAGAAACCAATATCTCTGGTCCAAAAGAGTAATCAATCCTGCGAATCCACCGTCCGATTGATGTGGATGCATGACCTTCCTGTAATCCCTCTGTAAGTATGATCCTTTGCCCATCGAAATACCCTTTCGTTGCCATAGAGCGATGTTGACCATAGTGCGACTGTAGGTCTAAAACAAATGGGCTGTGGTCTCGATACGCATCTTGGTAATGACTGGGTTCACGTACTCTGGAATTGCAGCTCGGTAGCATTGTTAAGCTGATGATCAGTCGGGTAGATTGCCAGGATATAGACAAGGCCAGAGAGGCTCCACGATTAATTAGTACGGGCGAAGGTTGCCACGGATCATCAATTGACTGACATCCAGTCCATCCAGAACCAAGGTATCACAAAGTAACCGCCTCTGTGGAACTTGAGTGGCTCCTACCTCGTCGTCGTCTATCTCGATAGCGCTATAGGCGCTGCTGTGTGCCATGGCGAAGTTGTCCGAGGGGTGAAGATGTTACTGGGTGGAGAGGGCCTGGATGAGGGTGTTGATGGATGAAAGGAAAGGAAGAAGGTGTAATTTTGTAATCCTTCCAGTGACGTGTCATTTGTGCTCGTTGGCTGTTGCAACCTCCGCTCCCTCACTCTTGGCTCTTCACACTTCCCCATCCCACAGTTTTGCCATGGTCGAATTCCTTGACAACTTTGACAAGCAGCTCTCTGTTGCCTATGATGCTGCCCTCAAGTCGGGCGAGCTGATCTTCACCCCCTCAGAGAACTACAAGACCAAGGAGACCGAGTATCAAATTGAGGTACAATCACACTTGATAAACAAACCCTCTGGCCTGCAGCTCTCTCCCTTGCCAGTTTTGTACTGATCAACCATCATGTCTCTCTATCTTAGTGCGAGATTAGTTATGCCCCTGCACTGGCAAAGAAGCCCCAAGGCATCCTTCTGACGGTCGAGATGGATAACGACCCAAAGGTCGACCGACCCTCCACACCCGTTGTCAAAAAAGTAGAAAAGGTCAACCCTTTCCTGCCCCACACACCAGCACTGTATATCACAGATGCAAGCGAGGAACACAAGGTTCTGCTGAACAAGTTTTGTATTGTGCCTCGGCACTTTTTGGTCGTCACGAAAGGTAACACCCTCCCCACCTGCAAGAACGAGTTGGAAGTGTCAGGTAACGTGTCTGACGCCCTCTTTGCACCTAGATTTCCAGCCTCAGACGGATCCACTGACTCCTGGCGATTTGATGGCGGTTTGGGGCACCCTGATGGCACTCCGGAACAGTAAGGACGCGGTCGCCTTCTTTAATTGCGGAACGCGTTCCGGAGCAAGCCAACCCCATAAACACATGCAAGTGATTCCTCTTGAGACACCTGCACCCATTGCACAACTTGTACGGGAATGTTCAAAGGGAGGATCAGGAAAGAAGAAAAACCGACCAGGTAATGACTGTAACATATACCTTTCTGCATCATGTCATGCCATGGGAGCACCTCGAAATAACCTCCTCATTCTGGCATCGTTTCCCACAGGTGATATTTTCTCGGTTCCATTCAAATGCATCAACCATGTTATTCTCCTGCCAAATGAATCCAATACGGACAAGAGTCAGGAAGATATCCTCACGGAAGCTTATATCACTCTTGTGGATGCAATGCTCATGTCGCTCCGCGAATATTCAGAGCAGGAAAACATCCCGGAAGAAGAACGCCTGCTTCCAACGATAAGCATGTCTACAACGCTGGCTTATAACTGGCTTCTCACTACGGAATTCATGATGATTATCCCTCGTAAGCGAGAGCATTCGGACTCTGTCAATGGTATCTCGTTGAACATCAACTCGCTAGGCTTTGCAGGAATGGTGTTAGCCAAGACCTCAGATGAACTCCAAGTTGTAAAGGACAAGGGCGTCATTGCTTTGGTGTCGGAGACAGGCTATTCCACTGGATGGGAGAATCGAACTCTAGAGCAGGAACAAAAGCGGAAGGAAGAGCTGATCGCGTTGGAAAAACAGATGGAGAATGCTTTGTCGAGCCTTTAGATGCAAGACCGATTCCATCCGTTGCGGCGATAGAGTAAGCGATAAAAGAAGTAGGCCATTTCTTATTTCAATGAGATCTATGTATGGCTATGGTCGAGGACCACGACGCATTGAACTCTTCTCCCGCTCCCTGGAGCCTTCTCCGCCTGAGTATTCAGGAGCCGAGCCCTCATGTCTCTTGTCGGAATCCTCCTTGCTGTGCTTGGATCTTGGATACCCATTGGTCTGCTGTACGCTTTCCGAGGTGCGATCTACCCAAAGCCTGCGAACTTGGGATACATTGGATATCTCCACTGCTTGGGATACATTGGATATCTCCACTGCTTGGGATACAGCAACTGCTTGGGATACAGCCACAGCTGAAGGCTTTGGCGGGAGCGATGGCTTGACCACGGATGGGCTCACATCTGGTTGAGGTGTGGATTTAGGTTGCGGATGGGGCTGTGCCTGAGATTGCAACTGGATTGGGGGCTGAACGTGAGAATGAATTTGAGAATGACCCTGGGGCTGCATCGGAGGCTTAACCCGAGATGGGGGAAGTGGTCGACGCTGAATGACGAACGAAGTCCCAACGGCAATTTTGTTCGCAGTGCTTGTATTTGCTTGCCACTCGTTATTCTCAGTAGACGAGCTACCACTTTGCGGCTCCTCCGCTATCGATGACTGTCGAGAAAGCACTGGTGAGCACTGGGACGCCGGGGATGAACAACGGGACAATGACCGCCGTGACACTATCGACGAGCGCCGAGACAATGAACGTCGCGAGTGTACAGACAAGCGACTCTTGCTCCTACGCCCATGTCGGAAGTATCCCGAGTGCCTAACCATCGTCATGCGATATTGTGCCCGTTGGGCTTGAACATAACGGAGGTTGATGCTCATGGGTCGAATGATCACACTTTGCTCTTCCTGGACGGTGGGTGAGTCCTCAGTCCACTGGTCATTATCATCACCATCCGCGACTCGTCTGTGCTCTTTGATTCCTGCACTGCCATTCGCGCCCTCTCTGAGAAAAAATCGGTCCTTTGCGCGTACCTTGGCCTCCTCCTCTGGACTCAGGCGATGGAAAACTAAGGTATTGTCGACACTACTGCTATCTGTCACTTCCTTATCCGCATCCTGTTGCCGCTGCTTCTCCTTTCGAATTTCCTCTACACGACTTGTTGTCTTTTTTGAGCTCTCATTCTCAATGCGTTGTGCATACTTTGAAGCACGTCGTCGTCCACTGAAGAATCCAAACGAGAATCGGGGAGAATACCGTGTCCCCCTCGCGTACGACCGACTCTGACCTCCAGCTTTGTGCTGTACATTCCGCCCAAACCTCTGACTCTTTCTGGATGACCTCGAATAGATGCTCGACGTTGCCGACATGCGCCTATTCCTATTGCCACTGTTGAATCTTACAAAGACTGACGAGCGACGTCGACGGCCACTCCACTCGAGCAAACCATTGCCGTCCCTCAGTGGCATCACCGTTAATCTCCTTGGGGCCACTTCGTCAGGAACATTAAATTGAACTTTGGGTTTTCTTGGCCTCTCTTTCGGATCACGACTGAGCCGCCGGGCATTGTGGTGGTGGTTTTCAGCCACTTGTCGAGGATCCCCAATAACATCAACTGTGGTACCAACCTTTCTACTCTCTCTGGAGATGTTATTGCGAGTGGGACGAGAGGGTGGTGGTTGACCAGAATGGTTCTGACAAGTATGGTTCCGGGAAGAACGGGATCGGGAAGCATGATTGAGTGAATCCATCCGGATCGCAGGCGTGGGATACCTTGACCCCTGGTGCGGGTCGATGCGACGACTCGCTTGACTGACGGGTACTACAGGAGGTGGTGGTGGTGGTGGTGGCCGACGTGTGGGTTTTGGGTACAATATTGCCGGTCTATTTGCCTCCGAGTCGACCCTGTTTGTGTGGGGTGGCCGCCTCATTGACTCTGCTGTTGCTGCTGCCCCGACAACAGCTGTCTCTTTTGGCGTCGAGTCCATGTTGGCGTCAGTGGATGTACCTCGCAAGAACTTTGACCACCCCCCTTTTTTCGCTGCACCCGAGACAGTCTTTGACACGGATTTGAAAAATGATTTCTTTTGCTTTGCTGTTGCAGGCTTATCCTCCTCTACCTCGGCATTGGGTGATGTACGAACGTTGTACGGTGGTGGTGGTGTAGCCCCAGGAAGTTCTGGTCCAAGGGAATCGAGGCTGCTGCTGCTGCTGCCTTGGAGTATGATCGCACGGATACTGGGAGGATCAGGTTGTGAATGGTGAGGTGGAGGGTTGTTCTTGGTAGACTCTGTCGATTTAAAGTCTGGCTTCAGTTTTCGGAAGATACTTTTGAATGGTCTACTGGGCTTCTTGTTGAGTTGTTCTGCAGTAGAGGGTTGACTTTGACTTTGAGATCCATGTGGTAACGTTGCCCAACTACTGGCACTGTTGTTCTTGTTGATGTTGTTGCTGGAGTGATGATGGATGTCCTGTTTCCGAGGAACTTTGGTCGGCATGGCTCGAAAAGTACCCGGATTCTGCAAGGAGTGATCGTATGGTATGTGTGTTGTGAAAGCCACTGGCTACTTGTCAAAAGCGTGCCGTTCAGAGGTGCTGTTGGCCAAAGGAAGGGTAAGGATGCGAG
>Ga0247824_10000233_pt1 | contig 25278 bp, 21 predicted proteins | sample 13C_PalmiticAcid_FD_194412 | JGI IMG/M metagenome (GOLD analysis project Ga0247824, IMG submission 194412) | Soil microbial communities from agricultural site in Penn Yan, New York, United States - 13C_PalmiticAcid_Day48 | ecosystem: Environmental > Terrestrial > Soil > Agricultural land...
TCCCTCACCGTCCCCGCGAGGCCCACTAACGCCCTAGCCATCCTCCCCGCCACGCCCTTTTGTACTGTCCCGGCCAGACACAGCGACTCAATGTTGGGCGGCAGTAGGTGCGTCAAAAGGGCGTGGTCATCAGCTTCGCTGTTGGGATGGGTACTACTGGAGTCGCTCGATGGGGTGCCAGTGGTGGTGTTGCAGACGGCGGTAGCGTTGAGGAAGAGGTGCGTAAGCGCGGAGAAGGGCGAGAGGGAGGTGTGGGTGGAGGAGAGGCATTCGATGTCGAACCAGCCGCGTCCGGGGTAGATTTCGCCGCGGTACCGGAGGTCGAGATGGAGGGAGACGAGGGTGGGGGCATGGGGGAGGAGGTACTGGATGGCAGTGATGGGTTGGAACTGGGGGTCGCCGGCGTCTAATTAGGGAGGGGTTTGGATGTTAGTTAGGTATCACTAGACAACCGTGTTAGGGGAGGAGGGGAAACAGAAAGGAACAAGCTAGCTCACCGTTGTCGAACCACGAGTCCGTCGAAACTGATTTCGCCTCGTAGAAAAATGCCCTCAACCCTGGGCCTCCGCGGAAGCGTAGCCATGCAGCCAAGCTGGCGTTGTTGGATCTGCTGTTGCTGATTCGAAGCGTCTGCAAGCTGGGAAGAAGCTCCGCTGAGCGAATCGTACAGGACGAAAACCCATGAAGGTTTAGGGTCGAGAGGCAACCCTTGTAGGCCGCTATTGCCTCGACAATCCCATTCGCCTGATGGTCGAGGTCGAAGGCCCACCATCCTTCGCTACGTGGGCAAAGATCGAGCGTCTTTATTTTCGACAGCACCAGAGCAGGGGAGCCGAGTGCCTTTTGTACCGCTGTAAATGCTGCGCCGGGGACGCCTCCAGGGTCTTTGACCTGGAGGCTTAGCCGTTCGAGATTTGGTACCAATGCCAGAAGCATGCCGGCAAGCTTCCAGCCGGCTAGATTTGCTCCTCTGAGATAAAGTCCTTTTTGGAACTCGTCAAAAAGGTCAAAGTAGTTGGAAAGCTGGACGCTGGCTCCGGGGGCTGCAACAAGACATATAACGTCCTCAAGTACCGCTCGAGCCTCTTCCTCAGCGACGGCCCGCAGCAGGTGAGGGTGTATGAAGATGCGATTCACCCGCGCAGCCAAGTCTGGACGGGCAGCGATGGTGCGTATAAAGGAGGCCAGCCTGCCGGTCCATGAAGAGTGGCTTGAGCGCCATGAGTCGCTGTAGCCAGGCATGAACTCGTGATAGAGGATAGGCTGGACTATCAGAGCCAAGCGCCGTGACACTAGGCACATTGAGTGAAGCGTCCCACAGTAATCGCGTGAGTACCAAGATGGTTGGTCTGGGTGTTGTTCATGCGCTGAGGGTCGGAAATAGCCATCGGGTGTGTCGTAGCCGTGTTCCTTGCTGCAATGCAGGCAGAAGTGACTAATAATGTACGAAAGAGTCTCGACTGGCAGGGTGTTGAGGTTGGGTGCCATGATTGAGGTAACTACATACGTGACAATAAAAAGGTTTAAGGTTGGGTTGGAGAAGCGGGCGGACCGGAGCGGGAGATGATAAATACTCGGCTGGTTTTGCGCTAAGGGGGAAGATTGATGGAGTTGAACTATTCCCGGCTTGGAAGTCCATCTGGTGGAGCTAGCTACAACAAGAAGAATACTGGTGGCGACGAAGACTGGTGTCAAGTCGACGGAGTGATTCTCTTGCAGTCGCACGTGCGGTTTATCTGACCCTCGCAAGCTTTCGCTGCCGAGAACAGGTGGCTGCGTGAGCCCAAGTGGTATGCTGATGTCTGTTGTTGTTGCAGCTCTCGAGTACCTCATCTTTGGAAACCAACTAAGTAGTGGCAGACTGGCAGGGAACTACTTGCTATTACATCACGTCTCACCGCATCACTCCGCTGTTGCCAGCACCCGCACCTTCGCTTCACTCCACGTCTTGATCTTCCGTGACCATCGCAAACACCCTATCCCCCTTCCCATCAAGTCTGACATGCCAGTCGAGGCCCTCCATCCCCTTCCGCACCGTCACCTCCACCTCGACATCAACATCAGGCTCCATGACAACAGCCGCAACATTGGTATTCTTGCTCGTCGGCATTTCCCATACCCCGCCCCCGACAGGCTTCATATCCAGTCTGGCGATGAACACCGCCACGACAGCCAGAACCTCGTTTGTGGCGAAGTGCCTGCCAGGACAGAGTGTTTTGCCGCCGCCAAAGGCCCGGAAACAGACGTCTTTTGCGCGGTTCTGCCGATTCTCGGCCAAAAAACGCCGGGGATCAAAATCTGCCGCATCATCGCCCCAGAGCGTAGGGTCCTGGTGGATCACCCGACTGGGCATCTGTAGCATGGCCCCCTTTTTGAGCAGCCACTGGTCGAGGTACGTGTCCTCCATGACCTCCCTGACCGAAGTGCCCATCGACCGGTGGCGCAGCACCTCCTGATACGCAGACAGGAGCAGCGGGCAGGAGGACTTGAGGGTCGTGATGTCGAGGATTCTCGTGTCTCCATCGGCCGCGACACACGCGTCAATTTCGTTGCGGATCTCCTCGACCAGACCGGGATGCGAGAACACGAGGAAGAGTGTCCAGAACGCCGCTGGCGCCGTGTTGACCATGATGGCAACTGAGCCGCCGACCTCGTACCGCGCGATGTCCTCGACGGGCACCCCGTTGTTGATCTCGGCCTGGTAGCGCAGTTTGGCCAGGGCCGACGCTTGCTCGACCCCGCCGGCGCGGTAGTAGGCTTCGAATGCTTTGGCGACCTTGTTGCGCCCTGCGACGGGCTTGCGCGCCGTGATGGAGGGCAAGACGCCCACCAGAATGGACATGAGACCGCTCTCAAATTCCCAGAAGGCGTCGGCGACCGCCTTGTCGTCGTAGGGATTCATGGGCCCGTAGACGGAGCGCGTAGTGGCCGTGGTGATTGCGTCGCGGAGCCAGGCGTAGATGCCAATCCTTCTGGCCTCTCCGGGGGCGGGCTGCAGAGCGTCGAGGGCCTGTGCAATCTCCTGAATCATGTGGCGGTTCATGTCGTCCAGCTGGGGGCCGGGCTTGAGCGCATCACGCATGGCCGTGTAGGATTCCATCGAGAGACCGTGCTCGCCGTCGTCGCCGTTGACATTCTTGGCGAGGATAGCCTGGGCCTCTTTGCTGGCGCCGCAGATGGTTGATGCGAACTTTGCCTCGATGGGCGGGAACGCGAGGATCTTGTGTTGTTTTTGGATCTTTTGGACGAGTTCGGGTTGTGTCACGACGTACATCTTCTGGCCGGGGAGGGCCAGGGTAAAAATGGGAGCACTGGTTTGCTTGCTGAGTTTGCCATAATAGTCAAAGCTGCTGCGAGACAACCCAACCAGGTGGCCGACGAAGGGGATCGAAGAGGGGGCCAGGGGCGGCTCGCGGGGGTCATGACCAAACATTTTGCGGGTCGCAAAGTAGCCAACAGTGACAATGCCGGTGATAATGAGGAGAAGAACGGGATCAATGGTGGTTGAAGACATGGCAGTCATGTTGACTTTGGGATGATGTTGACAGGCCCGAGTTGAGGCTCGGGGGTCTGCGGCACTGTCCTAACTGGTGTAGTAAACCCACGCCACGGGCCGAGTTGTTTTCACACGCTGATGGGATTGAGCGACTTGGTTGGGCGCCACAGCATGAAAGCAGGCTGTTGTTGGTTCAACCCCGCAGTCACCCTGCATCACAGCCCTGCAAGCGCACGCGCAACGCGGGTTGGAAGTTGGGCAAGAGAGCCAACCGCTGCAAACTAACCCCTGCCTCTTAAAGCTTGCGCATGCCCATTCCATCAAGCCACCCTCCAGAACAACACGGCGAAATCCAACAGGCATTCAAGCATGTCGTGATCTACCATGTGGCTGTATGACTCTTCCCGTGGCCGCGGTCCTCGCCGCAAACAGCAACCCTTAGGTACTAGGATAACCCACGTTGACATCGTCAACTTCACCACGGCGACCTCGTGCGGAATGCCGAGACGGTGGAGACGATAGATAGGCATTGCATCAAACCAGTCTGCAATCTCATACCTTCCTCGAGTCTCTGCTGGTACTGCATTCCCTGGCGCCAGAATCGGGTCCCCGCCGCGATTCAGTGTTGAGAACACACAGACAAACCATCCGAACCCAACCGACGTCTATCAACAGCACAGACAGTTACTTTTCATGACGTCAAGTCATGATGGCGGGACGCTCCCAATTGCCATCCGCCTGGGCGCGAATCATGGCACCGAATGAGTGAAAGCATCTACCCAAAGCCAACTGGTACATCAAACGCAAACATGCCAGCCCCCTCCATCCCCTTCGTCGGCACACGGTCGCACCGAGTCAACGGCGCAGTGGCTGACTTCTTCGCCAATCACCCGGACCTGGAGCTCGGCGGTGTCAAGGGGTTTGCCGTCGAGCGACGGCGGCACATGGACATCTTCGCGCTTCATAAGATTCACGAAACCAAGATCAACCCGATCGGCGAGGTGGAATTCACAGCCATCCGCGGCCCGCACGGGACCATCCCGATCCGCGTCCTGTACCCTTCCTCAGGGCAAGCCCGGCGCCTGCGGGGCGAGGCCGGGGCGCTCGTCTACTTCCACGGGGGCGGATACTCGGTTGGGAGCGTGGACGAGTTTGAGAACGGCTTGAGGCTTGTTGCCGAGGAGTCCGGCTGCCAGGTAATCACACTGGCAATCTCAGGGGGGCCAGAAGCCAGATGCTCACAAGCGCAGGTGTACGCAGTCGACTACCGGTTGGCGCCAGAGTTCCGGTATCCCACACAGCTGGACGAATACTGTGCCGTGATCGACTGGCTGTATGCCGACGGCTGCCGAAGTCGCGGCGTCCACCCAGACCGCGTGGCTGGAGGCGGTGACTCTGTCGGCGGCACCATGACCGCTGCAATCTGCCTGCGTCGGCTCGACCAGGGGAAGAAGGCGCTCGCCGCCCAGCTGCTGCTGTACCCTGAGCCTCGTCTCCCGTTTGATACGCCGGCGGCAAAGGAGAACAACTACGGGTACTACCTGCAATGCAACGGCATCTTTGGGTTCATGGACAACTACTTGCCTCGTCCCTACGGTGAGCTGTGGTGCATTCAAGTTGCCCCTCTCCGCCAGCCCCTAACATCCACAGGCCCGTCACCACTCGACCGATATGTCTCCCCCGGAATGCAGGAGGCGAAGGACCTCTTGAATCAACCGCCTGCCGCAATCTTTACCAACGGGTTCGACCCCCTGAGAGACGTGGGTATCGAGTATGCGAGGAAGCTCGGGCTCGCCACGGTGCCGGTGCAGTGGCGCCACTACAACGATCTCGCCCATGGGTGGCTGCAGATGACGGCCTGGTCTCAGGCAGCGCGGAATGCGACAGCCGAGGTGGGAATGGAAGTCCGGCGGCTGCTGTACGGAGACAAGTGATTCGCTGCATGTTCAAATTTACATGCAGTTGGTTCAGGGGCTGTTCGCAGGGAGAAATACGAGATGTCTTGCCCAGTGTTTGCTGAGCTCCTCTGCCGATCAAATCATAGTCGTTTCTCGACCCTGCCGCGCGGATCCTACGGCGCAGCCACACTTCCCCGCACCCGCATGACGAACACAGCTTACAAGCACGCTGCATTGGCTTGCAACCTTGTTTGTTGGTGACCATCTCGCACTCTCGTTCAAAGCAAACCCAGTCCAGACGACAAGATGGCTTCTCACCGTCTCTTCCATGCCGGCCTCAAGCCGAAATCTGACGAGACCACCAACCAATTCTTCCACCACTCGTCTGCCAGGCGCGTCAACACCGACGCGACCATTGCTAAGGCCCTCAAGGCCGAGTATCCCGGCCTTCACCTAGTGATTGTCCCGTCCTGGGGCGTCGATCTCCTCGGCTACGCCTCAGCCGGGCACGCAAGCTTCACGTCCATCGACCAGGCCGGCAGTGAGCTGCCGTCCTCGCTGGTATGGAAGGTCTACATGCCCCCTAGCCGCCGTATCGATGGCAGCCCCGGCGGTCTGGCGCACGACGTCCTGTTCGCCAAGTTCCTGTACAGATGGCAGGGCACGGAATTCATCTTGTACATGGTGGACGGGCGCGACGGGACGAGTTCGTACCCGACGGTGCGCAACAACTACATCCTGACCGCCGACGCGGCCAAGGCGGACGCGCTCGTCCTCGCCGCCGGGCACTGGGGCAACGAGCTGCACGAGGAGGTGTGGGTGTGGGACAGCGGCCGGTGGCAGAAGAGCGCCGAGCTGTACCGGAGCATCCGCAAGGCGTCGTGGGACGCCGTCATCCTCGAGGAGAGCATGAAGAAGGCCATCATTGCCGACCACCAGTCCTTTTTCGACTCGCGCGACACGTACGAGGGGCTCAAGGTGCCCTGGAAGCGCGGGCTCATCTACCACGGGCCTCCGGGGAACGGCAAGACCATCTCCATCAAGGCAATGATGCACACACTGTACGACAGGAAGGACCCGGTGCCTGCGCTCTACGTCCGGAGCTTCTCCTCGGTATGATCCGGCCCTTTGATACACATCGACCAGTCGCTGACAAGATGCAGTTTGCCGGCCCCGAGTACGGCATCAGCCAGATCTTCCTCAAGGCCCGGCAGTTTGCACCCTGTTACTTGATCTTTGAGGATCTCGACTCGCTCGTGACGGACTCGGTGCGCAGTTACTTTCTCAACGAGATCGACGGCCTCCAGAGCAACGACGGCATCTTCATCGTCGGCAGCACGAACCACCTGGAGCGATTGGACCCGGGTATCTCGGTAAGACGGTTGGAAGGCATCCAAGAAAATGAGCTGACGCGTCAGTAGAAACGGCCCTCGCGGTTCGACCGCAAGTACTACTTTCCCGATCCCGACCTGGACCAGCGCGTCGCCTATTGCCAGTTCTGGCAGCGCAAGCTTGCGGACAATAAGGACATTGAATTTCCGGACAAGCTCTGCAAGGCAATCGCCGGAATCACGGACGGCTTCAGCTTCGCGTACATCCAGGAAGCCTTTGTGGCGGCGCTCATCGTCATTGCCCGGGATGCAAAGGGAGCAGGGGCGTGGCAGTCGGCGGGCGACGAGATCGACGATGGCTGGGTGGGGGTTACCGCGTCGGAGGACGACGATGGGTTGGATGACCTGGCCTTGTGGGTCGAGATCAAGAAGCAGGTGGCAATCTTGAGGGAAGGTATGGAGGAAAAGCGGGCGTCGAGAGCGCGAGGGAGCATTTCTTCCCTTGATTGAAGGGTTCATGTAACGCAGTGTTTGTTCTTGGGAGATGGGGATCTGTAAATTAGGTCGTCGAGAGCAACCCGACTTTTCGCTATGCCTCGAACCTCCTGATGCTGCTGCTGTTGGACGTCCTGCGTCTCCTCACAGCGGAAGCAGCCCCGCGCAGGTCCTTTGGCGACTGCACCACCATCCCACGGCCCCCGACGCTCACCTCATGCAACGCATCCAGCTTCTCGAGCGCGTCCATGACTTCGGGCGGCGGTTCCGAGCCGAAGACGACCTGGATGTCGCCGTGCGGAGACAGGCCGGGGAAGAAGCGCCACGATTTGAGCCGCGATGACTTTGACCGCCGAGCCCACACCCGCCGCCGCTCCCAGAGGCCAATGAGGAGGAGGATCGGAGCGTTGATGACTCGGATGACGGCCACGTTGATGTGATGGAAAGCCAGAGGTCCGACGAGAAACTTGAGCGGCAGCAGAATCAGCAGCGCGGCAATGTTGAAGGGCGGCGGATACGAAAAGATGGCATCGCTCTTGACGCCCTGGAAAGTCAGCACGGCGCGGCGGAACTGGATCTCGGCTGCTTCGTTGGAGATGATCTTGGAAAAGGTGTTGGTCAGGATGGCGACCAGGATGGTCAGGAACAGGGTGTTGCCGAGGAAGGCAAACGTGATGATGAGCATCGGGCCCAGGATCAGGTGGAAGTCGGCTGCGCGCTCGATACCGGTGCCGTCGAGACCAAACCAGATCCTGTCGGCAGTCAGTCAACCAGTATTTTGAGCGAGAAGAGTCAGACATACCAGAGCAGCCATTTGGTGATTGTGGCCCACGTCACGCCCACGTTCAACGAGTCCTCGCCGCTGGTCCGCGCCAAGAACAACAGCCCCATGACGAAGCCGGCGAAACACCAGATGGCGATAAAGGTCAGCTGGGTAAAGTCGCGCATCATGGCGTGCAGCGCAATGAAGACGATGTTGTCGGGCATCAGGGTAAAGGCGATACGCGTGAGCAGCACAGGCGCGGCAGTGCACAAGACGGGGAGCGCGTAATACGCGTCGTCGCTGACCAGCAGCTCGACGGCGCGCACCAGGCCGTACGCCGCGTAGATGGCGACGAACGTGACGTCGAGAAAGGACCAAAGGTTCTGGGCGTGCACTTCCCAGCCATGCTCGACCACTGCGGCAAACTGCTCGAGCACCCATCCTGCTGCAAAGATGTTGAAAACGGTCTCGTAAATGCGGACGCCGGCCATGTCGCTCCCGAATCCGTAGTGGGCCACCGTCAGCATGTAGAGGATCAGGAGGATGGCGAAGTGCATCAGCTCTATCAGGTTCCTCAGCTGGGGAACGATAAGGCGGTGGTGGTTGAGAATCGCAGCCCGCCGGGGTTCGTAGAGCGACACAGGATGGTACTTGTAGTGGTCCGGAAGGAAGTCGACAAAGGACAAGGGGGTATAGACGACAATGCCCTTGTACACGGCGTCCACGACCAGCTGGCAAGCCGGCGACTTGATCAGCATCTTGCTTTCGGAGATGATGGCGAGCTCGAGGGCCGTCAGCTTCCGCTCGTGGCCGCCCCGGTCCTGGATCGCCCATTGCGGGCGGCGAGACCGCACAGATTCCGGCGCAGTGTCGCACGGGTCGAAGCCCGAGACCAGGATGTTGGCGAGGAGCAGGAGACCCGAGCGGCCTGAGTGGTCTTCGTGGAACCGGCGCAGGATGCGGGTTGCAAGCAGCTCGCAGAGCGTGGCACGCGACTCGTTGAGGCCCTGGTGGAGGGCCTCGTGGGAGCGCGGGCGGAGGAACTGGACGCGGTTGGCGACAAGACAGTAGACTGCACGGCCGCAGTCAGCAGTATTCCTGGGCATGCAAGTTGAGGGTACCGACCGATCGCGGGGTCTTTCGGGTTGTATAAACGGTCAACCAGGGGTCGCACGACCTGGTGGTCCATGTGGGGCGCTCGGAGCTCGTCGAGGGTGTAGGTATCATCTGGACAGTGTCAGATGCCAAGTCTTCTTGTTGTCTTCCCCGGGACACGAACCGATGGCTGCCATGACGAGACGCCGTATCCTGCTCTTCCATCAGCCTGCTGTTCCCGTCCTGGACGAAGCTCCGCATACCGATGCATCATGACATAGACCGACAGGGCGTGGCCCTCCCCGGGCAGCAATGCCGAGTCGGCATCCTGGCCGCCCTGGGGAAGCCGTCGGAGGCGGAAGAGAGGCGCCACGTTGCCGTTGTCGTCGCCGTCCGGATGAAGGGCCGCCTCGGGATCGTCGTCGTCGCACGAAGACCGGGAGCTGGAGTCGTCGAAATCCGCACCCATATCGTTGCTGTCGGGGCTACCGCTGGTCGAGAATCATCGGTCGGGGAGCACGGCGGAGCGACCGCCGTTTGGTAGAAAAAGGTTGCGGCAAGAAACGTTGCTTCAATTTGTCGCGAAAGGACACAAGGCAGCCTCACAATGTCCGGAGCTGTGGTCGCAGTGGATCTTATCGGCATATCATAACGTAATCCGCCGTTTCCGGCAGCTTGGCGACCCCTGAGGGCCAACGCGCATGGCGAGTCATGTTGGTTGGGGGTCGGTGGTCGCGTGCTTGCTGGAAGCTGTCGTGGGACAGTCTTTGATGCACAGTTTTGGACGCGCTTGAGGCTTGAGATGGAGCTCCAACAAAATGCCCCCAACTTCCAGGTTTCTGATGGCCAGCCTTGGAAACTGGACTCTTGGTGCCACAAATTGGCAGTTCCAGGTGGAGACGCAGAACAACCCTAACCCTGCTTGTGCGGTTTCGCGTTTAAGCGTGCCTCTGAACGAGTTTGGGTGAAGCAATCGGGAATATGACCATGACATGTAGCAGGACATGCTACCGAGTGTTTGTCCATGCTACAACAAGCTGAATTCGCTCATGCCCACTTGAGTTGGGGAACTCACTGTTCACTACCAGAACCTAGGAGACAGCTTCAACGTCGAAAGCGAACGAAATCTGAAACGACTTTTGCTACCAAGCCAGGAAGGAGGGAATCTTTGATTGGGAGATGTCAAATCCCGTCTCTTTTCTAAACTCTTCCACCCATGAATCACATCAGGTCCTTCTCCCACGTCAATGTCCGTCCTCTGTAGGCAGACGGCATGAGATATGCGCAGGGTTTTGTGAGACCGTGAGTTCATCATGGACGTTCCTTCACAACCTTTGTGCATATCAGATTATCTTCAGGGCTCACGACATGAGACCAACACTCTCTGCCAAATCCGACTGAGGCTGCCCTGGATCGGCTTGGATTCGAGTCGTGGCTCACCCAACAACGCGAAGACCCAATGGTCGACGCGAGAGTGTGCTTCAAACCCTTTGAATCCTCCCAGTAATTAACCCAGCATTCTCTGCTAAAGCCTGAATCACAAACACAAACAGAGCTGAAGCAAAAGGGAGATGCCACGTCCGAGGACCGAAGGGCAAAATAACCGCTGACAAGGGTGAGATTCGAACTCACGCCCCTTTCGAGACCACGGAAACTGGGATTAAGGGTTTTGAAGACCTTAACGTGGCGCCTTAGACCGCTCGGCCACCTTGCCTGGTGTTGGATAGAGATTTCTGGTGGAGATGGAGTTTATCGGAGTTGTGGTGGAGGGATGCGGCCCCCACTGCAGGTCCAGGGGGTTTGTGACACCAACCAACCCTTGTCCGGCCCGTCAGAGCGTCCGGATGAGTGATCCCTGACAAGAGACGCGACGGCGCGAGGCACGGGACGGGCCTCTTCTGACATGCATCTCACCAGCTCAACCCCTCACCATTGAACACTGCTTTTCTAATCCAACACACAAACCAGCAGGTTTCTCGGAAAATGGCGACTTACACCAACACGTGGAGGAACAAGGTGTGGACGGGGTGGTTCCTGATGCAGGTTCCCCTGATTTTCTGTAAGTCGGCGCTCCACAGTCCGACTCACCCGAAGCTGACATCCCAAGTCATGGACCTGCTCGAGTTCATCTGGCCCGCCTGGGCCTACGAACCCGCCGGCGCGCCCCTGCACGCGGCCTACGAGCTGAAGCAGTGGTACATCCAAAAGTACAACGACCCGGTGGTGCAGTGGTCGCCCGAGACGGCGGCGGGCCACGACAGCTGGATGGGGCTGTTCCTCTATCTCGAGTTCGCCTTCCTGCTGCCCACCGTGCTGTACGGCGTCTACCGCCTGGCGGTGCAGCGCCGGGGCACCTCGGGCTGCGACGAGCTGCTGTTCCTCGTGTACGCGCTCGAGGTTGCCTTCACGACGCTGGTGTGCATCTACGACACCTTCTACTGGGATAATGCCGTGTACTCGGCCGAGTTGAAGCGCGAGCTGCAGGTCCAGCTGTATGGGCCGTGGTTCGTTATCCGTAAGTGCCTGTCCAAAGATCCTGTTGGTCACCGGCTTACCATGAACCAGCGGCTCTCGGCGCTCTCGACATGGCGACCCGGATCCTGGGCCGCATCAAGGCCGCCGATGCCGTCTCGGGAGTCAGAAAGTCGCAGTAGGGTTCGAGCAAGAGAAGCGGAGGAAAGAAGGGAAGGGATTCTGAGGCAGCTGGTCAGGTTTGTAAGGGCAACGTTTGCGTTCGATTCCAAGGCATGTATTTGTACCCTCTCGCCGTCGAAACTCCAAAACGCCGTGGTATCTTTTGTTGGTACACCATTTCGTATTCCAAAACAAATCACGTCAACTTAGTCAACTGCCCGCTTCTGGTATCCCCAGCCGTTGCCCACGCCGTTCAGCCCGTACCCGAGAGGAGTCGCGCCGCCGAGGCCCCTTCCCCGGAGCCGTTTCGGCAAGATAGACCCAAAGAAATACACGGCCGACACCACGACGCCGGCGCAGAACGAGACGAGGCTGTAGAAGACGGTGCTGGCGTATATGTGGCCGCCCATGCCCGACCACTCGACCTTGCCCGCGACCTTGGGCAGCGCGGGGGTCGGGAACCACCGCACACTAAAAGTCAGGGGCAGCGGGTCGCCAATGACCAGCCGGCGCGTCGCGCTTCCTTCCATGTGTGTGAGCGGGCTCGTGCTGTAGGCGGTGGCGCTGTCGAGCACGCCGCTGTCGTGGGGCTGGATGTGGTGCTTGGGGGTGCTGTGGAGCAACACGTTGAGGTGCGTGCTGATGTGCATGTGGCTCAGCTGGAGGGTGCCGGCCAGCGCAAAGACCAGCGGGATGTACTCCTGCTCCGGCTGCTTCTCGCCGACCACTTCGATGTGCGGGGCCGGGCGCGCGGGCAGGCGGCAGGACAGCGGCGCGTCGCTGTGGATGTAGAACTCGAGGAGGTGGAAGAAGGGGTCGCTGATCATGGGGATGGTGCAGTTTTGCTCGCCCTCGATGCCGTAGTGGAACTCGAGCGGCTGGTTCGTCTCGTTGCAGACGGGGAAGGGGATCCACTGGATCTCGTGCGCCGCGTTTTCGATGTGCTCGCCCGTTTCGCTGCGGTCGAATGGTCAGCATGCCTCGTCGCGAATCCAGCGCATCCATGCGCGGCCAGAGAGAAGACCTACGAGCTCCGGTTCATGCACTCGACCCGGATCGGGGCGCCGTAGTGGTACGAGGGGAGCGCGTTCTCGTGGCCCGCGGCCAGCGCTGTAGCAGCGAACGAGGCCGCGACCAGGACCAGCAGCCGCAATTGCAGCGGCAGGAACGCCATGTTCGGATCGGTCGAATGGTGTCCGTGTGCGATTGTGACGAGGGGTTATGGGACGCGCCCGGGCATTTTGCGCGTTGGAGAATGCCAGGAGCAAGCTCGTGTCTCCAGATCAGAGCTCTGGCGCACTGTCGCGGAGTGGCAATTTGGTGGAGTGTCCAGATCTTGGTGGGACGCCGAGACCCTGGCATCCCCAACCCTGGCCGGATTTCAGGGGCCTTGGCATTTGACGCTCTAACGTCCACCTCTTCAACCATCCAGCTCAAAAAAGCCATTGGACTACTACAATGAGCTGCATTGCAACTGGACTTGGTCTGACTATTAACCAAGCTCGATACGGGGCCCCCGACAACCCAAGCATCTACTCCCGTCATTCCCCCCAAATCCGGCCGCAACCCGCTTGCGCCCTCCTCCCATTTTGAGGACAGACCACCACGGCCTCGATCACAGCGTGCGTCTGTGATAATACCTGCAGACGCTGTTGCAGGGCAACTCGATGGGTCTACTCAGTCACGAGATTGAGACAAGCAACTTCTGGTCCAAAACAACAAGACAGCATGGGCTTGACGGCGGCTCTTCAGAACTCTACAGAAGCAGCAGGAAAACCGCGGCAGCAACGCTCCACAACCCGACGCTTCGCACACCCGACAAGCCCGCGCCATCGTTCTTCTTGGCCCCAATGCAAGGGCGCTCGGCAGTGCACGCGGCGGTCCCCGGCGTGTCACTCGGCATGGCCTCCTTTCCGGTGGCGTTGCCGCCGAGGTACCACGACCCAATGTCGGTCAGGTTGCCCCACGGGTCCAGCATGGCCATGTTGGGGCCGACGTTGGAGACGGTGCTGCGGAAGAAGCCGAACCAGCTGTACCGCTCCACGATCTCGCTGCCGTCCAGGAACGCCAGCGACTGGTTGAAGTAGTCCTGCGTCGCCGCCAGGGACTGGTCGTTGTAGCCATACTCGACGATCCATAGCGGCACGCCGGGGAACCTGCGAGATGGTCAACAAGTCTGCCCTGGCACGTCCGCGGCTGGCACTTACGCAGACGAAAAGTTGCCGACCTGGTCCTTGAGCACGCCGAGGTTCCCAAAGCAGTGGAGGGGCACAAAGTCAAAGGCGCAGTCCTTGCCGTCGTTCAGGCTTGAGCAGTTCTTGAGAAACGGCTCCACCCAGCCGCCGTGCGGGTCCTCGACCGCAGGCAGGCCGACCTTGACTCCGAACTTCTCTCTCAGGGGCAGCAGGTTGCGCACCCACGCCTGCGCCGCGTCGGCCGGCTCCATCTGGCTCCCGCCCGTCGTGTAGGGCCGGTCCGGCAGGTTGAACGCCAGGATGTGCGTGATGTTCCGCCCCCCCGCGCCCGACGACGGCTGGATCATCTCGGTCACGTTGCCGAGAAAGTCGGTGTCGTTGACGCCGCCGCCCCACATCATGGGCACGAACTCGAACTGCTCCTGCGGCAGCGATGCGTACGTGTCCGACACGTTCCAGTAGAAGTTGTAGTACCACGAGATGGGCGAGTCCGGGCGCACCCAGATGGCGTCGTCCTCGGGCCAGTCTTTGTTGTTGACGGCCGCGACGCCGCGCTTGGAGGACTTGGCGGCCAACACGGGCGCTGAGAGCACGCCCAGCAGGGCGAGCAGAGAAGACCGCATTGTGGGTCTGCGGCAAGGAGTGACAAAGTTGGGTACGGTAGCTTGTGGTCTACCTGGCCATGTCGTTGAGGGCAAAGTTGTAAGGGGTTGAGTGTTGTGGATGGGATGAGCTTTTCATTCTCGCCTGTTTGTCTTCGGCCCTGTCTGTCAATTTTCGTCTGTCAGCCTCGGACGCTATCAAGTCTTAGCATTGCGATTGCTGCACGACAATTCGCTGGTGGCGGTTCCTCAGCTGGACTAGTGGTTCGCCAAACGCCGAATGGTCCACGTGGGGAGCTGAACCCGATCGATGGATCCCTGTCATGAAGGAAAACCCTGAAGTGAACTCAGAGAAGCCTGCTGGAAGTTAGCACGGTCCGGTTCCGTTCAGTTGGGATGTGCCGTTCTGGACTATGAAAACGCGCTTCTCTCCTTGAACTCGATTCGATTCCTCTTCTCTCCTCCGGCACAAGATGTGCTTGACCTAACATCGAACTCGACATCGCAACTCCTAAGATGAATCCAAAGGGACAACTGTCACATGTGGCCTCCTTGATCCCCGAGATGGGGTGAGATGTTAACAACTTCCAAGCCAACTTTCAATCTCTCTTGGGCTTCAGCCAATGTTTTTAGGAGGAACACAGACTGCATTGGGCGAGTGCCACCCTTGTCGGTGACCGCGCTGCATTCGAATCTCAACTTGCGGTTGCCACCAGTACCTCGGACATCTACTTTTGCTTCAACCGCCTAGATGTGCGGGCTGAATGCCTGAGCTTTGGACAAGCCTGCGACTGGGAGCACAGCGGGGCGGAGAGGACTGACTTTGACTTTGATGGACCTGGCGGTGAGAGGATCGACCGAGTCGAAATCCACTAGGAGCTCTTCCTCGGGGACCTCGTCGGCTGGCGGGGGAGGGGAGGGTATGTTATCGTGCTCAGAGTATGGCCATTTCGTTCCGTTGGGGTCTGTCTGCCTGTATTTCGAACTAAACTATGGAATAGATCTGGACCAACCACGGACGAAAATGCGAGGTCACCGCTAAATCCAAGTTCCGCAAACACAAAACCGTGGAAAAGAAGATCTCGGCCTCCAAAGGAACAGCCATTACTGGATTTTACGGTGCTCAGGTATGGGCTCCTTCGTATCCCCTTTCCATCCGGCCTGCATTGGCTCAAAATTGTTGCAGTATCCGTATCTGGAGTTCGATTACACGGCGTTAGGCATCATAACCAAGCCTCTGCGGACCGTGCCCTGGCTTGGGTTTGCGGGTGGTGCAATCTCTAGCCATAAAGGAGAACAAACCAATGCACAGGCCGGTTCCAAAGCATCAAGTTTTGTACTTCTTGACCCTCCCCTACATTACTAACTCCTCGCCCTCTTATCTCAAGCTCCCCGGAACAAGGGCGTACCTCCATTTCTCCCGAGTCGGGGGAGGTTAAGCTCCCCTAGGCTATGGCCCGAATATGTCTGCAAAGAACGGCAGGAGGAACAGAAATAAATACATTCTCTCTTCACCTGACCACTTCCAAGCTGGCACCCCACGCCCAAATCGTCTCCGTGAGCTGAGGTCCAAGCAGTGGGCGCAAATGGAGCACTAAGCCTCTTTTTTTTTCTTTTTTTTACAATGCGGCCCCTCGCGACAATCCCGCCAACCTTGGAGAGGATTACAGTGGGATCAAATTTAAGACAGGCTAAAATGTTGTGATGCCACAAAGGTTAGGCGTCTGGCTTTAATAAATTTTTGTCCGGATCCCAAGGGTGAAGGCTACTTACAGCGAGCAGGCCGAAGACCAAGTCAATAATTGTCCCTACGATAGGGCCCAGGATAGGGATGCTGTTCAAGACGCCATTAACGTTGCGCAGCAGGCCATCGGCCAGGCGGGTGTGGGCGTTGCGAAACTGGGCAGGCAGAGAGAGCAAGATCAGTTGTGTCCGAAACACTAGAGCTGGACGCAGGGAGCAAAATGGTTATAGTTACATCACTGGCGGCCCTCTGGACTTCAGGAGCAGCCCCCTCGCCCAGGCCTTCCGCACCGTTCAGGTCGGAGGTGAGCCTGGCAGCGGCCACGGCAAGGTCGGTGAAGCTGCTCATGATGATCTGGGCGTGCGAGTCAGGCTTGGATTAGCGGGTGAACGTGTCGAGAGGGGGAAAACGGGGGAGAGAAGGGGAACTTGGGTCATACCGGAAAAGGGCCTTGGCCGGCGGCGATCATGGGCGCGTTGGCGCTGTTGACGGTGCTCATCACGGCTTCGAAGTTTTTGGTCTTCTCGGTCAAGTCGGTGATTCTCTCGACCAACTGATCAGAGGAGAGGGCCGCCATCACCGGAGCCACGATGAGAGCGGCACCGACGAAGAGGGAGCGGAGAGAGACCATGATCACGGGTCTCCGTAATTCTCAGGCGGTGCGTGTGTGTGTCTGGCGGGCAGGTGGGGGAAACTGAAAGCGAAGTTGAGAGTGATGCTGACGATGGAAGAGGGAAAAACAGGCAGAGTGAGCCAGTCTTTATGTAGACAGACGACGGCCGGGACCAGGCTCTCGCTCAACCACGGAACCACTCAAGCTCAAGAGCACCACCTACGCAAGCAGGGCCAGCCTGCCAGGTCCCTCTCGCAAACCACTAAGGTCATGTTCATCACATCACGTCGGAGTATCTCCAAACGGAATCGGTGGACGAGCATATTTTCATCACACATAGTTGCCTCGGAGCTGGCAAGCTTTCGGCCAGGATCGACATCCCATGGGTGGTGTGTGGCTGGAACTTGGTTGTGGGCTCCTCCCCATTTGACGCCCCCGATCGTCGGAGGCGGGGTGAAACTGAGTTGAGATGTCTCATGTTCATTTAACGGCTCGCATCCTCATCCTCCAATGGATGCTTCAATTGGCCTGCGTGTTGGACGATACAGCAAAGCTGGTGGTCACGAAATGGAGAGCAAGCTGCTCAGATGCCTCGTCATTCAACCATCATGAAATATAGATCGGCGTTTTAAGACAGTCGAAACCTCCCCTACTATCCACCACTGGTACCTAGTCTCACAAAATGGCTGATCACTCTGGGGTGCAGACGGGGTCGCGCAGCACACCTGTCAACGGATGAGATGACACCCAGGGGGACATGGTCTCGACGATCTCGAGCATCAGGGACAGTCAGCTGGCCAATTTGCCATCACATCTGGGACGTGTTGCGGCGGTTGAAGCAGCTCGGGAACTCCCAACCATTACTGTTGGACCCAATCTTCTTTCTGGCGTGAGCCGGAGTGCGCTGACGGACGGGATAGATGACTATGTACCTCACGTTGCCTGGTGATGGAGTGGCCACGTCTTGGAAATGAACAGCGAAGTAAACGAAGCCAAGAAACGCTTGCCCCACTTGGTCCCTGACCGCACGGGCCCCTGAAAAAAAAAGGGGGTAAAAAAAAATTGGAAAAGAAAATAGAAAAAAAGAAAGAAAAATGATACAAAATCAACACGACCAGGCTGGGACTCGAACCCAGAACCTTTACCACCGGAAAGTAACGCGCTACCATTGCGCCACCCAGCCGATACGAAAGAGAAGCTAGAATTAACTTGAAAAGGTCGAAAGGGGGGAAGAATCTCGACATCCAACCCCTGACCCCCTCTTGGGACAGACACACACAATGCCAAGACTGCAGCCGACAGCGGGGTCTCAGGCAACCAGTGATTGCCCTGTTGCAACTCTTCTGGGAATGTGATGATGTGAAAAGGGGAAACTCGAGTCCAACCCCTGACTCCCTTCATCTGGCATAGACAGCGATGCTGAGGCTACAACTGACAAGGGAGGGTGGACTCGCTCATTGCGACGTAGCCGATGGGTGCTTTGATGCGAAGCTCTCTTCATAATGTGTCAGCACAGGAAACCCGACGCCTGACCTGCGTCCCATGGCTCCCATCAAGTGACTTCACAAACTCGCTTCGTTCAACTGACTCCCTCAAGCTGGCTCCCTCCAACAAACCGAATGGCACAACGCTTGCGTCAATCGGCTGACCATTGCTTCGATCCGACATTCCCCTGATAATGCAACGACGGAAAAGAAAACTCGAGGCCCCGACCCCTGATTCCTCGACTGACTGAGAGACAATGCCGAGACCCCAACTCACACGGCAAAGTGGTCCCGGTTCATTGCAACATTCAGCGACAAGTGCTTCGGTCCCAACCTTTCCTGATAATGCAGGAGCGGAAAAGAACGCGATGCCCCTACCCCTGAGTACCTTCAACTAACGGCCCGGTTGACTCCCTTCAGCTGACTTCGGGGCACAATGCATTGCGCCACTCGAGCAATGGTTAGATGAACCTGAGCACAGCACTTGGTGCCGTGTCAATGTTTAGATGGGGGGCGTCGTCCTGTCAACAGTTCTGTCAAGCGAGCACACAATCGCGGGAGATGTTGTTCACCGTAACCGTTTCATCTCTCCGCCGTCTAACCATCGAATCTCCCATCACTCATGAGATGGTCCTCTCAGCTACTGCCTAGCTTGCTTTTCTGAACTAGAATCACTTCACGCTTGCTCTGTTACCTCTGGTGTCAACCGAGGCAATGAGCAATGCCGAGAATGTGGTTTGCTCTTCGTCTTCCTCTTCCTGTTCCTCTTTTTCAAAAAGGAATAAAGGCGACCCAATCCATAGTTTTTGTATGCGGCTTGTTGTTTTGTAGTCGCTTGCCAACGGTCCCCATGGCTGCCTGCCCCAGTTCACGCGCATTCCAACCTCCCATCAACCAGACCAGTCACCCACCAACAGAAACTGTGCATTTTCCATCTGCACCATCCCATGTCTGCCCTCGGGACCTTTTCTTCCACGTCATCTGTTACTACGAGCTCGGACAAGATGCTTCATCCTTGCCGGGAGAGCCGAACGATAGAGGAACACCTGACGGAAGAGCCCAATGTTTTTCCCAAGCCCTTACCAGAGCTCTGGGCGCCTGTGATGGGAGCAGCACGCAAGGGGAGAATTGGGCCACCATTGAAGATCGGAGAGGAATGCCTGACCTTGGCAGCTTCAATACCTAACAACTCTGAAACCTTCAACTGGGGGGAATGCCAGATGTCATCAAACATCTCGTCGGAGCCGGGTGATTATTCTCAGGTGCCAACTGACACGATATCACCAAGTATTCCGCGGATGGTTCCCGGAATCCAAACTTCTCCTCAGAATATAATAGCGGAAAAGGAAACTTCAAGCCCGACCCTGACTCTCTTCAACTGACAACGAGTCATATGTTGGAGACGATAACCGACAAGGCGGAGTGGTCTCGGTCTGGGTATAGTTGGCTGATCAAACTTGACTGCCCCTGAGTCCGCATTTTGGGTATGCACCATGTCTCGCCTGACTTTTTCAGCGGTGTGGTGATACATCTGCAATGTGTAAATCACAGTATCAGGGACTCGGACAGTGTGTTAAGAACACATCCGCAAAACATGCACTTCCAATATTTTAAGCTTGTTCTCACAAAAACGCTATCTTGGCCTACTCCAGCCGGCGCTGTTTATTATCCCGCCCCTCTCGTGCACCCCCCTACGTGCACCCAACGCGCGTCGAGCTGACGGAGATGTCGTCGTACCAAAACGTGTTGGTGTCCCCGCCATACGACTCCCAGCCAAAGTAGATGGCGGTGGGCTTGGGCTTGACGCTGCTCCGCTGCCACTGGGCCGCGTTGGGGTTGCTGACGCCCGGCTTCGAGGTCAGGCCGGCCACAACCTTGCCGTTCAGCCACGTCTCGATGGAGCCGTCGGGGCCCAGATGATACTCGAAGCACTGCCAACTGCCGGTGGGGAGAGCGGCCGAGGTAGCAATGCCTTGCGGCGAAAGGTCCGGGAGGGTGGCGTCGTCGGACTCGCGGTTGTACATCAGGATCTTGCTCTGGCCGCCGATGCGGAGGTGCTTCTTGCTGCCTTGCGCCGAGTCGGGCATGGTGATGAAGGTGACGTGGGAGTCGGTGAAGGCCTTGGATGCCTTGCTAAACAGGGGTTAGAAGCTTCTCGTAGAGCTTCTCCAGGAGAACGTACACATAAGCCCTGACGTAGACGTCGCCGCTGGGCACCTTGGACGTGCCAAAGAAGATGTGCCCGCAGTAGCCACCCGCACCGTCGACCCTGATCGAGTTCTTGCCGCTGTGGGCAGTGGAGCTGTCGAGGCTCACCTTGCCGCCCTGGCTGCAGTCAGGGGCGTAGGTGGGCCATGCCGACTGGTCCCAGCCGCTCTCAAAGTCCTCAGAGACTTGGGCGAAGGAGAAGGGGAGGAGCGCGAGGGCGAGAAGAGTTTGGCGGAACATTTTGGCGGTTGGCTGATAGAGGCAAGAGTCTGAGGCCAAGAGGAAGGACAAAACCAGGGGGCGGACACATTTATATCGAACGACCGGGTTTGTCGCTCCGTTACCGGTCCGGAAAGCTTGTTTGGGCCCGAGATCGTACCGCCATCTCCATCTCCATCACTCTAACGCGCTCCGCGCAACTTAATTTGGAAGGTCGCGGCTGGGTTCTCGACGGGCCCTTAATTAACGACCGGTCGCGTCGGACCGTGGGCAATTTATCCCAACAAGCCGCGTGCGGTACTTTTGGTGTCGATCATCTATGCACCCCGCATCCTAGGCCAGACATGCTGACAGGCTGTGATTGTTGGTGAACAACGAGTGCTATCGTCAGATCGGTTGAAGGCCGCCGGGTGTGTATCGAGGCGTCTAGATCTTGCCCTACAGCCCGCTGAGGCCTGTTGTTGGTATCACCACATCACACAGTGAGAATCACTCAACGCAGCTTCATAAGGGTGCGGGTGGATGAGACGGATCAAGTAGATCTTGAGCGTACATCGCTGAACTGTGTTCAGTAGACTACAGGCATCTAAATCCAACAAAACAGAGCGCACGATACTGACTGCTGCCGAGACCAATTTCCCAACGACTCCTGGTGACCTTCAAGTTGCTGTTCCTGCCTGATCCCAACGCCCAACGTCCCTTCGGGTGATTATCATGCGAGTTGCAATGTGCACACGGCATTAGGCAGAGGCACTACGCCAGTGTCTCGTAGCCGGAGCCGCGCTGGTAAGAAGAGCGGTTCGAAAACAGATAGTAGGCGATCAGGCCGATGACGGGGAAGAGGAAGACAACCAGGCACCAGATGAGCTTGTGCACGGGCGGGCGGCTCGACTTCAGGACCTCGACTGGGGATCGTCAGCACGCTTTGCTCAAGTTGAGACAGGGTCAAGCGGGGAAATCGTACCAAAGACGATGATATCGAGAATGAGGATCACAAGCCCCACAAGTCCGCCACCAGTGCCATATTGCCAGCTGTTGTCGAGGGATTCGGTCGAGACAGGGGCGGCGAGGCCGAGCGAGGCCAGGCAGAGCTGGAGCAGGATGCTCGACAAGAGGGTGTTGAGAGACATGGTCGGTCAGGTTTGGTTGATTGTTTGCTTTGGTGTTTGGAGGTTGCGAAGAGTGGTGAGCAGCGGCGGGGTGAAGCAAGCAGTCTGAACTCTTAAGCAGGAAAGTGGGCGTGTTTTGTGTGGTGCGCTTGGGCTGACTGTTGACGTCATGCAAAGCCTTGGACCATGACGCAAGCACATCACCTGCCTGAAAGGGAGGGGTTCGTTCGTCGCCAAACCTTGACAAACCGCCAGAGCATCTTCTTCCATTGGACAGCAATCGGTTAGTACTCTGTCAGCGCATAACAACAGCGCGTCCAGTCCAAGAGCAAGAGTGCAAGATCCCCCACGGGCCCACGACACGCTCGATCCTTCCACGCACCCCCGGGCACCTTGCTCCGGCCTCTCACAATTGTCATCCGCACTACATCGATTTGAACAACACGTTGTGATAAAATAAGTAGTTGGCCCAAATCAACTACGCCTCAAACCCATCTGACAAGTTTCGACAAAATGCAATCATGCAACCATGGGTATCCATCCAAGCGCCCTTCCCCCTCTGCCCTAAGCGAAACAAGCCAACAAAGACCAAAGGCTCGACTACCTTCCCGGCCGCGGTGTTCGAGCTCCTCACAGCTCTACCACCCGCCCTGTTCCGCGCGCTTCCTACACGCGATGGGCCGGCACAGGGGTCGACGATAGCTCAGGTGCCTGCTGATACATGCCCGGCTGTTGCGGGTAGTGCTGCTGGTGCATATGAGGGTACTGCTGATACATCTGCGGTTGCTGCTGATACCCGTACTGCGGAGGCGGGTAGTACCCTGGCTGCGGCATGAACTGCGGGTCACGGTCAGGAATCGCCGCTGCATCCGACCAGACCGGGTTCCGCAGGATAAAGGTAACCAAGCCCAGGACGGTGGCCGAGACCCAGAGATTCAGAATCGGAGAGAGAAACTTCAGCACTGCCAGCTCGCCGTCCGTCCAGTCGTCCAGGACAGACTTGAGGTCCACTGACAAGACAAACGTGCAGCGGAGGAGCCAGAGAATGGATGCCGAGAGCAGGAGGGCCGATAGCTGCACCAGTTAGCGGCCGCTATGTTGGCGTGGGCTGCTTCACTCACGTTTCCGACAGCCAGATCGGTGCGCCTCTTCAGCTTGGGCATGACATAGATGGCCGTCCCGACCACGCCCGCTGCGAGCAGACAGAGGGTGGCATCAACGATGATAATCAGCCAGCTCAGCGAAATCCCGTCGTCGTCGCCGCTGCGAAGAATGACGAGATTCCTGGCCCACCACGCGACGTCCAGGACGAACAGGAGCACCACGCCGCAGATGGCGTCTAGCCGCAGGTACTTCCACCACTTTTTCCTTCCCAGCGCCGCGTACAAGACGCTGAGGCCGCTGAGATACACGGCCGACGTGGTGGCGATGCTGGCCGCAGCGATGGCGAACGAGGACGTCAGTGCCGTGTACACCGCGGCCACCGCGGCACTCGAGTTCCGGAACCGCCCACTCCTCGACAGCGTGTAGGCGTTGACCGCTGGGGCGAAGACGGCAAGTGCAGTGGCCCTGTCAACACACGTTGTCAGCAAACTTTGCCACCGAAATGTGGGAGGGCCGGACTGCGCAGACGCACATGATGAAGATGGGCAGAGCTATCCGGAGAAAGATGGTCGCCATCCTGACCGGCTGGGCCCGCGGCCCGCTGCGCCCCCGCATGTTCAAGGACCAAAACGTCCCGAGTGGTATCAGAGTGACGCCGATCAGTGCCGCGCTGGCGGCCCACGCCGCTGTCGTTTCGAGCCCGCTCATGGTGTTGCTGTGGTCTGTTGTTTCCGCCGATGATTGGGAGGACATCAAAGGTCGCAAGGTGGGAAGGCTCCGGAATATCAACAGTTAAGTGCGCCGCCTGTGCTCGGCGCCGAGACGGGCGGAATGGGGCTGGTGCGCCTCAGCCGCCCCCGTGGGCTTTCCCTCACGACATTCTCCGCCAACGCCAACCATGCGATGCAAGGGCCCTGTGAAACCAGAACGCCCAGGCTCTGCCGTGCGCCGCTAGCCACCTTGAGCCAAGGCTTGCCATCAAGCTCGTATCAACCAAGCGCCTGTTGGCATCCAGCTTGGCAGTGCTGGCGCTTATTCATGCACCACAAGCAATTTTGAAACTCGGGCAGATCATGTCCAAGGCTGATTCACAATCCGCAGGTCACCCAAATGCTACCACTGCTTTCCATGGGGTGCAGGGGCCTTCATTACACTGGGAAATAGTTTCATGTACGGATACCGCAATGAGCTGCCCACGATTGAGGTATGTTTGATCACAGCTCCACTGATGTGAGCGTACAAGCGGTCAGGGACTCTCCATTGTATCATCTGGCACCTATCTCTACAACACTCAACGATCAACACCTGGACACTTTTGCAAGGTTTCCTTCACCCACTGATAGAAGTGCAAGTGCGGTCTTACCATCTTGTTATCACCTTTTACTCCCAAGCTTTGCTTGTTGTCGAGTCGTCTCACTTGGCATGGACGTTCTCCTTGGACCGTCCCTCAGATTGCTCCTGGACAGTTCATATGCAGTCTGTCTACCAACACTGAGGCGGATAAGACCTTGCCGATCGTTTGGTCTAGACAACCAGCTCCCGAGAGAACCTGAATAAAACTCAGGCGGATCGCTTAAGCCTTCGCTCTCTTGCCCGCAGATTACCCCTGACTTCCGGATCGTTCCCCGCGATCGTCGCCTGTACCCCAGATTCTCGGTTGCTGGCGGCGCGGTCCAGCCACCCCGGGAACAAGCTACCCCGAGCCTGTCCTTCGCCGCCGACTCTTGCAATATGCCCAACGAGCAATTTTCCCCCTTATACAGGGCTGCGTCAGCTGTCCTGGTTCTTGGCACTCTGCCCCCTCTGGCTAAACGAGACGGACCGTTTTCCTTGCTCTTGGTCCGCCAACCGGGTGATGCGCTCGGATCTATAGCCGGCTGCCGCTCACGGAGAGTTCCACAACGTTGTTTATATAGACACGGTCGAGTGCCGCCAGCCAACGGGATGCCGAGCACGCTCCACGATCCGGGAAATCAAGCTGTGCGCTGCGCTGTGAGTAACTTCACTCGCTATAGTGCCTGGTTGGAACCACGGCAATGTTCGCTCGCGCGTTGCCGTCCGCCTGGTTGGGAACCGGGAACGTTACTTAAGGATGGAAGAATCCCAGCGGCGTTCCCGGCGCTACCTTGACCGCTCTGCTACCGTGGCATCTCCTTTGAGGACCTTGGACCAAGTGCAGCCCCAACATGAAGTCGACTTATTTGCTTGGAGTTCTGGCCTGCGGGCTCCGTGTCGACGCCAGACAAGCTCCCGCCGATGGAGTTGCTGCTCGGCAATGGGGTGAAGGT
>Ga0247824_10000234_pt1 | contig 25274 bp, 35 predicted proteins | sample 13C_PalmiticAcid_FD_194412 | JGI IMG/M metagenome (GOLD analysis project Ga0247824, IMG submission 194412) | Soil microbial communities from agricultural site in Penn Yan, New York, United States - 13C_PalmiticAcid_Day48 | ecosystem: Environmental > Terrestrial > Soil > Agricultural land...
TCCCCGACCAGATCGGCTTCTGCAAGTCCTCCAAGTCCTTGGGTTACCAGTTCAGCCTGCACCAGCTTGCGCTCAACACGCGCCACCTCCTGACCGCCCTCTCCATCGACCGCGGCGTGACCGTGATGGGCCACTTCCTCGGCGGGATGCTCGCTTCGCGCTTCGCGCTCATGTACCCGGACCTGCTCGCAGACCACAACAACAACAACGACGAGGACGACGATGACGACAGTAGCGCGAGGGGCGGGCTGGTGATGGTCAACCCGATCGGGCTGGAGGACTGGAAGGCGCTGGGGGTGCCGTACATGCCCATCGACGAGACGGTGGTCACGGAGCGCGCGAGCACGTACGACAGCATCCGCGGGTACGAGCAGGCGACGTACTACGTGGGGACGTGGAAGCCGGAGTATGACACGTGGGTCAATATGCTGGTGGGCATCTACCGGGGCAGCTCAGGGGAGGCGTTCGTGCAGAACCAGGCGCGGGTGGTGGACATGGTGTACACGCAGCCGGTTGTGTACGAGTTTGGGCTGATCGAGCCGCGCACGCTGCTGTTGATCGGGGAGAAGGACACGACCGCGATCGGGAAGCAGTGGTCGCCGCCGGAGGTTCAAGAGAAGTTGGGCCATTATGATGTCCTGGGGAAGCGGGCTGCGGCTGTCATCCCGCGGGGTACGCTCGTCGAGTTCCCTGATTTGGGGCATGCTCCGCAGATCCAGGCACCCGACAGGTTCCACACGGCTTTGTTGGAGTGGCTGGAGGGTTGAAGTGGGAGTTCCGTCCGGGGGGACAACGCTGTCGAGAGTACTTGTGGGAGACCGGCGAGCGAGGAGGAGGACCCGGACGATGTGTTGGAGTATCGTTTCGAACAGAGCAACATTGACTGCGCGGTGTTTGTCGTGCCACAATGGTGTCGAACTTCGGTGGGGTATCCGGTCGTGCTACTTTTGACATGGCTGCAAAACCCTGTGTGAAGAAACGCCGGCCAGGAGAACCTGGGTTCGAAGAACTGATTCTGAATTGACCTGTATATCATGCAGTGGTATGACTCCCTAGCACGCCGCAGCCAGAAATGCAAAGCCTGCCAATCCGGCCCGAGCCTTTTACGGCCTCTCGTCCCTGTCTTCCTCGTTTGAGGCGGAAGATTATTCCCGGTTGACAGAATCGTTGGTTCCTCGAAATCCCGAATGCCAAAAACCCATCGCTCCCTCCGAAACCCGTTTACATGACAACACCAGAGTTGCTGGCAATACGGGGCCAGAGATCGGCGGCCTCCTTGCCGACGGGGCCGGTGATGGCAGAGCCCTTCATCTCACCCTTGGGGTTGACGATCTGCCAAGTTGTTAGCGTCAACCGTCAAACAATCGACAGCACAGCGCCAGGTTCGGGCAGTCCACCGCAAAACGATGTCCTCCTGTGTCCCCGTGCGCCTGCCTGAGAAACCACGTACCACACCAGCGTTGTCCTCGAAGTAGAGGAAGACGCCATCGAAGCGCTTCCACGGCTTGGCCTGGCGGACGATGACGGCGGGGTGGACCTTCTTCCGGAGCTCGGGCTTGCCCTTCTTGACTGTGGCCATCACCATGTCGCCGACACCGCCAGCGGGCAGCCTGTTGAGGCGGGCACCGATACCCTTGACGGAGATGATGTACAGGTTCCGCGCGCCAGAGTTGTCAGCGCAGTTCATGATGGCACCGCTGTTCTCCCGTTAGCGTCCAGAGGCTCGATATTCTCGGTCATTTCCATTCGCGTCGCGGTGATCGATCGTGGATCGGGTCTCGGGCGGTCAGGAGCGGGATCGAACGTACACTGGGAGACCCAGGGTCATCTTGAGCTTGCCACCGGGGGCACCACGCCTGGAAGAGGGCAGGTTAGCAAAAATGCGCAAGCTTTTGCCAGCAATTTCTCGATAGCTGCCGCATGCGACCGTCCGCCGCTCTCCAGGTACTGCCCATCTCATCCATTGCCCACAACTTCCCCTCCATCACCATGCATCCTGCATTTCCCTGCAGCACTGGAGAGCGGCGGTTCGGTATTTCGGCGGTCGCTGATCGGGAACTGCGTAAGAAGCAACGGGGCGGCATGCACTCACGAAATCTTGGCCATTGTGAGTGTCTGGTTGCGGAACTGCGACTTGACGATGGGGAGTCGAAATTTCGGGAAACAGCAGAGGCACCTGGAAATTGACCGCGATTCGCGATAATTTTTGGTGTGGACCGGAAACCCTACCGGATTTGTGAGCGGTCACGTGCAGATTCTGCGGACCAAAACTGGAAGAACCGAAAGACCCTAACCCTTCAAATGCGGGGCATTTTCCAAACCAGAGATTTCAGGCCATGACGAGCTTCAACCACTCACCAATCAGCTCATTGAAACTTCCGGGTCCGCGAGAAGCCCTCAGCCTGCCGCCCAGGAATCGCGGGCACTGCGATCCAGTGCGATGCAGGGCAGGGAAACACTCAACAGTTTTGGGACATGATTGGATTTATGAGACTTTCGGATCACGATGCCCTCCCTAATTCTCTCATCCGCGCTTCAAGCTGCCGACCACACGGAGCTCACCCTTCGCCTGGCGACTCGCGGTGTGCGCCTCGACATACTTCAGCGGCCTGTACACGGGATCCCACATCTGCTCCCTGATCCATTCATCCAGCTCTTCCTCATCTGTTGGGATGCCTCGCTCTGTCGCCACCCCTTCCTCCACCGCGGCTTGAATTACCTTCCGCGCAACTCTCACACTGACGTCGCGCACCACGTCAACGCCCGGCAGCAACGGCTCGGTGTCGTCCTTCAGCGCCGGGCTCAGCTCCACCACCCCGTTCACCGCGGCAATCAGCATCTTGTCCGTGACGAGTTTGGTTCGGCACAGCACGCCACCCAACCCTATCCCCGGGAAGACCACGCTGTTGTTGCACTCGGCCACCTCAATCTCGACCTCTTTGCCATCCGACCCCCAAGGCCCCTTGACCGGCTTGAACGGGCTGCCAGTCGCCACGAGCGCCTTCCCGGCGGTCCATGACAGCAGATCGGCGGGAACCGCTTCGTGCAGTTTCGTCGGGTTGGAGAGCGGAAGGATGATGGGCCGGTCAACGTGCTCTGCCATGGCGCGAACGACCTCCTCCGTGAACGACTTGGGCACGGTGGATGTGCCGATCAGCACGTTCGGCTTGACCTCCCTGACTACTCCCAGCAGGTCTGTCTTCTTGTCGCTCCAGTTCTCTGACCGCGCGTAGGTTTTCTGGGCGTCGGAGAGCCCGTTGACTTGGTTAGTGAGGAGCCCGGGCTTGTCGATGAGCCTGGTCCGATGTCAGCCGACTGGGAACCACATTGCAGGAGGGTTTCCACATACCATATTTGCTTCGCGGCCTCCTCTTTGCTGATGCCCCGCTCCGTCGCGATGGCATCCCGAACCTGGTCTGCAATGCCGACACCGGCTGTCCCTCCACCAAACACGACCATGCGAAGATCACCTAACTTCTGCTTCGTGACGTGCATCCCAGCAAGGATGGCCGCAAGAGTCACACATCCAGTCCCTTGGACATCATCATTGAAGCAGGGGATCTCGGGTCGCCACCTGTCAAGGAGCCGTCGTGCTGGTTCCATTAGCTTTACCCTCCACTAACGTGACGCGGCGTCCAGTCACCCACCATTCCAAAATCCAAAGTCCTCGAAGTGGATGTAGGCTTTGGGATACAACTCCCGCGCGGACCTGACGAACGTCTCCACCAGCTTGTCGTACTTCTCCCCCCTCACTCGCTTCTCTTTGAGACCCAGGTATAGCGGGTCGCTCAGGAGTTCCTCGTTGTCGGTGCCACAGTCCAGAACCACGGGCAGCACTCGGTTGGGGTGTATCCCGGCGCATATGGTCATGAGAACGAGCTTGGCGATAGATATCAGGATGCCGCCGCACCCCTGGTCGCCGATACCGAGGATCTCTTCACCGTCTGTATCGCGTGAGCTGCATATCTACGGACTGGCGTGGCGTCCTCTTACCAGTGACCACAATGTAGTCAATGTCCTCTGGTGTCCCCCACTTGGAGAGATCCTCATGCACCCGGTCTACGTCGTGGACGTTCAAGAACACCCCCTGCGGTCTTCGGAAGAGCCGCGAGTAGTTCTGGATGGCCTCGCCCTCTGTGGGTGTGTACACGACGCTGAACATCTCTTCCAGATGATCAAGCAGCAGCTGGTCACACGTCAACACTCCTGCACACCACTCAGGATCTACTGCTTGAATAGCACTGTGTCACCATGTCTCACCTTGAAGTAGAGCACCTCATTCTGCTCCTTCATGGACGTCAGGAACGTATTCTTGGCAAGATCATCTGATCGTTGCGAGTACTGTTCATAGGCCCGCTGGACCTGCTGCTCGAGGGTCTGGATACTCGGGGGCAGCAGGCCTGATAGCTCAAAATCCCGGCGCTCTTCCTTGGTGAAGGCCGAGCCCTTGTTGAAGTAGGGGTGGTTCAGCAGGACGGTACCCTTGAGGGCGCATTCTAGAGGGCCGCTGGTGCTCAGGGGCAGATGCCCGAACTTGGCGGGCTTGTCTTGGGTTTGGGGAGACATGGTTGGTTTGTTGATGGTGGTGGTTACGTGGTGTTTGTGTGACGCGGAATGGCAGCTGGGCAACTGATAGCTCAAGATGAACGCCCTACATCAGATCATGGTCTGGGCCATGCAGGTCTGCCATGACGTAACCGTCTTTGCCGGTCGGCGAACGGCCCGACCAGCAGGATTCGGGCCGCACCTGACTCGGCAGGCTGTTCAATTGATTGATCAGGAGGGCCGCAATCGAGGTGAAAGACCACGACCCTCGTCCCCAAACGCGGAGGAAATTGACTACAGACATAGAAAGAATGTCGGGAAACTTGGAGCCTCGCCTCTGTAAAACCCGCGTAAACGCAGCCAGAAGACGCGGACTATGATGGCCCAAAAGAGGTTTTGTTCTTGCAGCCATTCCAAGAGGAAACCAGAAGAGGTTCCCTCCTGCCCACCACCAGCCCCTTCGAAGACCCAACACAAGACGTGTCAAGAAGAGAAGGCCCTCCGGAGAGGAGCTCACCAGGAGGTCCGTTGCCGGCTCGAGAGTGACTGGGGAGGGTTGCTGCGTGAAGAAGAGAATTTGCGCCCTCGCATCGGCGCCCCTACCTACGTGTCAAATCCAATGCTGCTCGATTCTTTCCGGACGCGATCAGATCCGACGAGCTAGCATGAACTGGCGAGAATACAAAGCCAACAGTTGTGGTGCGCAAGCCGAACATTGACTTGACCGTGCGTGTTGGATGTGTTTCCCGAAAAAAATCCATGGGGAAAATTCTGCTGCTGCATGGGAGCTCTGGTGGGCTGGTGGGTCTCTGGTCCCCGCTCCCGGCTGCCAGACAGCTGTGTACGATTTTAGCTCAGCTGTCAGAAACGCCAAGCACGCAAAACCACATCGGAAACATCTCCGAAAATTACACCCGATGCACCTTTCCATGGCAGCTCAACGCCGCTGTTTTCAAGCAACAGCTCAGCTCTGGCTGAGATACCGAAAACCAGAGTTTACTGCCACGACATATCGATTCCATTCGCTGCTCCTTATGGTTGCTGCAAACGTCAATGACTGGCTCATGCTGTGAGTCTGTGGGAAAACAGAACGAAAACATAAGGTACACAATGCACATTGCCAAGAGGGCGGCTCCGCCACAACCGAAACCATGATTTAGTCTGTCTCTAAAAAGCCTAAAGCAATGTAGAAACCCAAAACCAGAGTGCCAAGGACCGCCAGAGTGCCCCAGCCCGCATTGCTGCTGTCCGAAGCCGCCGCGGTCACCTTGTCCGTCTTGTCCGCCTGAATGCGCTCCACCAGCCGATTCCCCAGGCCCTCGATGCTCTTCTCAAACGAGTCAAAATCCGTAGCCGTCCAGTTGGCCCCATTGGCACCCGGGACGGCCTCGTCACCAGTGAACCCCACAAACAGAATCGAGTCCTCGTCAATCCCACTATCCCCATTGATCCCCTTCCCCCCACACGCCGTCGCCAGCGCGAGCGACGCCTCGCCAATCATCGGCTTGACGCCATCATCCCCATTCGTGTCCCCCCACACCCCATACACGACCTGATACCCCGAACACACCACGGCCATGACGCTGAGCGGCCTCATGCCCTTCTCCGCCGGATCAAACGGGTGCCAGCCGGCCCGGTGCCGCGTGCCCTTGTCGTTGCCAAACACCACGTACGGGTGCACGTACGGGTTGAGGTCTTTGAGTCCCTTCCCGTAGCCCGCCACCGCGTCGCGGAAGGACGTGACGTTTTGCGTGTCCGGGCTGAGCTCGTACCGGCAGCGCCCGTCCTCGGCCACGCCGCCCACCCCGTCGCAGTCCACGTCCATATTGGCGAGGGCGCCATTGCGGCCTTGGAGGTAGATGATGCCTGACGACTGGAGGCGGTCGCCGCAGTAGGAGAAGGCTAGTTGGCACGGGGTTAGTACAGGCATCAACGTTGGATAGGGGTGAGGAAAGCAGGGGTAGCGTACTGTTGGAGCCACTGGACTTGCTGTAGAAACCGGTGGCGAGCTCGTTGGAGCACTGTTTCTTGGCCCGGATCGCGTCGTAAAGATCGCGGAGGTTCTGGGGCGCGTTGCGGGCCGCGCCGACAACGAAGAGGGAAAGCATCATGAACTGGGTCAAGAACCGGGTGAGGCGGAGAGTAATCCGCGGAGGCAACATCTTGGAGGTATGTCAAAGTTGATATAGTCTGTGTTTTGTTGTGTATGTTCAAGGTACCTAGGGGAAACGGATGCGATTCATGATTAGATGAGGGCTTTATAGCAACGACAATCAGCCCATCGCATCATGGGTGCCACGGGCAACGAGAAGCACGCGTCGGGCAGCATCTTCGTTCGCTGGTTGCTGGGGGGCTCATCAACTCAGTCGCCACGGGCAGCCTTGGATCGTGCAGCAAGTGAACACTGCCACCGATGCTGACTGGCGAACATGGTCGTTTGCAGACTTGTGCGTGAGATCTTGCAGTAGGGCTCGCCACTTGCAGGACGTGTTCGCCACGTACATGCAGTTTGTCGATGCAACAAGACTGTATCCGAGGCTCGCCACTTGCATGATGCCGCTTCTAGGAAAGGGATTTTGAAACAACTCAACTGGCTTTGGTACGAGTTGTCCTGGCAACAAGACCTTGACTTAAAGCACTCGATAATTTACTAGTTTAAGTCTGCCCCAGGCCACAAGATACATGAGGACGCAGAATACCCTGGGAAGACCTAGACTACTTAAAAGAAGACAACGGGTTTAGCTGGAAACAGGCCTGCAACATCCCGCCATCAATTTTTCCTGTTTCCACCATTTCCTAAGCACCCGGCTGGAGCCGTCTGGACATTGAACATATGCTGAGGAAGCGCGTGAAGCATCCAGGACTACATCAAGCCGTTCGCCAACTGCAGCTGCAGCTCATTATCATACATCCCCGAGGCTGCATCAACCGTCCACAGATTGCACTTGGTAACGTCCAAGATATACGCGTCGCGTTGCCTTTCCTGCAGGTTGGTTCTATGTTTTTATGCATCGCGATGCAGGTCTAAGGTAAACAAGTGCTGATTAGGGAGGCTCTTGGATGGGTATATATATGTCATTTCTTTGGTTATCTCTGCCATCTTTCAGTTTCTTCCCACAAAAACTTCTTCGATCGTATCCGGCTTTCGACAGACTCTTCCTCGCTCAAGGCTCCCTAGTGGCAGACTTGACCAAAGCTTATATTATCTACTTGATAATACTTCATTACATCACTTTCCTTTGCACATCGTCTTGTCTTCTTCCATCAAAGGAAGAAAGACAAGCATCAACCGACACGTCCCTCTTGTCTGTCGGAAACAAGCAAGATGAAGTTCGCTACCCTCTTGTTCGCCCTTCTGATGGCTGTCGTCGGCGCCGCACCCGTGCCAGAGGTTGCCTCGACTGCCATCGCCACTGTCGTCAGGGGCTTGCCGTCTTGCGCTGTAAGTCTTCTCACCCCCCACCCCAGTGTATGACCACTGCTAACAAGCTGCATAGCAACCGGTCATGAACAAGATGGTGATGCGCGCCATCAGCTTCGGTTGCCCGCACCACCCGGACGGCACGCCCAACCTCGTCTGCCTCTGCCGGAGCAAGCCCTTCAAGACCCGGGCCAAGCACGGCATCTCCTCCGTCTGCCCCAACCACGAGCAGACTGGCGACGCTCGGAGATGGGCCATCGGCCTTTGCACCACTGGTAAGCTCTTTCTTTTGTGTTAAAAAAGTTCCCCTTTGCTCTTCATGCCGCCTCTCCGCATCTTGCAGCCGGCATGGCAGCCCGCCGGCCTGGCGGCGTTGGTGCCGGCGTGGCAACCTGCCACCGTGGCGACCTGTCGTCCCCCTCCGCCATTCATCTTTTTTGGCTTTTCACTTGTTTCCTTCCGAAAACATACACTAACATCCCTCACAGCTCTCACCAAAGGCTCCAGAGGCAAGGGAAAGGGTGTCTCCCGCACCCAAGTCGAGTCCCCGTTCGGCCACCACGTCGTCGCGATGGTTGACGGCAAGAACTCGACGGCCGCTCTGCCTTTTGCCGTCTTCGACATTGATGACGACGAGGACGAGACGGCTGGTGCGGGCGCGCCGGAGCCTGCTGCTGTGGTGTCGCTGGTGGTGGCGCTGGGTGTCACCTTTGTGTTGTTGTGAGGCAACACAACAAAAGCACAAAAAAAAAAAAAAAAAAACAAAAGCCAAAAAAAAAGAAACCGAAAAACTCTCAAAAAAAAAAGCGGCATGTGCGTTCTCTTCTGCCCGTCTATGGGAGCCATCACCCGAGCGTGTTTCTTGTCGATCTCTCGCGAAGAACCCCAGACACAGACTGGGCTGAGGTTCCTGCTTGAGTTTGGCCGGTGGTGGTCCTTCAGCTGACGATGGGCAAGAACGGCTGGGTTCCTTTTCTCCGGCAATCTCACACAAAGTGTGTTGCATTGGATAATTCAGAGAGCAGGCGTTCGCTTGCAAGCGCGGTGTGGGTGGGCATTGCATAAAGTACAGACCCGACACAGAGCAGTTGTATATAGTCTCGAGTTCAGATACGTCTTGTGATACCCATGCGGAGCTTGCCTTGCCCCAGTGTTTCCAAGGTGACATCACCTAGAAGTTTGATGCATGGTGCCAAACACAGCCAGCCGTATTGTAATACAGTATGAGTACAAGCCGAGGGAGTATTGTACAGGTATGCCGGGAACAACGGGGACATCTAGATCCATAGATGGGAAATGCGCCTCGAACCACCAGGACCATACCAGTCTAGCCCGCCAGAAATGCCAAGCAAACCAGAAGATGCCGTCCAAGCCATGATCACAGACACACCATTGAAAGCCAAGAAATGGAATGTACACAGCTTGATATCAGCAACCAGACGCCCCCCGCCATCTAGGCGATTAGTTGTTGGCGGGAATCCGCTGCCCACCCGCGGGGAAACCGCAGCCCTGCTTGCCGTTCTGGGTGTTGGCCAGGGGCCCGGAGCAAATACCGAACTTTGCGGCGCCCGTGTTCACCAGGGCGCAGCAGCCGGAGGCGCAGTCGGCGTCGCTGGTGCACTCGCCCGTGATGAACTGCCTGCCCTGGCCGTTGCCCACGTTGGCGGTGCCCGCCGGGTCGGGCTGGAGGGTGCTGGGCTTGATGGTGGTGCCGGCGCCGCCGCCGTTGTTGTTGTTGTTGTTGTTGTTTCCGGCGTTGTTATTGCCGCCGTTGTTGTTCCCGCCGTTATTATTGTTGCCGCCGTTGTTGTTATTGTTTCCACCGTTGTTGTTATTGTTCCCGCCGTTGTTGTTGTTCTGGTTCCCGCCCTGGTTGCCGGCACCGCCGGACTCGAAGCCGCAGCCCTGCTTGCCAGCCTGGGTCTGGGCACCCACGCCGGAGCAGACGCCAATGGTCTGGCCGCCTCGGGGGAGCGTCGCGCAGCATCCGGAGGCGCAGTCGGCAGCTCCGAGACACTGGCCGCCGATGAACTGAGTCCCAGCGCCGTTTCCGACGTTCTTCTCACCGGCAGGGTCAGGAATGTTTTGGCGGATGGAAAGATCCGGGGCGGCCTGGACGGCAGAGAGGGCCACTGGCAGCTAGCGTTAGAAACGGACTTCGTGTAGGGAAAAGGTGAAACTCACAGGCCAAAGTGCCGATAATGACAGAGAGTTGAACCATGGTTGCGGCGTGATCTGTTTGACCCGAGTCGGCGAAGGAGTGGCGGGTGGCGAGAGGAGGAGCCGGCTAGCGGACTGTGATTAAAAACGAGAGTATGAAGAGGAGGACACCGGGTCCTTGGATCAGAAAGGACAGACTGGGAAACGATGAGACGACGGCTGCGGATGCTGAGATATCATGGTCGCCACCAGGGGAAAGGGGCACCAGGCTGAGTTTTATACATGACCGACACCGAGAAGCACATGCTAGGGACGTCCCTCGTGGTAGCAGTTCGTCTGAGGTTGAGAACTCAGGGGCTCTGGTGAACAAAGCAATGGACACCCATGTCGGCCGCGGCTGTCTGTTCTCACCTGCGGCTCAAACGCATTGCCGGGGAGCGAAAATCGTGACATGGGGGGGATGCGATGCGTTTGGTGTCTCAGGTCCCGCTGTTAGCGCTTTGGCGATAAAGCGCTGGTGGCACTATCGTGTGGAGTGTAGCATCGACGAAACGGACCCAGCTTTCTCCCTTGACACACTGGTGTCTGGGACCTGGAACCATAGTTGGCGCCATGACTGACAGCAAGAAAGCATGTGGAATTGGCGCGCTCGGTAGGCACGTGTGATTACCCTCTCGGCTTTGCTGGCGCCAGAGTGAAGATCACGAACCATGTCAGCAAAAGTCGCTCGGGTTGCTCACCTGGCCGCCCATCAAGTCACACACAATACAATGCCCCGCGTTGTAATCCGCGCTCCAGTCGTAGAAAAGCCCGAGGAACAAAGCCCAGGTCGGCTGGGTGCCTGCGCAGGGCAAGCGCCAGGATGCGGGCTTCCGAATTCTCGGACCTTGAGACGAACTTTGGAGGTGCACGGTCGCAGGTTGGAGGTTGAAACGTGGAGACCCTGGAAGACGAGCCAAGCCTTCGCCTGAATGGGAGAATCCGTGGATCGGATGGTTGGTGTGGATCTGTGGGGCACGCTAGCCCTGCCGCACCTGCAGTGCTTGGCAGCCAGGGGGAAAGTGCAAAAATGACTTGGGACATCAAAAAAGGAACTTTCGTCTGATATCTCGTCGTCACTTTTTTACACGTCTCGGGATTTTGACGTGAGCTGGTCTCAATCTTGGCGACCTTCCCGAGGCCCGCGTGATGGCCAAAGAGCTCGTAACGGCAGCCGCCGCAATGGGCGACCGGGCAATGAGAGAACTTCCTTTTCCGGGCCTGGACCCTTCAAGTCAGCGCCTGTCAAAGTGCATGGCGCTACCTGCGACATCCATGGATGCTGCACCTCCTGGACTGCGGGGCTCGACACCACAACGCGCCCCACATCCAGGGACTGACGTGCCTGAGTCGGGCTCGTCCCACTCTTAGAAAACGATATCATGCGTCTCACAATCCCGAAGAGAAGCTTGGATATGGAAGCTCTGGACATCCAATAGTCTTTGCTTCCCCAGCCAAGCCAAGATGAGACTCATCCCAGCGTGCTCCAGGTTGAGCAGGCCATCCCTTCACCGGCCCCAGAGCGGCATCCTTACCCCGGTCACGCAACACGACGTGACCTACCAACCCTTGATATCCGGCCGTGGCCGCAGCCATATTCTCATATCCCCGATGCATGAACGGATCGCCCTCTCTCCGAGAATCCAAGGCAGGGAACTGCCTGCATCATACGCGCTCATCTTCTGGAACTTTGACGTTCCAGAAACAACAGCCAACCTGCAAACACAACACTCAATACCAACGAATGTCACATGGAAGCGTGCTGCAGACAGTTGGAGCATCTTGATGGGAACGGCTGGGCAGCCTGAACCCCTGTTCACTGTTCACTGTGTGACATGGAGAGCTTTGCCACAATTTCTGGCTCGACGACGGGAAAGGCCCGCTTGCGCGGTTTCAAGCCTTGTGGGTTTGCCGGAGATTCACCAAAGGGCGTTTACTACCATCTTCTTGGTGTTGAAGCTGCTGAGACTCATGCTTTAACCTTTTCGACATTCTGCTTCTTTCACCTTTAGGATGTTGACATGATCTAGGTTGCGCCCCTCCCGGTCCTCGGTTCAGACGATCTGATCGCCGGTTGCTACCTGGTTGGGATGAACGCCCTCTTGTTTCAGAAGCACATCTTTCTGTTTGTTGTTGCGTGATCAAGGAGGCGCTTGCACGTGGCACCTCGGACGATGAGTCCGACCGTGCCTAGCCTGCCTGAAACGCGGCGGCTGAACAGACTGACAGGACAAACAGTGGGCGGGGGCACACTCGGGGTTCATGTTGGCCAAACCCATCGTTGATTTCCCAGTCAACGCGGATTGTTCTGTGGGTTCTTGGCTTCTGCGGTGACTTTTACAAGGTAGACATGTCCTGCGAGTGTCAACCTGCTGGGGTTTTGCATGTGCTGTACCTTAACTATGCCGAGATTGCACGGAGGATGAAGTGCAATAGAACTCACTTAGTCTTAGTGGGACTTGCTGACCTCCAACGTCGCAAAATCCGTCACGTATGTGGTTGATGCTCCCTGTATTGGTCAAATCCCAAAACGAAATGTGGTGCTTCTTTGATATTTTTTGGAGTTGGCACGAGAACTGTTACAACAAAAGACGAGCCAACAAGCCAACAACAAGGAACGTCACAAGGCATCCCATCAAAATCTTGGTGGGACCTGACATGGTATGTAAAATAGAGTGAAGACTATGAAAGACCATTAATGTCAACCAAGGCCGGCGTCATGCTCCTCGATTGTGGTTGGGATGCCCATTGAACATCGAGCCCGGGCACTGTCAGGGGTGCTTGGGGGGTGCAGACTCGGGCCAAGGGGGCAGCAGCTCATTGTCGACAATCTTTGGCATCAACGTCAAGGAAGCACATGCATCCAGAACAAGGAAGGAAACTAGGAGAGACTCGCCTTGACAAGGGTCGATCGTTACCATACAGCTGACCCATTGTTCCTTGAACTAAGGTTGACCGACAACCAGAGCACAGCCCGATTGTAAGCCCTGTCTCTTGCCACCGAAAATCTTTGATAGTTTGACTTGGCTGTAAACAACTTGGACCCTATCATTGCGATAGGAGACTCGGAAGTGGGCTGTAAATGTCGACACACCTGCTCTCGAGTTTCCAAACGCCGCTCACAATTACTTTTGCTTTGCGAACGCCTCATCTCGCCCCTATTGTCCCGCTTCCTACCCACCAGCCTCGTTATTACACCAACAGCCGCAACTATGAGCCTTAATCCTAGTGTCTCTTTCGACTTGACGGAGGACATGTTTTCAGCTGGTGATCTCAGAGACGAGGCAGATGGGGTTTTCGACAAGCTACAGAAGCTTGTTTCGATGTAGACCGCTGGAACAAAAGGATTCAAGACTGAACGGGACAGTCTGACTGAAACCTGCGACAAGTTCTCAGAGTGGTTCCAGGCCATGAACCAGACCAAGAGCTGGGATGTTTTCGCCCAGTTTATGAACCTGAACGACAAAGACATCTTCGTCGCGCGTCTTGTCCTAGCAGTCAGGTTAATGTTTGACATTAAGCTCGGTATTCCCAAGCTTGGCCAGCATTCCACACAAACTAAAAACGCTGACGCTCAGAAGTCGTTTTCCGAAACCGTGGTGCTCCTCGACGACAATCTGTCTGAGGCTCTTAGCCTTTATCTCCACCGAATGCTGGAAGCGGCGACGAAAGTCGTCAGCCAACGAGATCTGCTGCGTTTTCACCACCTAGTACAGACATTTAACCAGCATCACCGGTGCGAGACTACTTGGGCCCCTTTTCTCCTGCAAGTAAGGAAGTTCTTGGAGCCAAATGACTCCGCTCGCGTCAAGCCGATGCCAGGAGCTTGGCCTCATGAGGAGGAGTAAGACGGGTTTCTCCACAGTTCGGGTACCTACCAGTCATCCACTTCGACAATGCTGGAGCGGATTTTGAGCACACGCAACTAAGCATGGAAGCAAGATGGTGGTTACCGGGAGAAGAGCAGGTGACGTTATGCCCTTGGCTATATGGTTGGATGGGCTTGCAAGGCAACAGGACGTGCCAAGGGAGACACCGGGGCAGGCTTTCCATAAACTCCAGCAACAAAGTAATCCTGAGTTGTAGTATCTTTTAACACGTTGTGCGCATAGTGTCAGTCTAACTGCTCCCTTTTGATTTGCTTTATCTCGCTTGCCACAGCTTGTCATCTACTTCAACAATGTACAAGGGACCTCGAAGAACCATGACCGTTCCGGGCCATGCCGGTTGCCAGCATCAGGGTCCGATCTCCGTGCGATGTAGTACAACAAAATCCCACTTGATAATTCCCATCTCAAGCTAAGGAAGCCCTTTATCGAGAAGGGAAAGCCCAAGATAGGGCTGCTCGTTCATGGGTTGACGGCATCGAGCGAGGCCAGCGCATTAATTGTATTCGCGGTATCCGCCGGGACGCGGTGAATGGGGTGTCTACCAGTACACTGTGGACTTGGGATGGCCAGCAAGTTGACACGCTGTTGATGGCACGGAATCTGGCCTCGGGGAGATAGGCCGTTTGCCTCAGAGTTGGCGTGGTCAGGTATGACGACGTTCCAGCGCGGGCAGTTTGGTGGCGCCGGTTACGATTTAAGGTGAAGAGGTCAACGTTGTCTTTCAGAAGCTTTCGTCCGTTTGATTGAGGGTCGTTCCGAGTCCTGCAGCAGGGCCGTATAGTGGGCTTTGGACTGGGTTGGTTGGTCGTGCAACCTCACATTACCAGTACTGTGCCACGTGTGAGCCCACTCTGGATATTCCTTGCCACGAGACACAGTTGTCTTCTTCTTGATCTTGTACACGCGTTGAACTTTATGGACCGGAATCTTGTTCTTTTTCCTTGCGAAAAGCATAAATAAGGTACCTATCAACTCTTGCACCCAGGTCTGCCGTGCATTCTCCAACACCTCCAATCACACTTTGAGTTCACTGGTGAATCGATTCTCACATTCCTATTGCCAGAACAACTTCTCACCCGGTTTCAACACACGTCACTGTCCAACATGGCACCACCAACAACCCTTGCAGGAATCCTGCTCCAGAAACGCATGGTCGACCTTGAGCTCTGTTGGGCAAAGATTTTCATCAAGACCACGAACCTGGTCGAGGGCCCCAACGGATTGGAGTCTCTGAAACCCGTGCAGAAAGATGTCGACCGTGGCTTTATCCTGTACTCGCACCTCAAGATGTCCACCGAGCGGGATGAGAGCTGGGATGCGGTTGCCGAACGGATGGGCGAAGCCGGTCTCGACTTGATGGAGCAGTTGATCAGGCACTTTTTGATCATGGATCAGGAGCTCCGCGCGAACGAAACCGATAAAACCACTCTGAACCTTGAATTGCTCGGAAAGTTGGAGCTTGTAAAGCTTGGACTTGAGCTGCGCCATCTCTGCATCAAGAAGGATCAGGATGCCACGGAAGGGATTTAAACATCAAGACTTGCTTCACGGGGAGATGCCGCCTACAGAAAACAACGACGAGTAGAGAGTACAGAACATGTTGGCTTCTGCTCCCGAACGGACTAGAAATGGAAAGCAGGTGGCGTTTTCTTTTTCTGGGACATTATTGCGTTTTCTGGTGCACAGGGCTCTGGCTGCTCAGAACAGGCGGAGCCTCTAAAGCTGCTGCAGCTGGAACCCAGTGAGCTGTTTGCCACGAAGGATTGCTCAGACAATCTTCACTTGCATCTTAATTTCGCGCAGAGTTTAGCACAGATATCAATTTATTGACGTTGCGTTCGTTGCTTTGCACATCTTTCACTGGGAGGGTCATGACAACTGCTTTCCCGATTGTTCCACGACACGGCATTCAGTTGTGTTCCCGAGTGCAAATCACCCAAAAAGGGCACGAGACAACGATTCTCAATGGGATTGCGCAGCACACAAAGCACGAGCCCTTCCAACTGCATCAAGGTCGTGGCGTTGGTTCACTTGCGGCGATGCAAGGGGTGATGCCACCTGACAATTTCATCATGCCAGCCCCTGAATTTCATTGTTTGCACGCCCAACCAAAAAGCGAGCCACAGCTCCGGACATTGCCATTGTCATGTCGGTTATACTTAAAGGAGCAAACCTGCAGAAGTTGGGCAATTAAATCCTCAATCTGATCAAAAGTTTGCAACCTCAACAGCCTCGAAAACTCAGGCCCAACATGACGTCCCATCGTACTGAACCAACAGGAACACCCAGAATGCCTCAAGAATGCGGCACGAAGGACATTGTCCAAAACGTCCCAAACCTGAAGGACTTACGAGAAAGCCAAGAGGGCGTGTGTGTTCTGCTTGAATCAGTTGTGTCCCAGCTCAGGCTTGCTCCGTACGCCGGAAGTTCTAAGCAGACCCTACCGAGCATTATCACAGCGGCGAACAACATGTTTGTGAAGTGGAACGTTGCCATTGAACAGGATTTCGGGGGCTTGGAGGCACTCTTCTCTTTGATGGGTCCTAATCCCGTAGCGGCGAAGAAACCGGATCGTGTTTGCAGCATCGTCTTCGCGCTACGAGAAACAGGTGGCTTTCTTACCTCTTTGGATTCGGTATTGCACAGCGACCTCGACAAAGATTCAGCATATCATGCCGCTGGAGCCTGCCGGCACGTACTCCTAGCTGTCGGCTTGCACCAACAGCTCAGCCATGACAGCGCAAGTGTTGATGACCTAGAGAAAAACGAGAAAATATGGGAGGGACTGAGGATGCCGACGAAGCAATTCAAGAAGCTTGAGGCGGAAGAGGGCCGTTTATTTGATGTACCGGGCTTGGCAGGGTCCAAAGGCAAGCGCTGGCCGAAGGATCTGTGGCCGGATGATCTGCGGCCGTGGATCGGTTGATGTAAGCGCGATGGGACGTTCCGTTTCAGTTTCACACAGATCTTTGGTGTCGTCGACAAGAGAGTACCACAATAACATACTTCACTGACAAGAAACCAAGTGGCTGCTGTGAATATTGTGCTGTGACTGTCTGCTCTCGGCGGTCGGTCACTGCGCTCGCTGTAGTTGTTGTGAGAGGTTTGTTTTCAACGAGGGTTCGCCAATACCGGCAGTTGTGACCAAATGATCACTTTGTTCTTGGATACCACTGGCTACCCGAGGTTGTGTTGAGTTTAAACCCCCTAGATTCTGCCAGACTCTCACCCCGTGAAAGAGATGGATGACCTGAACTGGTTAACATACGAGCCTCCCTCCCCCACATCACGACAGGATACTGTTTCCCCTGATGTCAATGCCGCAAACTTTAAGTAATTTTGGAGGGGCAAACTGCGTTGCAAGGTCTATTACCGAGTAAAGGCGTGATGGACACTGGGCAAGTGGCTTTCCCCCTGGCCCCCGTGGATAGGTAGGACGAGCCTACTGCAGTGGTTTGATCAGGAAATCGACTGCATCGCGAAAACTAGTTGACGCGCTCTGTTTTGTCAACGAACGTGAGTCATGATTTACTAGCCAATGATAAATCATGCCTCTCCAAATCAGAGCTCGCAGACTTCATTAATCGGAGGGACCGCGTCTCCCCGTCGCGCTAGATCCATAAAGACAAAGAAAGGGGAAGTAAACAACCCCACTAGAGCCTGGAAACGCCCTTGCGTCGCCACTTGCCAGTCAACATGTGAAGACGCGAAACCTTAACGTGGTGGCTTGACGTGTTCTTAGCGTGATGTGTTCGCAGTCTTTTCCATGGTCAAAAAATAATTTCCAAAACGCGCTTCTCTACGCGCAAAGCAGGATCAGTGAATCATAATCAGCCCGTGGCCTGGGGAAGTCTGTATAATGACCCCTTCACTGCCATCACTTCAGAACCTTCCTTCTTACCCGCCCTTTTGGCACCCGTCAGTTTTTGCAGTTTGATCGCCTTGCGTGCTCATCCCAGCATTTCGCTCTTGCAATCTGCCAGTCATCGAACCGTCCTGAAGTGAGCGAATCCTGTCTATCCAACTGACACGTGGTTTCTTTTCTTCCGATTATCCTCACTCCTTCGGCGCCATATACTTATCTACTGACTCAGTGGCAATAACGATCTCGACATTTTGACTTATCTAGCCTCAAGATCTTCTCATCATTCTCGCCTCATAAGGGCTTCATCTTCACAACCTCGCACCATTCACGATTACCGGCATTTCTGTTCTTGGCCAGCGAAGTACAAAGTAAGCCGAGCTATCCATTCATCTCACGCCCGAAATTTATTGACCCATCGCCCATAGCCATGCCGATCTCACATTCTTTCCACATGTCGGCCTTCGCACATTCATCACCCCCGACGCGGTATTTGATGCCAGCCATTCTGTCGCACATCCTTTCATCAACGTTCAGAGAGCATTGCACTGGTAAGTTAAATTGATTTTCTTGCCATCGTAGCTCCCAAGATCTCCCCAGTGCCGGTGATCCCGCGAGGCTGTAAGTGCTCTTCCGGGAACAGCCCCACAAGGCTGAGACCCTGAGGGCATAATCATGAACCTGGACCCTTGGCATCACCCCACCATCATACCCACCTGCTCCATCTTCATCACCTCGGTTGCCGAACGCGCTCAAAATTTTCCCCGTCACGTAAACATTGAGATTCTGCCCTGGCACACTGATCACGCTCCCTCGCCACACTCGCTGGTTTCTGGGCCATGACCGACCGACTGACGGGACAATGAACACAGGTCAGGCCGATCATCCCGTCAAAATGGAGACCAACAGGGTCTCTTTCCCTCTGGCTGTTGTCCGCAAGCCCCTCCTCGGCTGCGCGACTTTCTCCGGTGGTCCTTTTCAAAACATCTCGGCCGGTTTCGCTGTCTTCTTTGAGGCTCTGCTCGCTGCTGTTCCACCCACCAATGTGGACATCGACGAATCAGTCACTCATGTCGACTCTGTCATCACAACCGTTTCGGCCCCCTCGAGCAAAGAACCCACCTCCGACCAAGACAGCTCTCTAGAGCTCCCTCAACTCCAGGTCGATAACGCCACCCCGGCCGGCATTGTTGAGGATGTGTCCAATCAGACCACGGCTACCGACGAAATCGCCATCACCACTGACCACACCTCTGAGGACGCCAAACCCACGAATGCGTCTGTCGCCGTTGAGGTCGCCCTGCTCACCGAGGCCACTCCGACTTCCGGCATTCCCGAGTCACCCATCAACCACCTCTCGATCCCGGAGATCTCCACACTCTCTGCTGAGACTGCCGCTCTTCAGGATGTTTCGGAAGACATCTCCCTTTCGGTTGACTTCACGCCCAATCTCCAGTTCGTCGCGGCCGAGTGCACGCCAATGCCCGCTGAAGCTTTCACCGATCAAAAAGTTGCCGACTTCTCGACTGAGCAACCTTTTGTGGTTGAGTCCGCTGAGTTGCTCATCACTCCTTGCTCTGAGGACACCAGCTCTGTCACTCAAGATGGCATTACGCCCGAGGAAGTCGCTCCCTCTGATGAGGCCAGCACCACCGTTGTGTCTGAGTTGAGAATTGCTAAGCCCGACCCTGTCATCACCACTGCGACTCAGCCTGACGAGTCAGTAACCACCGATGTGTCTGAGCCTGTCTCTGTCACTGCGCCTGGGCCTGAGCTTGAACCCATCACTGAGCCGCAGTCGACACACATCACTGAGCCTCCGTCAACGCTCATCACTGAGCCCGAGCCAGCACTCATCAAGGAGCCCGAGTCAACACTCATCACGGAGCCTGAGTCAACTATCATTGCGATCGAATCGGCCATCATTGTCACCGAATCAGCAAGCACCACCAGCGACATTCTGGTTACTGAAGACTCCCCTGCCGTGGCCGAACCCACCGTAACCATTGAAGACATCTCTGACAATGCCGCTGAGTCGCCTTTCAAGACTCCCGCGTCCGTCGAAACACTCTTCGCCGAGGAGACCTCTGGGTTTCACACCGCGCAGGCGACCGACATCGCAGGCCCTGATGTCGCGGATGAGCTGGTCACCACGGTCAGTCAAGGCTCTTCCATTTGCGACATCAACCCCGACTTGGACCATCTCGAGCATGACTCTGAGGATGAGCTGAGCTCAGAGATTGCAACCCCTGCTGAGAACGATCTCGATCAAAACCCTGAGCCCGCACCGGTCACCACTCCTGTTCCGGTCACTGTCTATCCTCTCCTCTTCGAGGACGACTTTGACGCTGCCGCCTCTAGCATTCCCAACTCTGAGCTCGAGCTCCTCTTCGACACGGACATCAGCTGGTCCATTCCTCAGATTGTCGAGAAGGAAAAGTCAGAGCGCGACGTTGTGCGCGAGAGGCTCGCCAACAAGGCGACGGCCAAATTCAACATCCAGAATCTGCGCCTTGAGAAGGCTGCTCAGGCCCTTTCCATCAACGCCACTGCGCCAGTCGACACCGTGACCAAAACTCTATCTGCAGCTGACGCAATCCCCTCCACTCCCAGCACCGATGAGCAACCGGAGGTTTCTACCAACAACGAGGACAACACGACGGAGGCTCTTGAGGTTTTCTCCGACAATGAAGAGGCCATTGTCGAGCTGGCCAAAGACAGTCCTACCAGCGGCCACTCTCGGACTGCGTCATCCAGCAGCGCCGAGTCCAAGCTTTCTGCTGCGGCTGTTTTCGACAGCGCGCCTTGCCCTGACACGCCCGTGACCGAGTACTGCATGACGCCCCCAAAAGCTCAGGCAGATGACGTCGGAGAAGGCATCCGGCAGCAGACAACCGACATGGACGTGTCCAACCCGGTCGGGATGTCGGATGAGTCCAACCGGCCAGCTGCAGATGGTCTCCAAGACAAGGATGAGCCCGCGAAATAGAATGTCCTGGCCTCATACCCTGTCCCATTCGCCGAGTACCGCGACTTCGACTTGGAGTACGCCCTAATCGGCAACGGACGCATCGCACAGCTGGTTTTCTTCTATCCCGACTCCGGCGACTTTCACACCATGACACGGAGCGACTACGAGCAGTACGAGGCTGCCCACCCGGACGGCATCAAGCTCGACCCAGGCATGTTCCCAGAGTCCGTTGCTGACGACACCGTCGACGCCGAACACCGGTCTGGCGAGGAGGGCGACACCGAAGACGAGGGCAACGCGGAAGACGACGCCGGAAGCGACGCCACCTCGGAGTTCATCACCAGCCCGGATGGTGAACTCGACTACCAGCACGAAGACACCTTCGCTGGCCCATCCACCCCTCCGCAACACAACACCTGGGCCGGGGACGAAAGCATCAATCCATCACCATACAAACGCCCTGCCAACACGGAACCCACCACACCGGACCGCCACACCACCAACACCATCTACCCGACCACGCCCACGCCCACTTCAGCCAACTCCACCACTTCCGACGCACCACCCATCCCCACATCCCCCTACCGCCACCGCTCAACCCACCATTCCTGGACAGGCCTCGAACTCACCACCTGGGGCGACTCAACCTACCTCCACCCCGCCGGCACAATGGCCCTGCACCACATCGACGAAATCCACTCCGGCATTTCCCACAACCTCCTCCCGCGCTGCGCCTGGGGCGGCTACGCCGACCGCTCGTCTGCGCCGTTCTCTTCCGGACCGGAACTAAAACTCACGACGCCCGTGGGCAACGAGTGGTGGCTTGATGATGGGTGCGAGGAGTACGGGTATGAGTATGTGTACGAGGAGCAGGTTGAGGGGGGGTACGGGCATGAGTGTGGTGAGGGGTGCGGGAAGTTTTATCATTGCTGTGAGGATGGTCATGATCAGGATCAGGATCGGGTGCAGGATGGTGGCGGGTTTTGGATGGATAGGAGGTTGGGGGAGGAGGGTCCGCACAGGCTGGAGACCATCTTGGAACAGGATGAGGGTGCGGACGGGGTCGAGGAGGGGCCGGTGCGGAGCCCGTGGGGACTGGAGACGATTATTGAAGAGGATGAGGAGGATGAAGAGATTGAGCCTGTGGATGGCGATCTGCGGGACCGGTTGGCGGAAGTTGTGCTCGCGGAGTGCGATTTGCACAGAGAGAATGCGGTGTCAGGGGCTGCTGGCTCGCAGGGAGAGAATGCGGTGCCGGAGGAGAGCACGCAGGGGGAGGAGAAGACGGGAGAGAAGGAGTTGCCCTTGTGGATGCGGGATCCGTGGCATGTCTCCAACATGAGTTGGGCGGACATGGCGGAGGAGGAAGAGGAGTGGTGATGCTCCGGGAGTCTTGTATGATGCGGTAACTGTATGAACTGTGGAGGAGTATCTTTTGTTGGGAGGACTTTGTGCAACACTGTATTTGTGGGATTGGTCATGTACCACATGTGCTTAGAGCACGGCGTTTTGGGTTTTGACTTTGGGTTATAGATGGGCGGCATCTTGGAGACTCGAGGGCAACCTCACATTAGACCGCTGTCAAGCACAAACTGCGGGCAGTGGACCAGCATAAACTGCGGTCACGGAACCTCTCGGTCCTTTATATATACGGGCTTTGGTTCGACATTATCTTCGTTGCTGTGACATGCCATGGCTAAACCTCCAACACCTACTTTACCAGGGAATCGCAAGCCAAAGAATGAACCAGTTTATGAATCCAACGCCCTCCCTTGCATGCCCACCCATCACTCCCCAACCGCAACTCAACTCCATCTCGCCATCTTGTCCTTGTGCCCTGGCTGGGCCGAGACGGCTGACCTCTTGCGGGGGTCCTTGAGCCGTCGGGGCTGTCCGTGGCCCTGTTCTCTCTGCCGTTGGTGACTACGCAACGCAAAAGTCAGTACATGTTTCCGGAAAGGGTTTTGGCAAACATACAACTTGAGGAGCGTCGTCTCCTCAGTCACATCATTGTCCTCGCCGTCTTCGATGGCATCCACGCCTGAAGCATTCAACATCAAGAGCGGTGATCTTGTTTCCTTGGTGTGCTTGGGAGAGGGGAGGGGGTGTTGTTGGGTTGGTTGATCCTGAGATGACGACTCGAGGGCGAAAGCAAGGAACTCGTGTGCCTGAATATTGGCCATGTATCGATGCAGCGGAGCATCGCTGTGAGCCAAGCTCCTCGCCGCTGCGTCTGGGAGCTTGGTGAACGGGTGCTTGTCGTCGGCGGCGGCAGTGCCGACCGTCCATTGGTAGCCAGCCTCTGGTACGGCAGAGAGGGAGATGGCGAGTTCCTCGTGCCGTTCGTGGTTGTGGGCATATCGATATATTGAGGATGGGCGGTTGGCGTCAGACGCCCAGCTGGAGTTGCTCGAGACATTCGGTGACGCGGCTGAGGAGTTGTCGGCAAGGCCGAATGTCAATCCTCGTACCGACTCCTCCGGCGTGATGTTGGCGTAAAGATGAGGGGAAAACGGCTCTTCTGCAATGCAGCTTGGCATGAGAGAATGGCTCTGCCATGCCCATTCTGATGCGCTATGGGGGAAATGTCAGCATCAAAGGGGCAATGAGCGGGCCAGGAGGAATACCTGTTGCCGCTGTCCGGGGGCAGACTGATCGAGCTTTCGCTCCGGGTCCTCGCATGCCGGTCATAGGAAATGTCTCGGTCGTACCCGATTCCCACGAACTCGATGGGGTCAAACTCAGCCATTTCGGCGTTTCTCACAGACAGGAAAACACCTCACGGCGGTTCGCAGGAAAAGGATTGCGCGAGGACGGTGAACAGCTGGAGCGCGTTGACTGCGACGGACCGCGACGGCGGCGGCCTGCCTCAAGAAAAACACAGCGCGCCCGGGTGCCGTCCTGAGGCGGCTCCTCAAGAAGTCCAGGGGGAAGGGACACACTTCCCGCACGACTCGAGGTGCCAATTCAGCAGGATTCCGGTCGCATGGTACGGGTGGGACAGATGCAGGCGAGGGGCGGGGGTGAGTACCAAGTAAGCATGAACCAGACTGTCGGGTCCGGGTCAAGAAACAAGGCGACCACCACGCTGACCAGCGGTTCAGCGCATGTGCACGCTGCCGAGCTTGAAACAGACAGTCAGTCCGCGGTCCGCGCGCCGTGCAACATTTGACGAGCCGAGAGAGGCTTCGTCTGCCGATCCCCGCTCCTGAGGTCCTGGGGAGAGGTGAGCTTCTGAGGAAAAAGCACCGTCAGCCACGGCCGGGGGTTGCGATCACGAAATGCGTGGGAGCAGCGCTCAGGACCCTGGCAGCCAAGCACTCCTCCCGACATAGCGCCGCCGGGGGACCTTGGCAGCGGTCTCAGGCCAATCGCATCGGCTCCCAAGGGGCTCCACAGAAGCGCCATCTCGCGTACCGTTCCCCCGGGATGGCCCAGCAGCGCGGCCAGTGGGTTGGGGAGATTGCTCGGTGTGTATGATGCAACTCGCCCGCAGTATCACAGACGCCTGCCGGATTGGTGCAGCACCCAGATTGCCGGGACTGGTGATACTGGCCCAAGACGGCTGCCGGCAAGACGAGTTCGACGCCATGCATTGCCAACTGGCCTTCCCCTTGCCTTGTCTTGCATAAATAGCGCGGTTCTGTTCTTCAGGGTTCTTTCGGAGCCCAGTCAACCCCAATTCCAGACAGCTGGTTCAGGGATGGCGGTGAGAGGTGCAGCGACAGACGCAAGACGGGGACTTTTTATCCTTGCCAAACCCGACAGAATGGAACGCGGAAGTCTGGGCAGAGGTCCTTCAAAGTGTTTCGTCACAGCTTGCTCGCGGCCTTGTTCCTGTGCGCGCCGTGTCCGTGTCTGATCAACGCCGCAAAGCAGCATGTCAGGTCAGTAAGCAAAAGGACCAAATAATTCGCTGCAAAAAATAAAGCACATTGCCAAACGAATATTCCAATCGCATCATGCTCAGTACCCATCCTCTCCAGCACCCCTGCCTGCATCCGTGCCAGACAGCTCCAAGAACGAAGGCTGTTTGCTGTTTGCAGAGGGCCACACAGTCTGCATTAACCGCCACATCCACCACATCCTCCGCACCCGCCACCACCTCCACCTAATGTCACAAGTCAGCATTGAACTCAAACTTTGGACTTCATGTTGTGTCGGAAGGAGTGACTCACCATCACCACCACCACCACCACCATCACCACCACCACTACCACCACCACCACATCCAGCCCCGGACCCTCCCACGCCATCACCGCCGCATCCCTGTCGCATGGACTCATTAGCACTTCTTCCAGCCCATAACACACACAGACAAGCCAAGAACAAAAAAAGGAAAGAAAACGGATGGACTTACCCCTGGCCCCCCACACGCCCCAGCAG
>Ga0247824_10000235_pt1 | contig 25272 bp, 31 predicted proteins | sample 13C_PalmiticAcid_FD_194412 | JGI IMG/M metagenome (GOLD analysis project Ga0247824, IMG submission 194412) | Soil microbial communities from agricultural site in Penn Yan, New York, United States - 13C_PalmiticAcid_Day48 | ecosystem: Environmental > Terrestrial > Soil > Agricultural land...
AAACGGTGGGGTATCAATGCCTTTCAACGTCGTGCCAACGATGAAACAGCTGCAAGCCACGATCATGGGAGTGAGAGTGCATCTTCGCTAGACCTCAGCCAGCCGATGGGGCGCGGCCATCCACTGCCACCACCTGGAACGCCCCTCCCTATGCCAGAGAGAAAGACACCAACAGCGCCAATCCCGGTTCCCAAGCGAAAGCCGATTCCTCCACCCGCAATCGAACACCATAGCGAGCACGCAAAGCAGGCGAACGAGCGCCATCCAGTGCCGCCACCGCCTCTTCCAAAGAGGCGCCATAATCAAGAGGAGCAGGATGGCAATGAGAACAACATGCTCGTAGTCGCTGCTCCAGCAGACTCGGAGCCAACCACCCCCCTGAGTGCATCGCATAACCCCTCCTACACCGCACCCTGGGTCGAAGATGTTGAGGACCAGGCGGATCGTGCCCCTTCAATGAACGTGGACAACCCAACGACTGTTAATCATGCTGAATCAGAAGCATCATCGCTGAGTGCAGCCACAAAGACAGAATGGCAGGGAGGCAGCGCCGGCATACCAGAGTCAGCTGCTGCTGATGACGAGGACTATTCAGCTTGGATGGATGACGCAGAGGCCGAAGAGCCGGACCCTCTTGGTATTACCAGGGCGGATTAGAGGTTGGAGATTTTCTGCACGGAGTTTGGGGTTAGGGAGCATTGAGGTGTCGAGCATAGCGCATTAGTTGGATGCATGAACACGCTGGTGTGGGATACCATATGTTTCTTTCGGATCCGGCGCATACATGTGGCATCGATAGGGATTGGTTTCCTTGTTTCAATGGGATACATGATCATCTTCCGTCAAAAGCCTCTTCTCCGAGCTGTGAGGCGACATGTCAGCTGCATGGTGGACTGTGAGCTCCTGTGCTGAGTTAAGACCACTCTCACACGTAAAGAGTGGCTAAATATGGGCATTGCCTGACCGTTCTTGTGAGACTTCAATGTGTAGACATGTTTGTATGTCCTGTTTTCCTCCTCCCCGTTCAATATCGTCCTCGCCCTCGCTTACGGCTCAAGGGCGCGAATCCAAAAACGGCTATTCTAAAAAACGCCAACCTTGATTAAGACAATATGAATGGACGCTTGACGTCTCGATTGGGAATTTACCTGGTTCCCCATCACCTATCAAGACGACGTGCAGGTATGACCCCACAGCTCAGGCTAAAAGGAGGCTGAGGACGGGAAGAGATGGACATCATGCTCTACTATAGCCATCAATGGACAGCCACATGTACGATCCTATGAGCAGATTCGTAGGATTCTAGCCTAGATGTAGCCCAGAACAAATGGTTTCTCGCATGGTCGTCCGATAGATGCCTCCACGAAGGGATGTCCTTCCTCGGTGGCTTGTTGCCGGTATACGCTTACACCACACCTAAACGGAACGACGATCAGAAGAGGCCTGGAAAAGAACCCTTGTTCTCTTCGCACATCGTAGACGAAAGTGCTTTGGTAGCAGAGCTCGTATCTTCTCATCTGACTAAAGCGGAAAAGCCATATCTGGACGGCATCCACGGGCTGGAGACCGGTCAGGTGCGGGATACTCCGTTGCAAAGTCGATATCAGGATGAGATCGTTGTACAACCCTTGGTCGAGAAGTGAATATAGACATACCCCACAGAGCCGTGATCGTCCCGTCCTGCACCCGCCATCTGTGAGGTCCCGCTGGCAAGCGGGAACTAGTCAGGAACGGAGCAGGTGGCGTATGCGGGTCAAATTGGATCGAGATGCGGTTACCGACGTCTTTTGACACCAGAAAGCATTCGATAGAAGAGTGACAGGAGAGCTGGGGAAATCCCCGGGGTTGGCCGGCGTCATTCAAGAACAGGAGGGCGCCCCATTCAGCCTGTCTCCGGACGATCGCTCCGCTGGTCCTGAATCCGATCAAGGGGCCGCGGTCAAAAATGGCATCTCGTTCCAACATGGCTCCGCAACTTAGAGTACCGAACGGCCCGAAAGCAAGGGGAAAGAATCCGTCCAAGCTTAATGGCGCCACATATCCCCTTAGCCTGGCAAGCCTGGATAGGAAACAACTGGTCATTGAACATTAGCGAGCGGTTGTAAAACACATTCATACAAGTGAGTAATCGAGATGCACCAGGCTTGGGTAGCATCGAAGACGAGGGCCGTTGAAGGGGCAATAAGTGGAAACCAGTTCTTCCGGTAAACCCATAGAGCAGACAGCCTCCCGGGGAAGTGAGAAGGTTCCCTGGAAGGGAACCATCACAGGACCAGCTTCGAAGCCAATAATAGAAGCGGGAAGGGACGATGGCGGCGTTCTCCAGTCTTGGGCATATAATATCCCAGGGCCCCTGTTCCACTTGGAAGCAGGATAGCCAGACGACAACGGGTTGAGCAAGCCACTGTGTCAGGCATCCCCAGACGAACCTTCCCCATCAGCTTCTGAGTTACCAGGTAGGGTTGGACGCCACAACCAAGCTCTGCAGTATGCAAGGGAAAGGCTAACAAACAGTCCTCAGCACGCAAGCACCCCAAAATGAAGCTCGCTCTCTCCGCCCTCCTCGGCCTCGCCAGCCTCGTCCTGGCCCAGGCCCCCGATGCACTCGCCTGCCCGACAGCAACGCGAACCATCCAGAACCGCGGATGCAGCAAGGCGTGTGCCTTCTCGGATTGCACGTTCCAGACCACGATCCAGAACCCGTGCAACTGCCCTTCAACCCTCCCGACAGCCACGCTCATCGCGCCGTGCGAGGCCGAGTGCCCCTACCAGGGCTGCGGCATCGAATTCCGCACGGCCCCTCTCCCATGCCCAACCATCCCGTCGACGACGTCGACGACCCGCCGCTCCACACGCCGGACAACAACGTCGACCACCATCCGCCGCACCACCACCACCACGACCCCGACGGGGGTGGTCACCAGCGTCGTCACGCTCCCGCCCAAGACGACGAGCACCACGACGCCGTGCCCCAAGGTCACCCGCACCACCAGCCCGGCAGACTGCCCGGCAATCCGGTGCCCCGTCCCGACGTGCCGGGTGCAGAGCAGCCTGGTGGTCCCTTGCGGGTGCGAGCCCAAGACGGTGCTGTATGTCCAGGGGTGCGCGACGGCGTGTCCCGAGGGGTGTTTGACGCGGACCGAGACGGTTAGTGTTGCGTGTTAGTTGGAGGAGATTGAGGGCTTGTGTGGATTGTATTTTATTCGAGTTTGTGTTTGTTGTTGTTGTTGTTGTTGTTGTCGTTAATGGGATGTTACATGCACATCCAGACTCGGCCAAGTCAACACAGAAAGTGCTCCAACGCTGCGATGAGGGTGCACTGGACCCACACATGAATGGCGGAGGGTGCCGATCTGCGCAACCCTACCCTGTGCCAAGACGCCAGCCGGCAGCCGCCGGGTGGAGCCAACCCGGAGCTCCCACATTACGCGGTCTCTGATTGGGCCATCGCAGAGAAGCTGCCCCTGTGACATCATCTTGCGACGCCTATTGGCGGCCCCGCAACGGACCCCGATAGCCTCGACTGCGGCCGAGCACAGGGAGGGTGTCAGCCGATAGCTCCGTCCGGAATGGGAACTAACTGCCTGGGCGTGTCTCTCGTCAGAGGCGGTGACTGTGACTGTGCCTCTTCTCACTATTCCTAGAAGTTGCATTGTTGGTTGATCTTCCGAGAACAACATTGTTTTCTCGTCCATTGCCTGAATCCAAGCTTCGACTCAACTTGATTCACTTCCCAGCTCCCCAACCGCAACCGCGCACCATGACCACTCGCTATCGTGTAGAATGTATCTTCCTCCCCCCGCCTCCCCGTCTGTCCCCTCTGCGTGTGCTCTCGCTAACTTTAAGCTAGATGCTCTCAAGACTCACCGCCGCGATCAATTCATAGGTAATATTGTCCCTGCCCGCTTCTGGCTCTCTCAAATCCCCCATTGCTGTGTGCTGGTACGGGCAGCACGAAAGGGGGCTGGAAGAGGTGGTGGCAGCTACTTCACCACACCATCGCTCAGACATGGCTGACAAGCAACCCAGAATGGATCAAGGGCTTGCTGGCCGTGCCATTTGTGCTCTACTCCCAGCCCCATGGCACCTACGATAGACAGAGCCTGAGCAGCGTGGCTCAAACCCGCGAGGAGGCCCATAGGAGGTACAGCGAAATCCTCCGCGATGTGGAAGTCATGATCGATGACCACAGTAAGCCTCTAATCCATCTCATTTCTGGCCAACCCAACCTGACAACCCCAGTCGCGCACCAAAACGACTTTGAGAACCCCTTTCCATCCAAGCTCAAACTCCTGGTCCCCACCATTGGGCCTTTCTTTACTCGCCTGCCCCTCGAGGCCGCCTTCAAGTTCCAGGACCGCAAACGGTACATCTCCTCTCGCCGTTTTGTCTCTCCCTCCTTCAACGACGTCCGCCTTATCCTCAATTCAGCTCAAATGATGGCTGTTACCACCTACGGCACCCTTCAGCTAGCAACATTTGATGGCGACGTCACATTGTACGACGACGGGGAGAGCCTCGAGCCCACCAGCCCCATCATCCCACGGCTGATCGGTATGCACCTCTCACCCTCCCGCCACCTCTCTTTTCTGATTGACCAATCATGAAACCCAGATCTCCTCCGCAAAAACGTCAAAATCGGCATCGTCACCGCCGCCGGCTACACAACCGCCGACAAGTACTACGCCCGTCTGCACGGCCTCCTCGACTCCATCGCCAACACCCCCGAGCTCACACCCGCCCAGAAACAATCCCTCATCATCATGGGCGGCGAGGCAAACTACCTCTTTGAGTTCTCCCCTTCCTCCGAGCACCTCCTCGCGCCCGTGCCCCGCCACAAGTGGCTCACCCCGGAGATGGCCGCCTGGGACGAGCGAGACATCGCCCAGCTCCTCGACGTCGCCGAGGCGGCGCTGCGCGACTGCATCAAGACGCTCAACCTGCCCGCCATCCTGATGCGCAAGGACCGCGCCGTCGGCATCATCCCGGACCCGCCCGAGATCCGCATCCCGCGCGAGTCGCTCGAGGAGACGGTGCTGGTGGTGCAAAAGATCCTGGAGCTGAGCAGCGCGGGCCGCCACCGGCGCGTGCCCTTCTGCGCCTTCAACGGCGGGCGCGACGTGTTTGTCGACATTGGCGACAAGAGCTGGGGCGTGACGGTGTGCCAGCGCTGGTTCGGCGGGTCGGTGCCCGGCGGCGCCATCAAGGGGGACAACACGCTGCACGTGGGCGACCAGTTCCTGAGCGCGGGCGCCAACGACTTCAGGGCGAGGAGCGTGGGCACCACGGCGTGGATTGCGAGCCCGGCCGAGACGGTGGACCTGCTCGACGAGTTGGCCGAGCTGATGGGGAAGAAGATGTCTTGATTAAGGTGACTGGCTGGTCCGACGTGTCGGCTCGGCACGGAGTTGGGGGATGCATGTCCACGAGAATGTCTCGGCGCATCAGAGTTTGGAGTCAAAGTTTTGGGATACAGCAGGAAAGGCAACCTTGCGGTTTGGGTACTCTTTCTCATTGATGCTTTTGGCTTCTCGGGTTTGCTTGGAATGGTCCCGAAGCCCTCACTGCTTTTTGTCAGGGATATTAATGCATAATTACAAGTCTGCAATCTTGCGCTTCCACATATGAACGAAACCACTTTCGAGTCCGCGTGCCGCCTTGTTTGCGTTGACCTTTCAGACGCTCTCCATCGAAAAAAATCAAGTTGATATCTCCTCCTCGCCAGGCAACCTGAAAACAAAAAAAAAGTGGTTACAAAGAAAAGGGGGTATTGGGCCGTACACAGATAGACGCAGACAGCTAATGAAAAGAATCTAAAACCTCCCGGGAATCGCTTCAGAAACAACGGCCCGATTTCGCCCAAAAAAAAAAAACCTTCCTCGCTTCGGCTTGTGTGGGTCGGTGTAAAAAGCCAAACTCCAGTCCAACCTCCCATCCCCCAATGACCTGTTCTAAATGTTGCTTCGTGATGATCCCATCCCGCTTTTTTTGCCCCCTTTATGCACGCAGTGACGATCGCCTAGCCCAGTGGAGAGGTGTTGTGAAAGACAAAAGAGAGAAGACCCGTTGATGGGGTTGTTGAGGAACAGAAACGGAGAGGAACCCCGAGAGAGATTATAAGGTAATAAAATGCTTGGTCGTGGTCATGGTCGTTGCGGGCCGCATGTTGGTTCGTTGCTATCGAAACTCTCCAAAGGGAGCACCAAAGTTCATGCGTTTCTTGAACTTCAAGGGGACGTCGTGGTCCTCCTCGTCGTTGCTCTTGCTGCTCTCGGAACCAGACCCATCTGAGCCTGTCCTCTGCCGCTGGGAGTCGGATGTGCCTTCCACCTGTGACTTGGACTGATCGGCAGATACACTGATCTTTTCGGTGGCTGCCGAGTCTTTCAGAACAGCAGGCAATGCGGCCTTGTCGTCCTTGGAAACCTCCTGCAGCTTGTCGGAGAGCTTTTGGAAGAAGATCTCGTCGTGGGCGGGCATGTTCCTCACCATCAGCGGGCCCTTCAATTCACGGTCGTCGCAGGGTTCGAAAATGGGCTCCGGGTGTTCGGCGAGTAGTTGTCCGTGCCTGTCTGTGACGCCTGGAAACGAATCTGCGGTGTGCACCGGTTCCGCAGCGCCGCCCCTTTCGTCGACTGTGGTGGTACCTTGGCTGGATGCAACATCCCCGTGCGGCATGGTCGGAGTGCTGTCACCGCCATTGCTCGTCGCGGAAGCCGTTCCTGAGGAAGCAACCGTCGCCAACGATGAAAGGGAATGGTTTGGAGTATGGCCAGCATGCATAGTGAGGCGGTCCGCTTCTCTGGCTGCCAGCACTTGCAAAGTCTGCTCCTTCTTTCCCTGCGGGCTCTTGGCCTGGTCCGAATTGGCGGGAGGGGAGCCCGATGGAGTAGAGACTGTTGACCCATTCTGCGACCCACTATCGGTAAAGGTCGCCTTCTTGACGCTGGTGGCCTTGATCGGAATGCCTTCCAGCTCTGGGTGAATTTCCTTAACATCGACAATCGGAACAGGGTCGGCCTCGGTCTCGCATCCTTCAGATGGTTTCAGAAAATCGGCCGTAGGCGCGCTGGGTCCGTTTGGTGACCTGGGCGAGGCGAGGTCCCGAATTCTCGGTCCCGTCATGGGCACGGGGAAACCTCCAACTCGGGGGTTTGGCCCTAAAGTCCTGGGCCCTGGTTGTGAACTGCCTTGGGATGACAGTGAGCTGTCGGGACTGATCCTTGACACCGCCTGAGTGCCACCCCGTAGATCCAGATTCGAGAAGGGTGTTTTTGAGTGAGGGAGCGTGGCGTTCGTTGCCAGCGGGGTGCCTCCACCCCAGCCCAGCGCCTGCTGGAGGCGCGCAATTTCCTGCAGCAGGGCGGCCTTTTCAGCGTCCCACCCGATCCGTTCTTCCTCCATCAGGGCACGCTCTTCCTTGTACACCTCTTCAGCGCGCTCCCGATTGGCTTCCAAATATTTCCGTTCCGCCTCCCAAGCCTCTCGCATCCTGGCGTTTTGTTGAACAAGGCGTTGGACCAACTGGGCGTGTGAAGGCGCGTTCACCGCGTCTGCTGAGCTGGACCGTGGATAGCCGGCAGAGGCAAAGCTTATGGGCGGTATTGACTCGTTGGCCAAAGGACTTAGCCCGGTAAGGGCGAGACCCATCGCCGACCCTTGTCCCGAACGCGCTCCATTCTCTTGTCGAGGGGATGTGATACCCTTCCGAGCCTTTGGCGGAAGACTGCTTGATCGGTGCTGGTCGAGTTGTGGTTGTCCCTCCTTCACGGAGGGCAAGAGGTGGGGCGAGAGAAACGAGGAAGAACGAATGGCTGGCCCTCTGACACCCGGCGATAATGGCGAGTAGACTTGACTGCCGCGAGGACCGTGGGGCGCTGCTCCATGGGAGGACGTGTAGACGACGGGAAGAAGCTGTGTGGGGGCAGAGCTCCTGGACGCGACGTGGTCAAAGTATCCAGATACGCCCCGAGGCAGCGTCAGTGGCGAGATGAGAGAGGAAGACGACTCGCTGGTGAGCTTGGGAAATGGAAAGCGCACTTCGCTGTCGGGTCTCGAAGGCCAGAAGGACTCGGAGGGTAGTTTCGTCATGGTTGGCATTGGCGGTTCCCCGTGCTTATTCTTGGGTCACGGAATTTCGGGTGGTCGTCGGTCAGCCTCTTTCTGCGCGGATCTCCAAGCGATGTATCCTCAGCACAGCGCCAGCGCCGTCAGTTGACTGTTGGGGTGCAGCTGCAGGGACAGGCAACTGTCCTATCGAAGCATGTCCAGGGATCCGCTCGGTCTGGTGCATGCGCCCTGGGCGCATTTGCTGTTTGGCAATCGAGTGCTGTTTGGCTCAAAGGATCGAAACCGCGGGAGGTGCGCCAGAGAGATGGGTGCAGATGGATGGTCAAGGCGGTCATGCGAGTGAGAAAAGAAATCCAAGTGGGTTGTAAGGAGATTGACGGTAAAGTTGCAAGCTATGCGGTGCGGGACAATTTCACAAAAGTAGGGTCCGTCTGAGAGAGAGCAACCGACGTGGCAGCCTTGTCTGGTCTGGGCAGATACCCACCTATGATGAACATGTTTTGTGGGGCGGTGAGCCGGCGAAGGGTGGTCCGCTTCCCCTTCGGGTCCTCCAATCGGCCCCGCCTGCCCACTTACCGCCAGCCGTGATGCTGAGTCGGGCCTGATTCCAGGTTGGCCCGTGCATTGACCCCAAAACGAGCTCGGCTTTGAGCATTCGTTTCCTCACCTCACTCACCTGTTCATTCCAGGTGGCATCGGATGTGAGGCGTCTGTGGGCGGACAGCGCCTCCGCGACCTGTTGCCCGATATGGGCCCTTGCGAGTCGCAAACACAGACCGCTGGCAGCAAAGAGCATTGCTGGCCGGGATGGACCGAACGATGCGCTGGCACCACGGACGCATCCTCGGTTCAATCGGACCTTTGATCCCCAGTTCAACGACCCATGCAACTTTCAGATGACTGGACGCTAATGAACCCCGAATCGCATTTCCAGGGTCCAGGACCCTGAATTGCCCGGTCTTGGCAAGATCTCCTGACTGCAACCCTGAACGACATCAGCTGCTACGTTGCCTGAGAACAGTGCATTGGACGGATGGCCATGCCCAACCCGTGAACAACCACGCGTATGAACATGCATCCCAGTTCAAAGCCATTGTATCAAAGTTGTCACCAGGAGCGTGTCCATGTTCTTCATTTCCTTCTGAAAGCGGGTCAGGCTCGGTTCCAGAATCTTCCCATCAATTTCTAATTTCTCCACGCCGAAAACCGAAAATAACCCGGGGTATCAAGATAATCCGACTCCAACAGCTCCTTTCCTTGGTGCTCAAGGGTGAGGTGGAGCGGACTTTCTCATCCCAAGAATGGACTCGAATGGCCATCGCGGAGACTCCTGTTTAAGTTTGCACTCGCCGCAGATGCTGGCTCTATCGATTCAGTCAGGCCACGACTTCTGGGACAGATAGGTACTCAACCGTGCTAGGAATTGACCCATACCTTTCCTCAAAGGCTGTAATATCTGGGAGGCACGAGTTCTTGACCCGTCCTGCCTTGTATTTCGGGCTAGACGGCAATGTCAGGTTACTTGTTCCTCCCAGCGTCTTTGTCGGAAAACGAGAGAAACTCTTAGGCTTCGATAATGATGTTGCCTGTCGTCCATACCAATGTTTCGATGCAAGCCATAGAAAGTGGCCGCAAGAAAACTCGCGCTGATGAGTCGAGTGTCAGCGATAAAAAGCAATCTTCGCTCGCTCCCATCCCGACTCACCTGGGTGTACTCGCACATGGTGCCGAGAGTGGTCGGGGTTGGCCGATGTGAAAGTGGCCGGTTTCTGTTTGAGATGGAAGTCGAGGCAAGATTGAAGCCTAAACTGTCTGCGCCGTTCTTGCCACAGACTGGCCTTCCGTCTGAAGAGCGCCAGACGTTGATTGTTCTCACAGTAGTGCCATCGCCCGAATTTGTCTCGGGTCCAAGCGAAGGCTTTAGCACGATCTTGCTCTTGCTCAACCTTCTTGCATGGTCCATCATGAACACGCAATCGGTAACACTAGGACCGAATCACACCTCCGAACGAGACATGGCAACACGAGTCAGCGGTTGCACATGTTTGTTTGTCTCAAACGTAACCTCCTAAATAGCTGCCCATGGCACATTTGTTGGGGGTCTTAGCTTGCAGCTTCTTGATCAAGGGGAAGAACAGGGCTCACGCCTGTCTCTTGAACCTGCCTCAACAACTTGAAAGCACCCAGTGGCCCTGGCCTGAAGAGACACGACCAAGAACCAGGAAACGCTATCGTTGAGGATTGTCAAACCGCGGCCGATGGTCACATCGTTTCTTCTTGGGGCTTGTCTCATGTGTTCTATTGGCAGATCAGGAACCAGCCTGACCCACGTTCCAAAATCTATGTTGAACAACAGACGACTGCCTCACGAATTGGTAAGAGAGCGCCGTCCCCCCCCTTCTATTTTAAGACCAGAGTGATGTGCAGGCCTTGTAAAGAAGAAATCACTTCAAGCACTGCCAAGTGGACAGTCTTACAAGAATCCAAGCAGGACACAAAACTGGTTTCTGATGAACGTGCTTGCGGTTACACTCAGAGCCTGCCGCCGGCAAACTCTTCCGGTGATGGCAATGAGATGAGACAATAAAGGTGTAACACGCTCCAGCGTCGGAGGTGAGGTAAGGGAGAGGAAGGTGTCACGAGACAGGCAGCAGCGGTCCTTGAACCAACACTCGGGGGAGATCGAGATAACGTTGGCCAGTTAACGCATATGGCGGCCCATGTTCCTCTCCTACATCTTATCCATGATTAGTTGTAAGACTCGATTCTATCCGGATGCAGTGCCAACTTGAGCAGGAGGATCTCGGCTCCTCGACAGTGGGCACACTGGAGCTGGCTGGGAAGTGCCAGTAGCAAGGATGAAGTCGGGTACCTTTTCCAAGCTGCCTGCCATCGTAGTTGAAACTAATATCAAAAGTTTTATTACGTGGCATCTTCTAATTTCGTGTCTAACTACCCAACGTAGTGACAATGATCTCCTACGTCCTTCTGGCTCGATTTCGAACTTTAGTGCAAGACCTTGCAACGAGGAGAATGTCTATAAAACAAATCAACTCCAAGAAATTGAGGTGGCCATTTTCTGCTCGTCATGCTTATTTCTTATCTTGTGACTTGTATTCTAGTTGAATTAGCGTACCAGAGGATCACCAGTGGCGGGCCCCAGACCGCAAACAAGAAATAATAACGCCGCTCATGTCTCAGATCCCGCAGACCTAATCACGACATACTGCTTATCTTCTCGTTTTGATTAGGCCACTCGTCAAAGGAGAAGCAAGCGTTCTTGCATGCCTGCATTTTGCCTCTGTCCCCAGTGCCCAGGACTTGCAAGCCCAGGGACGACGTTGAGGTTGTGACATCGGACTGGCACTGGGGCCTCTCGTGATTTTCTGGCATTGAAGGCGATGGGGTTTTCAAACAACGTGAGACACCGATGATCATGCCGATGAGGAGGGCTCGACTAGGAGAAACAACCTCTGGAGCCAACCATTCTAGAAGGAACTTTGTAGTTTTGAAGAGGGAGACTGCCTCGACATTGATTAGCAGTAGTCCATCCTACGATCGTCAAACGTGTTTACGGCCAGTATAGAACATTTGGTGAATTCATCGCGACACTGGCTTGATGGCGGCGATCCACTGCTTTCTTTTCGGAGGTTGTTGTGGATATTTTTCGGGCCCAAGTCGGCGTCTCCAGCATGAGGGAGACCTTGTTCCGCTCTGTGGTGCCGAGGCAAGGTCAACCATGACATCGGTCTTAGACCCGCCTCCACTCGGTGAAGCCAACAGATTGCCCACGTGGGAAGCCGACTCGAGAATTTCGGTACGTATTTTGGAAGTTCTAGAAAAGTTGAAGAAGCCCAAAGGCGTTCGATATGGGGGTTGTGGCATATTGATGACGCAGCCGTCCTTTAAAAGGTGTTCCTGGAGACATCTCGATCTCGACCATCGGAGTCGTATCCCGGCTATAAGAACAAGCCGCTCATTCCCCAACCCCCTTCAGCGCGCAACAGGTGAGACAACAGCCGACCAGTCTTCGCCACTGCTGGCGTCACAGATCCGAGATCATTCTCGGGCATTGTTGTGGGTGAATACCGGGAAAAGGGGCATTTCTCCACGGCATCTTCCCCATACGAGGAATCCACAGCTGCAAATTAGTTAAGGCAAAGATAATCCCGAGAACCGGGATCCTGTCGCTTCTCCACATCGTTCCGCTTGGGATGGAGGCCCGCTCCATCCATCATCTTCTCATCATTCATTTCTCTCTTGATGAAAGAGATCCTGCTTTAGTGTGAAAGCCCGAGGAGAAACGCACATCGGGCCCGGAAAACCCGGCACGGACGGGAACAAAAAGAATGGGCACGGGGCCACGGCATCTTGCCAATCACCGTTGAGAGAGGGAAAGCCGGTGTGATGCCTTGGGGGAAGGAACCCGGGACGGGTCTCGCGACACCGGGCCTCCGGGCGCCACTGTATTGAACGCCACTCGGGCGGGGTTACGGCGTCTCTGGCTGATGGCTTTTTTGGCTCCCGCCAGGTCCAGCTCTCGTCGGTGGGACAAAGCCCCGCGTTCCGCCACCGCGGGTCTCACCAAATGACACCACGTTTGGATGGGGAAAGGGGCTGAAAGACGCCAGGGAGCTAACTAGCTCCAGCCAATTGCTGTTTTGCTGATTAGGCGTCCTCATTAGTTGATGCTTTCGTTGGCATTCGTGTGCTTTAGGGCCACGGCTGCAGGTCCTTGCAGTGCGACCCCCTGCAGTGGCATGAAATGCAGCACCCCGTTGGGGCTGTGAGCTGCTGCGCTGTCGGCTTCAGCCTTGTCCCCAGACGTGGCAGCAGCGCATCGAAAATGCGGGATTTTTTTTTTCAATCCACAGGAGAGGTGTGGCACACAAAGGCAGCATTGGAGAGCTCGTACCAACTAAGTTGGATGTATGTAGTCTTGAAGGGATGGATGGAATAGTCGCCGACTCTCAGATGTTGATATGTCTGAGCTTAGAGATAGAGCTTCGGGATTGATGCTGGGTGCTGGACCCTGGCAAACTTTGTGCGTGCCCTCGGCTTTGTCGAGAGCCGTGTTGCCCGGCCCGTTGAATAATGAAAGACGGATGCAGATGCACGCAAACCATTGCTACGTATGGCTTCGGTTGAGGCTGGAGACTCCTGCATACTGCATCCCCATATCGAGAGCGGAACCCACACCGCTTCTTGAAGCCCAGCCTTAGGAGGGGGCGTTCTCTGTCCGTCTGGGCCCGAGTTGGATGCATGTGGGCTTGTTGCTGGTCGTGTGCTCCGCGAAAGAGAACAAGTTTGGGGTTCCACAGCACCAGCTGTCTCCCGCTCAAACACGGCAGACGCACTCGTGCTGTGTGATTGAACATGCAGCATGGACATTGCCGGTGACTCGCCGGTTTGTTGGGGAGCAAAAGGTGATGGTGGCTGCGCAGACTCGATCGAGACAGACTCTGATGTTACATTGACAACCCCGTGCAGAGAGGAAGAGGGAAGCGGAGGTGTGGAGGAAAGACGGGGAAACAAGCAACAGGGCGCAACACAAGCCTTGCTTGGCGTGGAGGAGCAACTAACTCCTTTCCCGCTGCATTGAGAAACGCGTCACACGAGCGCGCCGGCGAGGGGGCCTCTTGCAGCACACTCGATGGGAATCAACCAAGCCGAGACAGACAGGCAGAATGCCCAGACGGGAGATCACGATGCCAAGATATTCGGGGCGTGCCTGTGAGCCTCTCTGGTCCTATCTGAGCTGAGGGATAGATGTGTTGTGCGCTTGGAAGTACCAAACTGACCAGGGGCATTTCGGGCGCGTTTCGTGGTTGTTTGCTCGTCCGATTGCGCTAAGACGATTGCTCCGCTTATAACGGCCGCCGCTGGGCGGCAACCCATCGACCATGAATGGACCAGCGAGGGAGCGAGTCCATAACGGAGACACACACAGCCGACACCACGACCAGATGGTTGGTGGTTGCGAGGCTAACCCCGAAGAAATGGCGCTTTGTCCACCAGGAGGATGGATGCCTTTGGGGCTTGGTGCAGCACAAGCGAGCCATCCACCATGGGGCATGATTGGAGACCAAACGTGGGGGCGTGATTATTTGCTCGTGTGCTTCTCAGCCCGCCCTTTTCTCCTCGCCCTGTTCGTTAGAGCCACAGTTGAGACAGGCAGGACACGCCGTCAACGGAGAGCCGGTATACACAGTATGTAGTTATTGAGATCGGAACCCCTTAAACGCAGACCGGCAGCGGACCGGGCGTCGACCTTTTGTGCCTGTGCAAACACAGGGTGTGCCCGACCTGATGACGAACGCCGAGATCTTGGCAACGGCTCCCCGCTGAGTCCCTGACATCCCAAGGAGCACATTCGTTTCGATCGCCCGAGGTGTTGGTGCGTGTCCGTACTGCAATGTCCACGGGCGTTTGACACTTTGTTGTTATTGGCCTGGGGTCGCTGGGTCGTTTGCCTGGACAGTGCCGACATCCGCGAGGAGGAGCCGCAGGTCGGGTCCTGGTCATGGATGCAGGGCTTCACGTCATCCACGGGCCGTCCACAGGAGTATCCGTATACAAAACTGTGGACAGTTGAGTTGAGACGGGCTCTTGAGAGGTTGATGAACGAATCGGAATTTGGCAGAGAACCGCCCTTGGTATCTTGATAGTGTGTGGCGCCTGAAACAACCGTTTGAACTGTTTGCATGCTGTTTCCGAATCGGCACCCAGCTCTGCTACTGTCAAACCATGTCAGCCGAGGACCGGGTGCGAAATGGCGCCATGGAAGATGCTGCTCGTTCTTAGGGCTTGTTCAGCGGCGCCGTTAGGTACCGGAGCCACGGTGGCTTTGTTGCGAACAAAAGCAGGCCACGATGGCAGGGGATGATGACATTCCGCCACACTTGACGTTCCTGCTTTGAGCGGCTTCGTGGTCGGGAAGACGGAACGAGTGGCAGGCTCAAGGCAGGCGTTCTGGAGAACCCCACGCTAACGATGACGCAGTGGAGCCCTGCGGGGCTTGACGTCCTTGGCAGCGATTATCGGGGCGAGAGTACTCGCGACCTTGGTCGTTGCTTGCCCGCTGCACTCGCCGCACGGTTTGGGGTTGTTGGGCAACTTTGTTGATGAAGGCAGACCGACTGACACAAGCAGAAACCTGCCAAGAACCGGATTGCCACACAGTTTTGTTCTGATCAACGGTCTTCCAGCGATCAACAGGAGCCGACTCGGCCTGGATATTGCGGCATATTTCTGGCCGGGCTTGGTCATTCCTCGAGCGCCTTGGCGACAAGCAAATGAGAGGGCAATTCCAAGGCCAAGTGTCGGCAGAGGATGGCCAGCAGCTACTGGTGGCACACAGGCTCTCTATAACACATGAGGTAGCAAACAAGTGCTGAAAGCCCGGAAAGAATGCATGTGGGTTGCTCAGTTCGCCGTCTCCGATACCAGGTCAGGTAAGGAGCTCTTCGAAATGCACCTGGATACGTACCAGTGACCTGCCATCTGTTGGGGACGCTTGCACCACTTACCCAAAACGCCGGGCATTCCCGGGCGCGTCCAATCAGTCGCCCCTGCATTTGGAGGGTCATATCGCTCTCTTCTCGGTCGCTCGGCGCTGGGTGGGGGCGGGTCATCCCACCTGAGCTGTGCGCCTGGTGCATCTCTGCATGTACCAAGTACGCGGAAGACGAATGCATCTCCCATGAACTTCAACGGAAGTTCCTCGACAGGCACAATATCTAAGACACCAGAAGGGGACAAATCGTGAACACCCTCAAGACGAAAGGGTCTTGATCGCCGGCGGCGCATCCATGTTGTGCACAGAATGGAACCTCTCTCTCGATCCAGAGTGCCTCCTCGCACCTGCAGGGCATTGTGTCCATTATTGTACGAGCAGGTTGTGATGTCCTGCTGCCAGCCCGTGATGATAACTTTCACCTCCTCGGGCTGGTCTTGACATGGCGTGACTGGCTTTGGCGACACCATTGGGCTTCGCGATTTGATCCTCTCCGCCCGGTCATCCTTTCTTCCCTTCGATCTTGCCGGGGACACGAACATTCGGCAGCAGCGCTGGAGCAGAAAGACGAGAGACACTGGCGGGCTGGGCGTTCGGCCTTTGGTCGGGCGGTCCGCTGCCCAGATCACAGGCGGTGGAACCCGGGTGGCCGCGATCTCGACGTCGGTTGCAAGGTACTCGCTACCTGGGCGGTTGGTCGAGAAGGGGCAGACCCTGCTGCAGCTGGGTGCTGTTGCAGAGGCATTTGCCGAATTTAGTACCTAATTACTCCGCACAAATCATCTTGGGGCGCCCCGCCCTCGATACAGACACCGACCGCCCAGCGCTGGGCGCCGCGCGATTGAGAAAGCCTTCCGTTGATCCATACGGCTCCGCGCTAGCACCGAGGCGGCCACCCCACCACCTGGCTGGCTGCTCCTGGCACCCGAATCCCCCAAAAACCCTCGGAGACCCTCCAGACTTCCAGGTTCTCAGGAGCACCCATTGCCCTTCATCCCAGTCGTCCAACACACCTTCTCTTGCAGGAGGCAAAAAAAGGGACCACACTCCCCTCCCTGGCCGATTTCCACCCTCTCGGTACTCGCAATGCCATTATAAACCTCCCGCCAGCGGGCGCACACTTTTCCCACTGCAACTTTTCCCTTCCCCTTTCTGGGATTCCGAATTCCTCCCACGCCTTGCGCCGTCGCCCGCCAAGAGCCGCACAAGCCAACCGGCATTCGAACGTGTAGATCTCGCCCGCTTTCGTGTCGTCGACAGCACGCCACGCCTCCGCCGCCGGGCGACACAAATCTCGCCTTAGACGGGAGACAGCCTTGGCAGAGCGATTGTCGTTTCCCAAGACGACGCCCAGAGCCGGACAACAGTGACGCAGCAACGACCTTCCCGCCGGGACTTGCGTGGCCCTGGTTATATAAGACTCGGCGGTGCCTCCCCCTGCAGTCCCCGTTTCGTCGGTCTTGGGTCTGCAGCCAGTCGCAGGTCCAGTTTGCTCGAGAGCTCCAGCCATTGACAAGAGAGTCGGTGCGCGGGCCCTGAAAAAGAGGTGCAGCCGGTGCCTGCAGAACCCTGCGGGCGTACAACAAAGAAAGTTTGGGGTTTTTGCAAAGGGTCTTTGCAAAGGGTTTTGCAAAAGGGTGTGCTTGGTTACGTCGACTACCAGCCGACCTGGAAACCAGTTTCAGCGGGTTTTGGGGCAGGAGGGGTGCGAACTCGACGTGCCCGCTTGATTGGAGACCGACGCTTGTCGCCCGCCACCTTCCCTCTGGGCACTGCCGCTTGACAACAGCGCAGCCGCCAAAATGGCGGTCTCTTTACTTACGGCTGCTGCGACGCAGCCGGCTTCTTCTTCCTCTCTAGGTATTTCCACCCACTTCTTTCTCCATTTCCTGAGCCACGACGACCGGCTCTCCTCCTCCCCTCCTCCCCACTTGTTGCTGCACGCCGGCAAACGAGCAGCCGACTCACCACTTTCCCTCCGCTAGATGCACAGTGCAACCCGAGCTCCAACAAGTCGAGCTTGTCTTCTTCCCCTCGCCAGTTCCCCACCGATCTGCCACATCCCATTTTCGAAGAAGAAGGCGACGAGACCGACAGCGAGGCCGTAAACGAACCCGTCACTCCTGTGAGCGGTCGCCAGTCGCAAGATTTCCAAACCCTCGCAAACCCAGACGGCCACCTCGACGCGGCCCACGAGCAGCTGGCCTCCGATCAGACCGCGGCCGCTTTCCCGCCCGCCCAGCAAGGCACCGCGCCTGGTGCGAAACCACCCCTTGCCGTCAACACTGGGGCGACATCGCCACGGAAAGCACCGCAGAGTCCCCAGCAGACCCCGCAGTCGACCATCCCCTCGACCCCTGCACCCTCAACACCGTCGGCCGACCAGGACTTCACCTCTGCGCCTCCCTCGAGACGCTCGACGTTTGGCTCGACTTCGAATTTCAGGCGCACCATGTCCAGCTTCCTGAGACGTGTCGGCTCACAGACAGACAAGGCAGCTTTCGCCGCCGATCCCGGGCATAGCGCGCCCGCATCCGCCCTGAACCTGCCCGAAGCCGGTCAGCGGAAAATGCCGGTTCGCCGGTGGTCAATGAACAAGAGCTCGGCTACTACCCGCTCCAACACGCCACCATCACCAAGCTCGCCGCTAGAGATGGCCATCAAGACCAGGGAAGAGGCGTCGACCCCAACCGTGCCGAGCTCCGAGGCCTTCTTCAAGAAGAAGGCCCGTGCCGCGACCGGCCTGACATTCCGTTCCCGCCCGGCCATGGCTGGCGGGAAGGACGCGTCCTCGAGACAGGAGTTGCAGCTCCGGCGACGCGCCAGCAGTTTCGATTATTCGAAGCAAGAGCAGCCCCTTGTAGGAGACGCCGACAATGCTCTCCACATGGAGAGGTCGCTATGGGGGCTGCCGGCTGAGACGGGCACCGGAGTCAAGGCTCGCCGCATGAGCCTGAGCTTGCCCGACGACTTCACCGTGGACGTGATCGAACTGGCGTCCGAGTTCGAGTATCAGCACAAGCTTCTGGGACGGCACGGCAAGCACTTGGGCAAGGGCGCTACCTCCAAAGTCACCTTGATGGTGAACAAGAACGGCGGCGACCTGTACGCCGTCAAGGAGTTCCGAGGCAAGTCGTCGAGCGAGACGCGCGAGGAGTACGAGAAGAAGATCAAGTCGGAATACACCCTGGCCAAGAGCTTGCACCACCCCAACATCGTCGACACAATCCGGCTCTGCATCGACCATGGCCGTTGGAACCATGTCATGGAATACTGCGAGAACGGCGACTTGTTCTCGCTGGTTAACAAGAAGTACCTCAAGACCGAGGACAGGGAAAAGGACCGGCTCTGCCTTTTCAAGCAGCTGGTCACGGGCATCCACTACCTCCACTCGAACGGCATCGCCCACCGCGACATCAAGCTCGAGAATCTGCTCATAACAAGAGACAGCCGGCTCAAGATCACCGACTTTGGCGTCTCGGAGGTCTTCTCGGGCATCCACCCGGGGATCAGGGAAGCCGGCGGCCAATGCGGCAAGAACATGGGGGAAGTGCGGCGCTGCGCCCCGGGCATTTGCGGCAGCATGCCCTACATCTCGCCGGAAGTCCTCCAGAAGAAGGACAAGTACGACCCGCGGGGCCTGGATGTCTGGAGCTCGGCCATTGTCATGGTCAACCTCATTTTCGGTGGGCCTCTGTGGCACAAGGCCGAAGTCGCCGAGAACACCTCCCCGCGGGATACCTACGCCAGCTTGGTCCGTGGTTGGGAGAAGTGGGAAGTCAAGCACGCCGAGGCGTCTGATACCGCCATTACAGACATGGATTACCCGCATGTGTTTGTGTTTGACACGTTCGTCAAGCCCCCAGCCCTGCGGCGCGTGCTCCTCCAAATGCTCCACCCCGACCCGGAGAAGCGCATCTCGATTGCGAACGTGGTCACCAACCGATGGGTGAAGAACATTGAGTGCTGCCAGACGGAGAACTTTGACGAGCCCAGTACGGCGAACATGATCGACGCGTCCAAGAAGCCGGGTCAGAACCGCATGAGCGGCAAAAAGATTTACTGCCACAACCACCTCCCTCCAAAGGAGCACAACACCCACTCGTTGGGCAAGATGCCCGGCAGCGCTGGCTACTAAAATGAGCTGCGATCTGCATACAACGGGCAGCGTTCTTCCAGCGCTGGCTTTTCTGTTTCTTCCGTTTCCCATTTCGATTATTTGGCTTTTTAATTGGGGTTTGGCGGGCAGACTTGCAAAACATACAGCGGCGTTACACGGTCGAGGGTGCATAAGATGACAGCAGCATCATTGGGCGGTTTCTGCTTTTATTGAGAGTGATCTCCGGGGCGGGAAGGAGGGGCAAAGGCCAGATAGATCTGTTGACCATGGCCTGTTTACAAAGTTTTCGTTCTGTTACTTCCTTTTTTGTTCTCCTAACCCTCTTGCTGGTCCATCCACACGGTCATGGATGGCAGCCTCGCTTGAGGCTAGTATCGCTTAATGTTGATGAGAAAGAGGGTCAGCGGATCAGCAGCAAACGCACAGCTGTGGTGCAGATGTTTGATTGTTGTTACATAGAGAGCGCTGTCTTGTGGGCGCGCCGTGTGGAGGATGTGGGCAATGGAATCTCCTCAGAGATGGAACAATTGTCACGCTGCTGGCCACACTCTGATTTCACCAAGCTTGTTTGTTGTAGCCGTTCTTGAAAGCGCCAAGTCTTGTCGCCCCTGGCCGACGTGCAGCGCGAGGGAAAGTTGGATGTTGCCGGACCAGCGGGCCCCTGCGGGATGGGCGAGTGGCCAAACCGCCATTGGGCCGCCTGGGTCTGATTCCCATCTTCGTCTGTTAACCCGAGCTGAACCGAGTCAGCAATTCCCTCTGACAATCCACCCCTCTTTGCTGATCTGCAGGATCAGGATCGCGATGCCCGAGGAGTTGGTCTGACTTGGAACCCTGATCATCATCTCATCATCTCTCACAAGCGTGAAAGCGGCTCGGGCGAAACATGTGACCGTCATCTCTACCTACTCTACTCACTCGGCTGTCGATGTTTTGCCTTTGCCGGCGGCTTGGAATTACGGAAGAGTGAGATTGAGGCAGCATCACCTGAGGGGAATCTGACTGACGGATTGCCTTTGTCTGCCCGCTGCAGTGTGTTTGTGCCAACAACTTCCCGGGAATCGCCTACGAAAAGGGGAGCCATGCCCGAAGTTGATTGGCCTGTCTCGGCCGCGTGGGTGGTTAAAGTTATTGCTCTGGTGCTCCAGATTCCCCAGACTCCAACTCGCAGCGTCCCACAGCAGCGTCAGCATGCCCTGTCACTGACCACAAGTCCCGCCAACCCCCGCGTTGCTTGCCTGCCGTCCTGCACAACACCATCTCAGCCAGCCCCGCTCCGCCCCCTGCGAACTGATGACGGGGGTGGGAGTCGGACGAGAGAGGGCAGTTGGCTCCCTTGTCTTTCTCCATCGACTCACCCAACCCTCCCCTCAACCCCTCCTCGTCTTTCGTCACTTGACGGCCATTTTCTCCCCCCCTCACTTTCACCATCTCCGCGGGTAAGTCGGGAGGGAATCGCCATCCGGCCAAGGCTTGGTGTCCCCTTGGCTGGCTCGGTTAGTGGGTTAGGTTAGCTGAGATTCTCGCTTGCTCTGAACGGCGGAGGCTGCTGCTGCTCGCTCTCGCTCTCCACCAGGGTTGCTATTTTGGTGGCCCAAGAAACCGGCTTCCTCGATTCGGATGTGCTCCTTCGAAACACTCGTAAGATGGGGGCACGTGGAGAAAGAGTCGGGAGAGATCGGTATCCTGCTCCTGCGCATGCGTGCCGTCTCCTGTCGCATTGCGAGCCAATCTGCTGGCACGTCTGCACGATCGCGCTTGGTGTCACCGCCCTCGCCCGTCGGTGCAACCAACCCAACCCCCCTCCGTGTGCCGAGAGCCTGGGCTCAACGGGTGTGGAGTCTAGAAGCTTGGAGTTTGTCATTTTCACCAAGGCCGAAGAGCGAAGTCCTGTTTATCAAAACAGGGTAACGTAATTGTTGAGGAGTGGCTGGAAACTCTCCATGTCCTTTCTCAGCCCTGTTGGTATTCCGATGCTTTGAGCAACACAACAGACCCTCAGGTTAATGAGCCATTGAAGGCTTGACCGGCAAGTGAGTGTGTTGTCTCCCTCACGACACATACCCTTGCTTCTGTGATCCGAGCATACCTCGTCACGGAATACTTGTTTCGTCTTTCTTGTACATTAAATGGTCACAACACCATCCGAGCAACGCAGCAGCACACCCCGATGCCGGCTTGGGGAATTCCAGCACTGATGAGAGGATGCCTCTCCCAAATCCCCAGCCGCCTGAGGGGTCCCCGGCTAAACCCCTCTGTTGGCTGCGACGCATGCATCAAAGCACTGTCCAGCTGCACGACGACGGGAATGGATGGATGCGGCACCGCATGCATTACGTGGGGGTCATGGCTTCTCACACTCTTCGTTTGAGAGAACTGAACATGCAACCTTTGGAGACCCCGATCCAACATGCGGACGTACTTTAGCAACAGTACTCAGACACCATCTCGAACCACACACCACACGCACCGTACATGTGGCTGAGGGGTGAGGTACATCCATGTTACAATATCTTCTTGGGCCATACAACCGCGACATCCAGATGTTTGTGCTACCCAGAGGCGACAACTGCGAAATGGCTCCTTTGGGTACATGACCGACCCCCCTTCGGTCCCGGGAGAGGCAAATGCTCGACAGACCAGCAGTAACGTCTCGTGGCGACCCCTCTTCTCTCCTCCGGAGGGGCTGTCATTACTGGTGCCCAGGCTTGCTTGGCTGATTGGGTCGCAGTCCACGGTTGGATGCTGGCAAAAGAAAAAAAAAACCTGCCACTATTCCCAAGTCCCAAGACCGGCACGCCATCGCCAACCCCTTCTAGATCCACCCAAACCTGGCCAGAGGTCGACACGTTCTCTTGGCCTGCCTTGCCAAGCCAGATATGGCTTGCCCTTTCCGTGCTTCTTGCGGCGCCTGTGCGACCCCGGAGCACCCTCCAGCTCTGTTGGAGAGCTGTGATTGTGGACGTACGGAGCACGGCAGCAGAACGCCGGTCGGGCATCCCGAACGGCTGATGGCGCCACTTGCGGTCTGGGCATTCATCCAGTATGTATGCATGTATCAGAAGTCGTGTGCTGGTTGGAGGCTCTGAGGAAGATCATGATTGATTGGAGTGTGGCGTTGGTAAGTTCGAGTGCTTCGCCGCTCATGGGGAACAAACATGACACAATGCCTACGAGTACCCTGTACTTACTATCTCTCGACACCCCGTGATAGACATGGAAAAAATTTGTAGAGCAGCGGCTCGTCAAGCCACGTCCTGAGAGACAACGTTCACAGAAGGAGGAGACACATCGGGGCCAGGTCGAACCGTCATGTATCCAAGCTGAACTTGCCTTGCTGAGTGAAGCTGGCGTGCTCTAGGATGAGAGGAGAGCTGTGTTGTAGTTTACTGATGCAACAGCAGACCCCCTCTGAAATGTGTTGTTGCGAACCAAACTTCAGGGATTCATATTCACAAGGAGCGTGGCAGGAAACTCAAGTGAGGAGACGACCAGCTAACCAAGGCTCGCCCATCAAGTCGACGCCATCATCACACACCACCAAGACAAGATGGATCGCAATACTCTCTTTTCCTAGTGTGTTGTTGTGTTCGCCAAATCCGGCGGTGTTCGTCAATCCCCTGCTCCAGACTAAAATCTTCCATGAATCTACCGACCGAGGGGGAATAAGGGGTAAATGACCAGATATCGTGGGGGTAAAAGAACAAAGCAAATCAAAGACCCGTTTGGAAACTCGAATGACGATTATAGCGCCCGCAGACCTGGTTCCATTTCCATGCCCCATGTACGTCTCCAGAGAACGGCCCCTGCCCAAGTTGGCAACCAACTCCTCTGGTGTTCCCAGCCTCCACCGAGCCTTTCTCCAGTGCCTTGAAAGCCTGGTCGGAGACGGTTGCATCCCAAAACGCATCAGATACACAAAGACTGGTTACGCAGGGGTGGCGGGGCTAGATCCCTTCGCGATATTCCCAGAAGCAGTGGCCGGTAGGCGGTTCCAGGTTGGATGAATCTTGGGTAAAGGAGAGTTGGGCCTGCTCTCCTGATCGATCGCCACAGGGCGCTGTGGTGTGACTGAGCTTGTCATGGCACCTTGAGTCTCTAGCTCGGTCCTGTGCCGTTTGCAGTCGGACCGCGCGCCCGGGAAATGGGGAAAGGACTCTGCAGACCCATCATTTCTTGTGTATCCGCTCTCCGACAGACCTCAAGGAGGGCTGTCTGATCAATAGGGGTAAGGTGAGTGAGCAGATTGGCACAGAACTGAGGTTGCTCTTCTTGCAACTCTGCAAAGGCAATTAGTGACGGCCGTTTCCGCACAATCTAGCGACCAGCACTTACTCTTGAAGCAGTCTCTGAAAGCGAGGTAGGGGTCAATCCGGTCCAGTGGTGACTCCAGCAAAACGCTGTCCTCGCCGAGCTCATCGTCAGACTCGTCGAGGTCTGTCGCCTTGAGCTTCTGTGCCTGGTTTCGGTGCGTGTCAGCAAGTTTCTGGAACTGGGCCGTCCGTAAGTGTCCACTGAGCTAGCCTCAGACACGAGAGATATATCGATCGCATGCTTACCTCCTCATTCAGAAAATCCAGATACGCCGTGCTCTCATCCTTGCCCTCGCCGGTTGGCTCCTCTTCGTGCTCCCCGCCGTTCCAGTTGGCCTCTTCGTCGTCCCATTCATCGTCACTCTCATCGTACCCGTAGGTGCCGCTGTCGAACTGGAAATCATCCTTCAACGCCTCTTCGCGGTCTTGACGGTGTTAGCTCGGAGCACCAGACAAGCTCTTTAGGGGTACACTCACTTGACATTGCGTCGGGGAGAGTGTCGAAGAGGATTTTGAGGCCCTGCCAACTTATCAGCTGCCATTCCGTAGACGACACGTTCTGGGAAAAAGGAAACCAACCTGGAGGAGTCGTGGCCACCCGACCATGATGCTAGCGGGGACCTGCTCGGGCTTGATGTTGAGGAGGGCGATGATGGCCAGGATGCACAACTGCTTGTCGTGCACACGGGTGAAAGACGCCATGCTGCCGAACCAGAGACTGAAGAACTTGTTCGTCCAGCCCTGAGTCTCCAAGACCTGGAGGGACAGGAGGGGATCGTAGTAAATGGCGTTGATGACCATCTCCATCAGGTGAACCTTGTAGGACTTGAGCTTGATATCCTCCCTGACGAGAATGCCCATCGCCATGTTGAGGAACCCATGGACGCAGTTATTGATGTGGCCGCGAAGGCTGAGCATCATGGCTTCGGCAAGCTTGCAGGCGCATATCCGGTCGACACCGCCGACCTTGCCGTCTGTGAACATGTCCGAAACCATCGAGAAGAGGGCCTCGACATACTCGGGCTTCTCGATGAGCTGCGGAGCACCGTACTGGACGAAGTTGTCCAAAGCAGGCAGCATATCCTCAAGGTACAGCTCGGCGCCCGACTTGAAGGTCGAATGAACAAGCTCAAACGCATTCCACATGTTGGGCGAGATCTGCTTCGCCGCAAAGGTGCAGCTGTCGATGATCTCAAATACTTCGTTGTAAAGATCTTGAGAACATTGTTAGTTTTAATCGGAGAGTGATGAAA
>Ga0247824_10000236_pt1 | contig 25265 bp, 29 predicted proteins | sample 13C_PalmiticAcid_FD_194412 | JGI IMG/M metagenome (GOLD analysis project Ga0247824, IMG submission 194412) | Soil microbial communities from agricultural site in Penn Yan, New York, United States - 13C_PalmiticAcid_Day48 | ecosystem: Environmental > Terrestrial > Soil > Agricultural land...
GACTGACCGTCCATCAACAAGTTCCTTGTCTAATCATTTTTTTTTTTTTTTTGTTTTTTGTCCAGACGGTGTTAGTGTTGAGTACGGTGCCGTATGTTGGGCAATATACGAGGCGGGGTCTGTCCTGTAAAAGAGCTTAGATGATCCAGCATACCTTCCTCAGACATGTTCAAGTCCCTTTCTGCCTGAGCCTGCATCTCTCGAAGTTTTGCAGCCTCGGCTTCCATCTCCTTGACCCGTTGCTTCATAGCTTTGATATCCTGATGGTGTTTGGATCAACCAGAATTGGTCATAGAGGTGTGAGTGTGGTAATTCGTAGCCTCACTGCACACCAATTGCTATCGCAAACATAACGGCCACTATAGCCGTTTACCTTGTCAGTGTCATCGCTCATAAAACCTTCAGCCTCGGCCGCTGCCAGGTTTTCAGAATGGATATCTTCTGTGGACATAATAGAATGTAATATGGACCTATGGATCAAGGAACAGCAAGGGGGAAGGTTCGTCAGCATGGGTGTATCATGTAATACCGCCAGTATATCATCAACACTCTGAGAACGACTTTCATGAGTACGGGCAGGTGTTGACGGTGATCGAAGAAGGTTTTTGGGCCCGCCACATCGTATACAACCAAACTCAAGGTGGGAAACAAGGGCCTGAGTCTGACCAACAAAACTGAAAAGAGTGCCGACGCTGTTTCTCCCGATGAACACGATGAAGCGATGTCGGACGAGTTCCCAGAAGGAAGGGGGGAAGCAAGAGTGATGTCTGCGCTGTCCTTGACTCATGACCTACCAGATGTGAAAAGGTGTTTGAAGTGGAAAAAAAAAAAAAGAGAAGGCGTGCTTGCTTTCAACCACAGTCTAAACGTTTGCCGCCAAAAAAAACGGCGCCCACATCACCGCACTGCCATCTCATCGTATGGCCTGTGAAGGGGTGCAGCCATTCATTTTTTAGTCCATGCGAATAAAAAAAGAGGAAGCTCGTTGAGTCTGTTTCTTTGCCTTCTCCTCTCCAGGCTTCTTCTTGCCATAGTTGCTAGCGACAGATCGTGCCTTGGATATCAGTCTAGTGTGCTTGGCGATGACGGACCGCGGAAAAACCACCTCTTTAGGCCTCTCTTTCACCGCCTGAATCGTCTCTATTCTATTTTTCCCATCCTTGACCCCATGGGTTCGTCCATTGCGGTCGATATCATCCTGTTCATCATCACCGTCGTTGTCGTCGTCTTTGTTGTCACCTCGATCCTTGCCTCTGTCGTGGCCATTGTGGTCTTCATTCTTGTCCTCTTTTTCTTTCCCTCTACATCTCTTCCCCGCCCTGTTTGTTCTCTGTGTATCTCAATAACTCTGCACACCAAATGAGATTCATCCCACTGTCCACACACCGGTCTATTCGGTAGAGGCGCGGATCTTTTCCATACAGTTACAAACCAAGGTATGTTCGCTCGACACTGACCGATGTCCGTACTTTCTTGCAACAGTGAACTGACCTGCCTATTCACCTAGATCTTATCGGGATCTCCAAATGCAACACACTATTGTCGAGTCGTGGAAGCAAACAAAAGCAATAAAAGATCGACATTTGGTTCACTCGAATCGACGGACAGAAAAGTGTGGAGAAAGAAAGAAAACGAAATCAAAAAAAAAGACAGAGGATATCCGCACTCCAGGATGGGCATATCTGCAACATAACGAAGAACATTGCCAGAAGAAGGAGTATGGACTCTTCGAAGAGTAGCTAGGCGTATTGTCAAAACACTACAAGAGACCTCAAAAACTATCTATTCAGTGCCCAACAGAATCGGACATCGACATCAAGACCAAAAGGCGATCGCAATATCAGAAGAATGTACTCATCGTCAGAAGCATCTCGACCAAAAGCAAGTTTGGAGTCTTATCATGATCATATGAGGGACTCGGCATCTTTTGCATTCCTTGACAGAATCGAACAGGAAACAGGGTTAAAGATGACTACTATGGACCGACGATCGTCTCTCAGAGGAAAAAACTGGATACGAAACACGACGCGGTGCTTTATCAAATGGAAGGCCAGATAGACCTATGGAAGCCAAGAGTAAACAAGAGATATCGTGAAGCGATTGCACTCCCCAGATGACCAGACCATTAGGACATGTCTGACAGGACTCCTTGGACAACTACCTAGATCTGACCTAGAGGAAACAACTACTTGCGACCTAAACCTTGGGTCCGGTCTAGGTCTCCTTGCACAACATCATCAAAAGCATGAGACCATAGACCGTTACGAGCAACCATGGATCAACATTGCAGAAGCCCCGCATTGGTGTATCTCTTATGATATCGACCTTCGACCGCTACTATTCTACGATTCCTCTACCGACTTGAGACACGACAGGAATACGAGAACATGCAACGAACACTCAACTGGCCATGCATGGTTCACTGTGTCCATGTACAGCATATCCAAGCAATCGCATTTCTCTGCCAGCAGGGCCGCAGATACACAGACTTGATGATCGGATGCTGGCTGCCAATGACTCATTCAGGAGTTCTGATTGACTGCATGCCATGCCACGCGCCGTCTTTCTGGATCTCAATCATCGGTTCACTGGCTAGTTCTGGACAGCTCTGATGAAAGCGATAGCCATAAATCAACATGCCTAACGCACTCTATCCTCAACATCTATCAGACGACCAGACAGGGCGTGATGGTTTATTTCCTGTTATCAGAGGGATTGAGATCGTCTTCAGCCTACGCTCGATATTGTGCTTGTCAATGCATCGACTGGTGCCATCCCCTTCTTCGGCCATGACCAGACCCCACTTGTCCCAGTCTCGCTGTTGCATCGACACGCAGCCCTATTTCGAGCACAATTCATTATTGTTGTCACACTGGAGAGGCTGTCTCGACAGGAGTCTCTGAACAGGACGAACGCCCAAAATTGCTGCGAACCGCATGTTGTTTGAAGAACCTACATTGGCAAAACCCCGTACTATCTGGGGTGGCTGTATGAATGAACACCTGATTTACTGAGGCGAGCGAGGGGCACAGAACGGAAAGGCTACGCAGCAAAGTAACGAGGGGGAGTCCCGAGGCACCAAAGTAAGTGGCAGTCTACGCAAAACGGACATATGCAACTGTAAAGCGAGAGGCGGCCCCTACCGCTTGACAGTTGTATCTTTGTCTTGGACTGACTAATTGATTTAGAGTTGATGCACAGCGGCCATTGTGGACCCTGTCCTGTGGTTTTCAGCCTTCCATGGCGAAGTCCTTATTGACAATTGGGATGCACCGCGCCTATCTTCCAGCCCCTCCTTCCATGTTGAGAGAACAGACTGTCGTTAGAACCGGCCGAGTTGCACGTTTGACAAGTAGTTGGTAGGAAGGAAAAAGTATATAAAGATCATCCTTAGACCTTCATTCCTCTCATCCACAACCATCCAGACACCACTTCAACCACTTCAACTCCTCTGAAAATGAAGTTCTCTCTCATTGCCCTTGCTTCCGCCATCGCTTTATCCGCCATACCCCGTGCTGCTGCCAGTGCCGATCTCCATTTATACTCCAAGAAGAAAGGACGTGGCGACTGCAAACAACTTACGGTGCCCGAATATGATACCTGCTACAACGTGTCGGACTTCAGCAAGGTGAAATCCATCAGCTTCCTCAACAGAGACCCTGACAACACCGGCATCACCATTTTTTTCTACAAGTCTGAACACTGCGATGACAAGTTCACAAGTATGCCCGGTGAGTGGCCCGCCGGATCCTGGCAACACCGGCCCCGGATCGATTACGCTCCTAAAAAAATCAGGTCTTTCTTTATGGCGCAAGGAAACCGTGGTCAAATTTATGGTCGGGATATTGATCGTCCATGGATAACCACCACCAAAGCTGTCCTGAATGAATGCAGCTAATAATCTCTTGAAATGGATGCAGATCCTTCCAGCGAGCACTTAATCTTGACCTCGGTAGAGGAGGGGTTTTGAGATAGATAAGTAGCATCCACAGAGTGACAGCTATGCTGCAATCGATCAATGACAATTGAACCTGCTCCTTGTGCATCTCAGAGCACATGCGCGGAAAAGAAATTTTGCTCAGCCATTCGTCTTCATTGCACCCTCTTTCGATCTTTCGATCAACGCACCTTTCCACCTTTCCATCTTTCCATGGAGACACACACACACACACACACACAAGTCGGATAGGCCGTGCTCAAGAGTTTAGTCTTTCGGGATATGCCCCCCAGTTGTGGGTCTATCTATTCAGGACATAGTAGCCATCCAATCTCTACAACTGAAGACTGCACCGCCAGACGGCACCCAACGGACAATCAAAAGACCCACCCACTTTTTGTAATGATGGATGGATCTGTTGGTTCCCTCTCCGAATCAAGTGTCAGTACCTTATTGGAATCCTTTAGCCATTGCTGAGTCGTGGACGGTCGTACTTCATCGACAGACAGCACCGACTCGATGCTTCGTGTGATGTTTGGCATCCTGAAAAGGATGTCCGTCGATCGAATCGAATGGGAGATAACGGAGAAACAAGGCCGCCAATTCTGCGAAAGAACCAGAAGCATGAGCGCATGGAGAATACGACTCTCCCAAAGGACCTAGAGGATCTGGCGTCCTATGGACTTCTTATCGCCGGCAACACAGCCGAGTTTCTGGAGACATGGATCACCGTGGGCCAAGAAAACCATCCATCTTGCTTCCCTTCCGCTGCCTCGCTGAATCGATGACTGAGGCCCACTCGGACTGCAGTGTGGGTCAGGCTTCTGTCCCGAGTGGCGGCAAACATTTCCACGATCGCCTACCAATCGCACTGTGTAGCACTATCGTGGCGATGTGGGACGGGAAAGAGCCCTCACCATCGTGTCTGGTCTGCAGCAGTTCCCTCCTAAGGAACTGTCTCGCCCATGGTACGGCTGAATGAAGATAGTCCACCAAGTTACTCTTCGCTCACGACAATTGATTCTTGGTCTGGAAAGCTGGACGTCCTTGACTCAATGCAAGCCCATTGGCGTGCCCTCGTGCAACAAGGGGGGCGTACGTGATCTTGCACAACCAACAACTCGGCACGCACAAACCTCTTGGCACTTCACCTCATCCGTGCCCCACCATCCAGTTGATGACCATCGCTCCATCCTTGGCCGCAATCAATTCTGGCAGCCCATCCTGTTTGTTCAAGCATCTCGTCCAGTCTCTCTTGAACTGTTCCTTTAGTGCCACCGTAGCTGACTGGGCAGCGCCTTTGTCAGAATCCTGTATGAGTCCTCTGTCCTGTTCCAATTGAGGGTAGCACAGTGAAGCACAACACATGTGAATGTTCTAGCTAAGCATGGCCGCCTTTCTTCGGCTTTTTCCCTTCAGCCACTGGTCGAGCCTTGGCCCGTCCGCAAGGTTCTCCGTCTCCCTCCCTTTACCATCCACCGCCTCTCCACACTCATGCTACTCTGAGCACCGTATCTCCAGTTTCTGGGTATGTATATCATGCCCATATAGTTTTTTGCAATTCCGTGAGCTTGCTTTCGAATGACCGGTATGCCGGTATGCACATTGTGGCCAAGTGCGCTCATCTCGTTTGACAACATCGAAATATCACATTCCCCTTGACATGGTCCAGGGACCACGCTCGTGGTTGGCCATAGTCCCACACCGAGCACTGTTATCTCTCCCTCTGCCTTTTTAATTCATCATCTCATCTCACTTCCTCCGTGCTGTCTCGGTGCTTTTTGCAAGGTATTTTGCACTTGCTTCCGCGGGACGAGGTTTTATCTGCACCCCTTCTCCCCTTGTTGAAATGAACCTGCTCTAGCAGGAATCACACCTATTCCACACTCGCATGAAATGGGTTCTTGCTCTCATATTCATTCTCAGCCGATAATCATCATCATCGGCCTCACTTTCTACCTCGGTCTTCACCAACGTGGATCATGTCCGGCCTATCTTAGTGCGACGGCCTTGATCCCTATGCTCCGGCAGAACACGGATGGGAGAAAAAGTGTAGTCCTGCTAGCCGATCGACTTTAAATATCGCGAGTTGGGGATTATATTTTTAGACGGATGGGGGGCTGTCGCCCGACTAGACTGTCTGCCAGTGCCAATGTCCGCTTGCATGTCTCGTTAGGGTCGAGTTGACCTCATCCGACACTGCCCATTGTCACTGCCTTGACACTCTCCCACCGATACGCCTTTATCACCCGGCCGTCATGTCCATGCTGGTTCTTGCGCAAGGCTTTGCTCACGATCCATGTTTGTGTGAGGTCCATGTGTTTGGGTGCTGATAAATGTTATTTCATTTGACAACAAACCGAGCGCACAAACCCTGCAATGGAATCAATTCCTCATGCTCCCCCACTGAAGTCTTTTTCTTCTCTTCCTCTGCTTCTAGACCGATCCTGCACCTGTCCGATTATTGAAGCACTCATCAATTGGCCTGACTATCTCCTTTCGTACTGTAGCGTCCTACTGTGGCAAGACCGACTATCAACGGAGGAGAAACGAACTCAGTGAACTCCGGCAGTGGCAACTCTATCACCGCGAACACAAACACGAATGTCCGCTACAGCAAGTTCTCCTGCCTCTCCACAGTCTAACCCGATGTCGGGCTCCAACTCTGGGGTAGGGCATCGATGTAGTTCCCAGGAACCAATGAAGGAGAGCGATAACGACGGTAGCGCGAGTGCCAGCGAGAGAGATGAACAGAGAGAGGCTATGCCGGACAATGGCTTCTCCCGAGGAGGACAAGAACACTCAGCAGCGCCTTTGCCATTTGCGAAGTCGTGCTTGGCCCGTGAGCGCACTACGAAACCTGATAGGATTGCTGAATGTGGACCTCGGGAGATAACGTTATCGGCTGCAACTTTATGCATCCGTCCACTTCCTCGCTCGCTGCCTTCTTTCTCTTCTTTCTCTCCCTCCACTTCTCCTCCACCACCGCCACCACCATCCCAACCTTCCCCCGATCCTCGTCAACACTCACGACACCCATCCTCGAGGACCAATTCATGCCATATTGCCAATCTCGACATGGTCGTAGCAACCTTATCACCCGTGTGTTCCCAATCGCCCACACCCAAAAGCCCAAAATATCCCTTTAGCCATTCACCATCCCCTTCAGTCCTATCATCTTCCATTCAGACGGTGCGCTACGCAAGTGAACAAGGCAGGCGCTTGGCACACCGATCCAGGACAAGCATCAATAGGCTACTCGACTGCGTTATCGACAATGCAGCCGCCTTTGCTGAGTCTGGCAGTTGGCACGGTCGCTATTCAGACATCGATCACCGGATACCTTTCACCATCCATTCATCCATGGACGCCCCTGGTCTCCCCGATGTCACTACCTCCTCTCAGGGACCACCAATGACCTCTAGAGGCCCTAAACCCAAGTTCTTCGTCTGCGACGACGACGATAGCGATGAAGAATATGAGGAGGAGCAATTGGACTGGGCTTCTCGCGGAAGCTTTCGATTTCCTTCGGTAGCGCCCTGTGGTGGCGGCATCGACCATCTCGATAGCGACATTGATATCGACGATGATGGTCAGGACAGGAATACGGATGATGGTGCGCCACTCAAGAAGTATCAAGCTTTCCCTCACATCTCACAATTCTCTCCTGCCAATGGTATCCGAAGGCAGTCGCTATTGTCAGACATGCTTTTGGCAGAAAAGCTAATGGCAACCCAAGGAGCTGCGTCACGTAGGCCAACGGACAGCACCACTTCATCATGGGCGTCGACCATGTTATCGTCCAACGGAACCTCTCGCTGCCCTAGCTCTACCAACTCTGATGGGGAAATGTCACACTCTGGTGTCCCAGCTGGTCGTCATCTCTACCGCTCCCCGCGGTCTACCGTCCAGCCCCCACCGCAAACATTAGCCGGATTGGCACACCAATCGATTCAGTCGAATCAGCGCCAAGGAGACCGGTCGTTTACCCATTCCCGCAACAAGGAATCGGGCTTGCGGAGGACCAAGAAATCCATGTTCAAGAACCTAGATGAATTGGTAGAGAAGACCGAACAGACCTCCTGCTCTTCATTGCCTCCCATCTCAACATGTCAATTTGCAATGTCGCCGACGTGTCGGGCTGTCAGCGAAGCAACTTTTACAGGATCAACATCACAACCAGAAATAGCATCAGCACCATCATCACCATCATCATCGCCTTCTCCACTCAAGTCTTCTAGCAAGAAGCATAACCTCCCCACTCTGCCATCCACCATCAATACATGCTGCCGCACCCCAGCAACGGCCACCACAACAACAGCGTTTGCCACCGCGACCTCAAAATGCACTACTTCTGCATCATCTGCCTCGGCGGCTACTGCGGCTGCAGCTGCAGCTGGCTCAAGCAGTGGAGGAACGATTTCGGGCTGGACCCGAATACCTCCTGTCCAGGCACAAGTTCATTCGTTGTATGGGCAATTGACCTCTGCCATCCAACGAGCCATCTCGTAGAGGATTCTCATTAAAAACGTATGAACACACAATTGATCCCCTTTGGTCTGTGCTTCTGAGCAGTTGTAATCCACTAAGGGTGGGTTTGAGGTGTTGGTTTGCTAGCTCCACATCGTTCCGTCATGCCACCATTCTCATAGTATCACTTGTTGTCGATCCCTTCCGCTTCATTTGTTTGGTTCCATCGGCCCGAGGGTCTGTTGGGTGTTTTGACTATGAATAGAAGGTTTATTTGGGGTTTCTTTTTCACAGGAATGTCCATCATGTGTCCTGACTGCTGCAGCCCAGGCGAAGCAACGTGGGAGAAAGAGGGGGCCAAGGCTGCAATGAGATGTAGCTGATTCTTATCAGGCTCTCGATCCATTGGACGAAATGAAGCTTTGTCGTTGACTATCGGACCCACGAGATGGCTCTCTGCTGTGACAACTTGTTCACATTGAGGAACAGCCCATGCCTTCTGTTGCACAGCAATACATGGCTAAAGTGGCACAAAGACAAGACGCCGCCTTGAATCTCATCTCTTTCTCGCCCAGCCCTCCTCTCATCTCCTTCGCTCCCTCCTCCTCATTCCCTCATTTCACTCTTCGCTCGAGTTTCCTACACCAATGAATACCAGCACGGATTCCCTCCAAGTCCTCATTGTAGGCGCAGGAATCGGTGGATTGTTCCTTGCTACCCTCCTGGAGCGTGCGAGGATACCATACGCCATCTTTGAGCGAGCGCCCACCGTCAGGCCTTTGGGTAAAGCAAGAACAGTGTCCATGATCGCCACTCAGTCTTCAACCCGATGGACCTCAGCCTTCTAACAACCCCTCTGAATTGGTGCACCGGGTTCCATAGGAGCTGTCATGTCCCTGAACGTGAATACAATGCCAGTCTTCGAACAGCTGGGTCTGTTTGACGACCTCATGAAGGCTAGCTTCATCACCAACAGCATGCGGATATACGACGAAAGCCTAAAGGAGATCATGCACAGTCAGAGCACAGACTTCAAGGAAAAGTAAGTGCTCCCATCCGCATGCAAGCTCACTTTTTTACTCCCTGAGAAAAAGCTTCCCCATCCTACCATGTGGACGCCAGACGCTAATTGAAGTTCATTTCTTGTTAGGGTTGGATACGACAATGTTATCTTTTCTCGCCCAAGGTTCTATGACCTGTTGCTCGCACAAATCCCACCAGAGAAGATCCATTTCGGCAAGAAGGTCCTATCCATCACTGATAACTTGGATGGTATTGTCACCATCAATTGTTCTGACAACACATCGTACAGCGGAGACATTCTGGTTGGAGCCGATGGTGCATACTCTGGCGTGCGCCAGAGCCTCTACAAATCACTCGAGGAGAGAAGTCAACTACCTAGTGCTGATTCGCAGGGATTTCGAATTGGTTACATGACCATGGTTGGTACTACCGACCCGCTGGACGATGAAAAGTATCCGCAGCTCAAGGACAACTTTTGTCATTTTCACTTTGTCATCGGGAATGGCAAGCCGTACACTGTAAGAAGTCCTTTCGTTGGTTAGGCTCTTTTGATAAGGAGGACTACAGAGGAAGGGGACCGTAGAGGAGGAGAAGGGTGTTCTTTCTAACACTCTTGCTCTTGCTCATGGATCGATCCTTGTTTAGTGGCACGTCTTCACAGTACCAGACAAGAAGATTTGCTGGGGTATCCAGGTTCAATTGAAAAACGCGAATGCAGAGGACCTGGCCTTCCGAAACACCGAGTGGGGATCGGAAGGCAATGAAAATATGATCAAAGAGGTATACGACTTTGTAACACCATTTGGTCGATTGGGAGAGTTCATTGATGCCACGCCGAAGGACCGGATTTCAAAAGTGTTCTTGGAAGAGAAGCTGTTTGAAACGTGGTACCATGGTCGGACAGTATTGATTGGAGATGGTAAGTTGTCTATGCAATGTTCTTTTGTATTGAAGGCTGTGCGACAACAACGTGCCCTGAACGCTAAAACGCGAATTATCTACGTATGTACTTCTTGCTTTTGGCGGGGGTCTTCTTCTAGCTGCACACAAGGTATGCTCCCCCTCTCCTTCGTGTAGCACGAATGTCTCAATGGGAGACTGTTTTTGTAACCGTTTCTATGTACCTTTCTTTCTTCATCTATAGATGTCACCGAGTCAAGGCTTGGGAGCCGTGAATGCATTGCAGGATGCCATTGTCCTGGCCAACCATCTATACGAAATTGCTCGTTCACCCACGGAAAGCAATATCACCCGTGCGTTCAAGGAATACAGGGATGAACGATTCCCACGCGTACAGGATCAGTTCAAAGCAAGCAAGATCATGGGCAGAGTTCTCTTTGGTCAAAAGCTGAGCGACCGGTTTCTTCGTCATGTCCTCATGCGAATGTTACCTCAGTCGCTTATGAACAAGGAGGCCATCAAAGCTGCAACATACAGGCCACAATGCGCCTTTATACCGCGGACACCTCACCGTGGTACCACCCCTGCCATACCACAAAAACCGTCGAAACGTTTCTTGGAGGAGCAGAGACAATCACACCTGTAGCGAACAAACAACCTTCTACCGAGGGCCCTACTTCCAAGAACCAATTGAGATAGATGCACTATACATAGCACATACAACCATAATAGACAGACCAGCACTATCTCAGATCTGGAGAGTTGTCAAATACTCTGGAAGGTGAAAAACGTTCCCAGATGATCCAAAATTAACATGAAGTCTCTAGCAGGGGCTAGGGCACTACCTTGGGCAAAAAAAATCGGCTCCTGAGGCCCCAGGGATCCGGAATCCGATCTTCTAGCCCTCGGGAGTGGCAAAATGTAGCAAAGGGTGGTTTCGATCCACCGACCTCTGGGTTATGAGCCCAGCGCTCTTCCTCTGGGCGACTTTGCTGACGGCTTCTCCAAAATCCATGACTCAAGTACCTGCCTGACTATCTTCTCTAATTGCAAGCCTTTGACCCTTAAGTGCAAGATCTTCCCTTAAAGCCACCATTCTTGACCGCGCACGGACTTGCTGAAGCGATCCCCAGACGAATCGTTCTCTGCTCCTCATTCAGTCAAGTCCAGCAGCTCTTTACACCATATTGCGAACTGACATGGAGCCTGAGTAATATGGCTCGATATCAACTCGACGTGTTACGGACGTAGGCACCGGGTAGCTTCTTCGTGGTGACTTGAGCTCTGGCAGCAGGAGTCTATGAACCGTCCGATACAGCCAAATTGTGGTCATCACCATGTCTATTAGACCAGAGAGAGAGAGGGGAGAGGGCAGGTGAGTTTCAATCCTTTGGCTCTTTGTCATCTCAGTGTGGTACCTGCAGACGATTGCCCAGGCCGGTATGTGCATTAGAGAGCTTTGCGCTCAATTCATTACATGGCCTGGTTCAGCAAACACGCCACGAGATCCTTTTCTCAGAGACTGCAGCAAAGAACATGGCTATTTTTTTCCTATACCTCGATCTTTCAGCGCGTACAGCCACTCTTTCTTTCGGATCACAGCACGACAGAGGTGTGGATCGCTTTCAGCACAAAGAAGATGCAACAACACTGGCGTCCCTCTTCCGCGGACACATCTGTTGCCTAAGATCCTTGGATCTCATGGAGCTTGACCGTCGGATATAAAGAACGCTTCAAGGCAAGGAAGCGCGCTCCGGCTCATTTTTGTTCACCATACCCTACAAGGCATCACTCATACCATGGCATCTCCAGTATTACGTGCACTCTGCGGCGCCATGATTCATTCGGCCAGGCGCAACTTCCCGACGATCAAACGGCATTTGAAGCATACGATATCGTATTCACTCAGGCTATCACAGAATACTCCAACGTCTCAGCTGAAGTCGCCGTTGCTCAAGCCGACTCGTACCTCCACCACTACCTTGCCTTTCCCCCTTCGAGGTCGCAACATTCGCCAGCTTTCTAGCGTGAGCAAGGGCCCTAGTGAGAGGGTGGATCTTTCTCGTTTCCGTCTCCAACGCCAGGCGTTTCGTTCACCTTGCCCGAGTGCCTCTTCTAGCCAATCGCCACTTGGGACATTCGCTCGCACGAAACTTATGAATGGAGCCGGCGCTTCCTTGGGTCCTTCAAGTATGGCTCCACGCGCATCTCAGGGCTTTGGAGGAGGATGTCGGCTCAAGTATCTCTTAGTACCTCTACCCTTTGTCTGTTTGGGAATGGGCGATCTGGAGCAAGCCCCTAACACGGGCCGATGGCGATTCATCGATGAGAACAAGCTACCACTCGACGACGAGATAGATTGGTTCCTGAGCGAAGAAGCAGATATTATAAAGGATCCCGAGCATCGAGGAGTCTTGCTGGTGACCCATTGCCTTGCCAACGTACTTGAGGCGCTCAACTTGGACGAACTTGAACTGAAGCCGTTCCTGTGTGATGTAGCAAGCAGCAACGACCAAACGAAGAACAACCAGGATACATGCGCTGTCGCCGCTGGCAACGGGAAAACGATGAAGAGGCCGAAGCGATACCGAGTGTACGTCTCTAGAGAGAACAGCCCGATGGCATACTGTTTTCCTGACGGGACCATTGTTGTCCATGAGGGCCTTCTCCGACTTTTGGAATACAAAGAGGATCTTGTCGTAGCCGCTATTGCACATGAGATTTCACATATCAATCAGGGCCATTACTTTGAGAATAATCGTCCAAGCATCTTTAACTGGCCCGCTATCGGTAAGTTCTTGGTGTCCATCATCACCTTTGATATCCCGCCCTCTCCATTCGGTCCGGCTAACAAGTCTTATCTCGACATCTCACTGTGGTCTTAGTCTCCTCTATGGATCACACTTGGTTGATGTCCAAACACCATGACCCTTATTCGAGTCTGTGTGGTCGGTTCCTTGAAGCATTTAATGGACTCAAAAATGTTCTTCGATGTCTTACGAGCCAAGTCAAGGAGCATGAGTGCGACATCCTCTCACTGGAGATCATGGCTCGAGCAGGATACGACCCAATCTATGCTTTGCGACTGTACGACATTCTCGCGAGGCATGAGGAACATCAAATATTGTACCCGGGCTGTTCCTGTCACTCTTCTTCCATCACCGCCCCGCACTGGCTCGGCACCGCCACGAGGATGGGCTCTGTTTCGCACTATTGTCCTGGAATCAGCTCAAGTCCTTGGCGACCGCCCATGAACACAGCAATCCACTCTGACATGAATTCCGCCTCCTCTTGGAGGGCAGCTCATGATGGCGAAAACGCTTTCTCCATCTTTTCCTTCCTGATGCCGCAAAACCTCAGTTCGTCCGATAACGATACCAAGATGAAGCGCGAGAACGAATACTTTAGGCAATTGGCAATGGAAAGATGGTGGCATAGCACTCACCCCCCGAGTCGAGCTCGTCAGCAATACTTGATCGAATCCCTGTATGAAGTACGTGAGAAGTTCCGAGAGTCCGAAAAACTGAGGACAAAGCCTATCAAGCGGTTCCGATATGAAATGGTTCGACGGCGAGAGAGTACCAACGATCATGTGGAGCTTGTCACCAGGATCCAGCTTGTCAGACACAATGCCATACATAGGCTTCGCAGAGAGACGAGTCAGTTCAGTTACGGCGTTGGTCTAAGGATACTGATAGAGTGGGCACACAGGTGTCTGGTGTGGATTCGCAGCCTCCGTTAATGTGGATGTCGTATCAATACGATGTCAGTGCCAGTCGCACCTGTATAAAAAAGGAAGAAAGAGAGAGCTCAGCAGTTCATCGCACTTTGTCGTTGTTAAGATTGCACTGAAAGATAATAACAGAACATGAAAGTGATTCGTAGTCTAAGGAAAAAGAGGGAGACATGAAAAGGGATTGAACGAGATGTTTCTCTCGGTCTCTCGGATGCATAGAATGGAGGGCATGAGAAAAAAACAAGGTGTGTGTGGGGGGGGGAGGGGGTGTCATCAAACTGTCGCGTGTGTGAGTGAGTTTGTAAGGACGTACAAAAGAATTACGAAAGACTTGAAGTGCGAGAACCAAAAGGAAAGCAAGAGGGTGATGGCAAAGAACGTAAACCAGGATAAAATATAGCGCTACAGCAATGGTATAGAGTAGACGGACAACTTTTGGCTTTCTTAGAAGAGGTCAACATCTGCCAGTGCGTACCTTTTCCGCGAGATTTTTTGTCTTGTCGTGACAGAGAGTCACCGTGGCATTGTTATGGTTAAGCAGATGGAATGTAGGTGCTCCGGATTAGTAGGAGAATTGATCTTTTGTCCAGTGTCTCTTCGTCCAACAACGACAGCATTCTTTCCCTCTATCTCAACACTTGTAGAACGGATTTGTTCCTGGACTCCCTTGGGCGTACAGGGTACAAAGTCGGGCGTTGACGGTTTGGCCAGTCGTCCAATGTTGGTCGTGTGAAATATGTGTGGAGTCAGTGGGTGCACGAGCCACTAGATCGGGCTCAATCGCGCGTCACCTGGGTCTGTGTTGTTCGCGTAACGACTTGGCCATCAACATCCTTGATTGGGTCAATAGCCTCAGTCACAGTCTTGGCGTCAATATGTGGCGGCAACGGCAGTTGGACAAGAATGCCATGTAGACAGGGATCGGCGCAGGATTCGATAGAAGGCCAGACAGAAAAGGGGGAGTGTGGAAAGACAAGAAGAGAAAAAGAGGCTGTCTGGAAGGGAGGATGTGATAGATGAGATGAATCCGATGGGAGTAGGTTGTCGATTCATAGCAGCCGAGGAGCAGGGTCTTGATGATGATGATGTTGTTGTTGTTGTTGTGGGCGATGGTGGCAAGCTTTTCATTCGAATATCGGTGGATGGGGCCAGGACGACAAAAGAAAGGAGGGTGTGGGTAAAGGCGAGTGTCGGGGAGAGAGAAGAGAGGGAGTGCGTCGCACACAGACACAGTGCTCCAATGACTGCTGTCCCCAAATTTTACAAAGCGCCTCTCAGACTCTCAGACATGAAGGGACGACGCACGCGGGCGTGGATGTGCCGCTAGTGTACCGCCCCATACGAAATACGTGGTTGCTGATTCTTTGTCCGCGTTTTTGCTCAGTTGCATTGCAGTCCTACTTTCGTGGGTGTTGTGCGCATTGGTCCGAGGACGTGGTGGACGTTATGAGGCTGTGAGTATGAGTGACATGCTGTGCTGTCGCACTCAGGACTGTCTTATCATCATCAGCTGAAAGCTGCCGTGTGCACCTCCCGTTTGAAGGACTTTTCCTTGAAAAGTGGGGCCACTACCTTCCGTCTAGATGGAGAAGCTTTGTGAAACATGCACTGTGCACTGGGAAAGTACGCGCGGGAGAGATCTGACTATGCCCTCTTTTTTTTTTTCATTTGAACCACAGCAGTGGTGGAATGTTTGAACGATCTGGCCTTGATATCTTTGATCGCAGAGTTCTCATCCGACTCCTTCGTGATTCGTGAGCCCAAGTTCAATAATGCCCCGTCGTATGTTGAGATCTAAAGGATAAAAACTACAATACACCCCTCAAACGATGATCCTATGCTATTTACTCCTTCATGACATAAGGATCCGAGCCCCCAGTCTTCGCAATCAACTCTCTTGGCATCCCCTTGACAGCGCTAGGGTCGATCGTGGGTGTGGGCAAAGGCAAGACATCGGCGGGAGCAATCTTGTCACCACGCTTCTTGACCGCATCTCGAACCTTCACATACTGATCATCGACACCAGGGATGGAGCCCTTGACATAGAGCAAGTTCAGTTCGTTATCGATCTTCATGACCTTTAGATTCTGGACTGTTGCCTGGTCGCCTCCCATCCGCCCTGCCATCTTCTTGCCCTTAAAAACTTTGCCAGGGTCCTTGCGCTGACCCACGGAACCAAGCGATCTGTGAGTGACGGAGGTACCGTGAGAGGCTGGCTGACCACCGAATCCGTGTCGTTTCATAGCACCCTGGAAGCCCTTGCCCATACTGTCGTTGTTGATGGTGGTGGTGTTGTTGTTGTTGCGCGAAACAGTCGTGTGCATTGGAAATCGATGGAGAAGCTCGTTAGCAACGGCGGTCGAATCATGAACACCGTCTTTGAGATGAAACTTCAATGTGAGCAAGATCTTACGTTGGTGCAGAGCAATCGACGTATTGACCAGGAGCAAAGTGCGAGGCGACCAATTCAGTGCCAACAGGCAAGAGGGCTTCAGGCGAGACACGGAATTCGAACAACTTGCGCTTTGGATTGACCTCAGCTCTTGCAAAATGACCCAATTGGGGGTGGGAGACATTCTTTGCTGAACGATCTGAACATCCGATCTGCAAAGCAGTGTATCCATGTGTCTCCTCGTTTTTGACCTCAATAACCTGGCACTGCTCAATCTACATTGGCAGTTATTGGAAAGCGTGTACTGTTAATACGGTTGTCGATCATCCGATGTGTCTTTGCTTTGCCCTCATCCAAAAGGAGTGCTGTCATATCCATGTCCAGGTGTCGCACCTGAAGTACAGTGAGTGGTATCCTCACGCCCCACTCGTCCCACATGGCGGTCATTCCCTTCTTTCTTGCGATAACTCCTGTTCGTACTGGACATTCCGAGGGATCACGTTGACGATAAGCGTTAGAGGCCATATACGTGATAAGCAAGATCCCGACGTCGCAGGTGGAGTATAAAACGAGCAATGCTGATCCTTACGAGGTCGTGTGGCGGCTGTGACAAAAGAGCGGGATTCGGTCGTAAGCCCGGCACGGAGGCCGACTCGGACCGAGCTGAGCAGCGATGCCATTGCCAGTGAGTTATTGAATCGAAGGCGAAAGGAGGAAGCAAAGAGTCGGGCAAAGCATAGGTCCCAAGAAGCCTATCAGGGGTAAACAAGCAAGCCACTTGCATGTCTCCACTTGCCGAGGGGGAAGCTCCCTCCTTCCTATCCAGGGCTGAGGACACTCGCAGGGAGAAAGCATCGCAGAACTGAAGTCAAGGATGGGGCTAACATCGATCTGTTGCAAGAGAGTTGGACAGAGAGGCACGCTTCTTGGGGTTATTCAGCGTCTGATCACTCATTGTTCGAGGCAGCTCGACGGCACAAGGATTGTGACGGCCGTAGATTGTCCTGCAGGAGGCGCGAGGGTTTCCCACGTCAACACTCTTCTCCGCAAACCTTCCACTCTCCATACCTCATTCCACCCATGGCTCTCAGCGCTCGTCGAGTTGTTGTTACAGGCCTCGGCCTTGTAACGCCGCTTGGTATCGGTGTTCAACAAACTTGGTCCAGGCTTATTGCAGGAGAGTGCGGCGTAGTGTCATTGAAGGACCTCCCGGCTGTAAACGGACTGCCGGGTTTTGAAACCCTCCCGTCTCAAGTTGGCGCGGTCGTCAAGCGCGAAGGTGGACGTGCGGTTGGAGGATTCGATTTCACAGAGTGGCTCGACCGAGGGGTACGATTGACTCCTATCTCAACTAACATGGTATCGAACGGATGCCCTGTTCTTGGCTCTTACGCTTTTTTTTTTTTTTTTTTACTTGCAATGACATATCGTAGGATGAGAAAAGAATGGCTTTATTCACACAGTACGCGATCGCAGCTGCTAGGATGGCAATCGAAGATGCTGGATGGTTGAATGTTACCGAGGAACAGAAGGAACGCACAGGTGTCTGCCTGGGATCAGGCATCGGAAGCTTGGATGACATGGCTACCACTACCTTGTCATATGCTGAGAGTGTAAGGAAGATTGCCTTGTCCTTCTCAATATCGAACCAAAGTACCCTTCTTGGTTGAAATGATATTCTGATCCCCTTTATATGATCCGTGTTGCTTCTCTAGGGATACCGCAAAATGAGCCCCATGTTCGTTCCAAAGATCCTTATCAACATGGCAGCAGGACATCTCACCATGAAGTTTGGATACAAGGGTCCTAACCACGCCGCTTCAACCGCTTGTACAACTGGTGCACACTCGATCGGTGACGCGATGCGATTCATTCAATATGGCGACGCAGATGTCATGATTGCAGGCGGGTCAGAAGCATGTATCCATCCAATGGCTGTAGCTGGGTTCTCAAAGGCCAAGTCACTGGCGACTAGATACAATGATACACCTAATGAGGCATCTAGGCCCTTTGACAGAGATCGGGATGGGTTCGTCATTGGTGAAGGATCAGGTGTTGTAGTCCTGGAAGAGTATGAACATGCAAAGAACCGTGGCGCACATATCTATGCGGAGCTGAAGGGATATGGACTATCAGGTATGTTGGATATCAATGTCACCCATCCATTCTTGTCCAAAGACCTTTGAGAATGTTACTTATTCCCCGCATACCCCACATAGGTGACGCACACCATATGACGGCCCCACCCGAAAACGGAACAGGAGCTGCCATGGCCATGCGCAGGGCACTCAAGGCTGCACGTCTGACACCGGCCGATGTCGGTTATGTGAATGCCCACGCCACCTCCACACATCAGGGCGACATTGCCGAGAACCGCGCTATCAAGGCCGTCTTTGATGGCCATCACGATTCGATTGCTGTATCCTCAACCAAGGGTGCGATTGGCCATTTGTTGGGTGCTGCTGGTGCTGTTGAGGCCATCTTCACCATTCTAGCTGTCAAGAACAATGTCCTGCCACCAACACTTAACCTGCACAACTTTGATGACAATGGCGAATTCACACTGAACTATGTGCCTCGAAAGGCGCAGGAGAAGATCCTGGATGTGGCCTTGACAAACTCTTTCGGATTCGGAGGTACTAACGCTTCGTTGTGTTTTGCAAAGGTTCAATAAACAGGCTCAGCGAGCGATAAGAGATAAAGGAACTGAAAGGATCATGGTTGTTTTTATTCTAGTGGAACAAAAGGTGGAATGCGTCTACGAAGCATTGAGTCGTAGCCAGTTGCAGAAGAAGAAAGAAAAAAAAAAAGAATGGGTCATAAAGTTCCCCTTCCCTCCTTCGCCCGTGGTGTGCAGTAACATCATTCATCAAGCTTTAACGATCGACCTCTCCGAACACAATATCCATGGTTCCGATCATGGTGACAACGTCAGGAATAAAGTGGTTTTTGGCCATGAAATCCAGACCAGCCAAGTGGGCGAAACCAGGAGCGCGAATCTTGCAGCGGTATGGGCGATTGGATCCATCCGAGACGAGGTGGACTCCAAACTCTCCCTTGGGAGCCTCAACGACGGTATAGGTCTCGCCAGGGGGAACAGTGTAACCCTCAGAGTACAATTTAAAGTGGTGGATCAAGGCTTCCATGTTCTCCTTCATGTGAGCACGGCGTGGGGGCGAGATCTTAAGGTCGTCAACGCGAACAGGGCCTGGGGGCATTTGGTTGATGCACTGGTGAATGATGCGGAGGGATTGACGCATCTCTTCCATACGGCAGAGATAGCGGTCGTAGCAATCGCCCTTAGTACCGACAGGAACATCAAAATCGACATATTCGTAGGCGTCATAAGGCTGGACCTTGCGCAGATCCCAGTTGACTCCTGATCCACGCAACATGACACCAGAGAAGCCCCAGTCAAGGGCCTCCTTGGCAGTAACACGTCCTACATCGACGGTACGACCTTTCCAGATACGGTTTCCTGTGATCAATTCCTCGGCTTCATCCATGCGCTGCCCGAATTGCGTTGCCCAAACGTGAATATCCTCGAGCAAACCCCTGGGGATATCAAGCGAGACACCACCAGGGCGGACATAAGCGGCGTGCATACGTGCGCCGGAGACACGCTCGTAAAACTCGATCAACTTCTCACGCTCCTCGAACATCCACAAGAAAGGGGTCAAGGCACCCACGTCCATAATGTGGGACATGACGGACATGCAGTGGTTCATAACACGAGTGATCTCAGCGAACATGGTGCGGATGTACTTGGCACGGATTGGGACATCGATATTGAGGAGTTTCTCAACGGCCAAAGAGTAGGCCTGCTCGTTGACCATCATGGAGCAGTAGTCAAGGCGGTCAAACTGTTGTACATCATCCAATGATCCAAGCGTAATTGATCCAGTGTGTTCAATTGCAGTAGGCAACGAGAAGATATGATCAGTTGGTCAGGTCCACGTCAGGTCCACGTTCTCTTTTTCGTAGATATTGTGTTTGACAACAGGGGAGCTGTAGTGGCTGCAGCTTGACCGATCCTACTTACATAAGGGAGAGCCTGAAGATATGTCTTGTACTCGATCAGCTTCTCAGTTCCGCGGTGCAACAGACCAACGTGAGGATCGCAACGAAGGATCTCTTCTCCCTCCAGTTCCAGAATCAAACGCAACACACCGTGAGCAGCTGGATGTTGGGGACCAAAGTTGATGGTAAAGTGGCGCGAGGTGACGTCCGCGCCATCGTCGTCGAAATCGACATCCTCCGAGATAGTGGTCGATGCTACAGGGTGAGTGGAGGCGTACAGATCACGGTTCATATGGTGGTGGTGTGCGCCATAAGCTCCAGTGGCGGGCTGGGCCTCAGTCGACATGAACTTGGAGAAGGCGGTCCTGCTCCTGGCAAGAAGAGGTGAGGTAGCGAGCGCGGGACGAGCAGCGGGGGCCGCGGCAGTCCTGCTCAAGAGTGTCGTTGAGCGACGTGAGAGAAGGCGGGCAAAAGAGGCCATTGTGTATCAACCTGGTCGTCCCTTCCTTTGCTGAATGGAAGAAGAGAGTGAGAGAAAGAGGGGAGAGGGGAGAGTGAGAAGGCGGAAGGGATGAATCAAGGCAAAACTCCCTTTGCTGATCGTCAATCCGAGTCTCGGAGCTCCGAACACCGCAACTACAACCACGTCACCGAAGGAGGCACATCCGTTTGTGCTGCACCACCATCCCCACTGGGCTGGGCTCCAGTTCGCGATTCCTGACGCGTTACACAGGAATTATCACCACAACAGCGCCATCATTGCATTGCGTGCTGTTTCTAGAACATGTGTGATTCATTGTGGAGTTGAGTTACAATGCCATGTCTACTAGATATGGCTTATTGGGCGCCTTTGCTTTCCTCACCCTGTCACCCTGTCTTGATGCCTACCCAATTTTCGCGTAAGAAGCTGTGAACGGAGTGGACAGGGTGTTCGTTCGAGCACACATGTTTGGGCAGACCATTGGGCGTAAGGCTGGTTTAGACGCGATCGAATCGTCTTCTTCTTCTTCTTCGGCAATGGACGTACAATCCCTATCTCCCTATTTGGTTCGCTCGCTCCTACTCCAGCGTGGCGATTACAAGAAAGGGGTTTGTTGAGACCCTTTGTGCACCGCAAAGGATCCATCCCTGGCCCGTGGATCCGTCTGGAGTGTGACAAACCTGTTTATGAAGGACCACACGATGTCGATGCAAACCGGTATTTACGATGAAGTTCACACAACTTCAACATTTCCAGCGTGGATAGTTTAATTGACTCAAGGTCGCTCAGAGGGCAGAGAACCTTATGCCTAATTGGCGTGGGCGATGTATCCTGTCCGTCCCCTGACACCCTGGACGCAATAGAGCCAAACGGACCACTGTATCGTCGTTGCTCTATAGTATCGTCCTGTCATGATGGTTTGCATTGGTTCGGCTGAGGTGCCCAGTGCTCGTAAACAAGTTTGTCAAGCGATGGAAGCACAAGAACAAACAAAACCACCGTGAAAGAACAGAGACTCCTCGAAGCAATAGGTTGGAATCACAGGCAGCAGAGGCTGTCACAGGAACCATGATTTAAACTCACATTTGGCTTCATTCTCTCTTCATCCTCTTCCACTCCCTCTTCCTTTACCTGGTATCCAACCGATACATTCAACTCACCTAGGAGTCATCCACAATACGACATCGACTATAACCCATGGCTGCTTCAACATCGTCATCGTCGACGCAGCTAGAAGGAGCTCGCAAAGTCGAGAAGGACAAGACCCCTCAGCTCAACGACTCGACACAAAAAGCTGAGGGTTCACAAACATCAGTACCAGAAATGGGCAAGGAAACCGTCGATGTTGAACGACAGGGTCCCAAAGAACCAGAGGTCTCTATCGGTCGCAACGCCGCCATTCTACTCTTCATCGGGTACGTCCACTGGCTCAACTGTCGGCGACACTCTTCCTTTTCTTTGGTTCTTTGAGCCATAACCATGGAGCGCCTGTTGCCATGCGTTCTCTTGACGCCTCCAAACAAGTCTAATAAGCACATTCCTTGCTTATCCAATACGCCGGACACAATAGGTTGGCGATGGCCTCGTTTCTAGCAAGTCTTGACGGGACGATCATTGCCACTGCTCTGCCAAAGATCGCCTCCGACTTTGGGGCCCAGAAGGAAATGTCCTGGGTCGCCACAGCTTACCTTTTGACATTCAGTAAGGAACCCGTACCTGCATGCCGTGTCGCGTTTCCATAGCCCTCAGGAAAGGACAGATAACTAACCAGCTTGCGCTTTTATGCTCCCAGATGCGTTTCAGCCCTTGTATGGTACGTCGAGCTTCATCAACCTGATACCACCTGGTGGCATTTTTCCAGTGTTGGCTGACTTGAACTGTCAACTTCAATAGGCAAGTTTAGTGACATCTTTGGTCGCAAATCGATGATGCTCTTTGCAACTGTCACGTTCATGGCGGGTTCCGCTGGTGCTGGAGCCGCTACAAGTATGACCATGCTCATCGTTTTCCGCGCAATCCAAGGTCTTGGTGCCTCAGGCCTCCTCTCGATCGTGCTTATCATCATATCGGATATATTCCCGTTGGAGGAGCGACCCAAATACCAGTCTATCATCTGGAGCGTGTTCGGCGTCTCCTCTGTGGTTGGGCCATTGCTTGGAGGCGTCTTTGTCCAGCAGGCTTCCTGGCGCTGGTGCTTCTACATCAACCTGCCCCTCGGTATTGTCACGATCGTTACCGTGATACTGTTCCTGCGCTTGCCATTTGTACGTCAGGAACTCAGAAGCCAGCTGGCGCGCATCGATTACATGGGTACCGCGCTCATCATCGCGGCCGTCATCTGTTTGCTCCTGCCGATCACTTGGGGCGGTACGCCTGAGCATCCTTGGGACTCTGCAGAAATCATTGCCTTGTTCTGTGTTGCTGTGGTCTTGATCGCTCTTCTGATGTGGATCGAAAGCAAGGCCGTTGAAGCAATCATTCCACCAAAACTGTTCCTCAACAAGACCGTTTCTGTGCTCTTTGGAGTCAACTTTTTGACAGGCATGGGATTCTTGGGTGTGATTTTTTACTCGCCCATTTATTTCCAGGTCGTCAAGGGTGTCGGTGCCACAGCTTCGGGTCTCCACCTGCTGCCAATGGTTCTGGGTCTTGTCGTGGCGTCCATTGCATCTGGCGCGGTTCTAAACAAAGTCAAAGACTATCGCGTCTTTATCTGGATCGGAACGATTATGATGTCCATTGGCATCGGTCTCTGTATGCTCTTGGATGCAGACTCTGGTATGGGTCAGCAAATAGGATTCCTGCTCATCGTCGGCTTGGGCATTGGATTGATCCTACAGACTGTCATGTTGGCTGCACAGGCTGCTGTCGAGAAGGAGGATATGGCGATCGTAACGGCACTATGCGGGTTCTTTAACAGCATCGGGGGTGGCATTGGTATTGCAATGTGCTCGGCCTTGTTCAATAACCATTTGGGCTCGCAGTTCAAAGCCTTCTCGGACGAGATCAAATACGTGCTCGCCGAGCACCACATCATGGATTCAATTACAGCCGTTCAGGATCTGCCGCCTGAGGTGAAAAAATTGGTCATTGAGGCGTATGTGGACACGTTCCAATTCATCTTCAAATGCATCACGCCGATTGCCTGTGCCGCGTTCTTGTTATCGCTGTTCATTCGTAAGCTGAGGATGTTAGACCCCTCAGAAGTGATCATGGCGGCGGCCTAGAGGATCACGATTCGTCCATAGAGCCATACCATGCTGAATACAGGACGCGCCTCGTGCACGGTCACTTTGGTGTGTGATTTACATGACCACTGTCTCAAACAGCTCCCAGAAGATTTTTTTTCCTGGTTTGTTTTTTGTCTTCGCACATTCACACTCTCATCCACTTCCTGCCTGCTCGAGCGTCTGTCTTTCTCTCTTGACTACAAACTCACTGCCCTCGTTATGCAACAGTCATCCTCAACCTTGTTTTGTCCGCCTCCACCTCGCTGCAGTCTCATGTCATTGTTTAACAAGTTTTTGTACAAGACTATCCATCGTAAACGGCCTCATCTGGATGCCCACGCCATGGACACCGATCCCGTTGGCGGTAAGTAAACAACAACCCCATCCTACCATCCCATCCTCAAGAAGCCTTATGCAGGGTCTGCCTTGTTTTGGTGACACGGATCGTGGAGGCAAACAGTGCCCTTGCAGAGATGTGTGTGTCAGCCTTTGCTTGCATGCATTGTAGATATGCAACTGGCTCAACCCCTTACTAACAAGGTCCTTTGTTGAAGGGGTTAAGAGAGCCAGGACACACATCCTTGGACAACCATCTATTCCCTCCCTCCATCAATGTTGTACTGGTCCAGTCCTTCTTGATGTGGTTTCTCAAGAGGCAATTTATTTTATGCTTCCTCTGCATGGAGAGTTGTTCGCCAAAAAGTCTATCTTCTTTCGAGGGGGGACGTGGACTCTACGACTGTCGGCACAAGCAGTTGATTTGACATGCTTCGGCAAATCTGTGTGTGTGTGCATGGTTCGATCCCGTTTGCCTTTTTTCTCCATCTCTAACTGGCCGATGCGCGATGCAAAACGGTACAGCAATATGAACAAAAATAACGTTGCCCTGCCGCAGGATTCCGTGGTGTTTGAATTATTAACAGAAGGATATATTTACTCGCGATCCGGGTAACCTGCCTGGCAGAGCGAGAAGAGATTGAGCATATATCGTGAGAAGAACGAAAGATGGTGATGCTCTACTCGGACACCCAAAGCAATCAAAAATAAAAAAAAAAAAAAAAAAAAAACCGCCCGGG
>Ga0247824_10000237_pt1 | contig 25234 bp, 12 predicted proteins | sample 13C_PalmiticAcid_FD_194412 | JGI IMG/M metagenome (GOLD analysis project Ga0247824, IMG submission 194412) | Soil microbial communities from agricultural site in Penn Yan, New York, United States - 13C_PalmiticAcid_Day48 | ecosystem: Environmental > Terrestrial > Soil > Agricultural land...
GAAATATATACATAAAAAAAAAAAAAAAAGGTGTCAGTAGGCTAGCCCTACATCTAATCCGGCGACCATCCTAGACAAGTGAATAGAGAAGAAGACAAAGAGCCTCCACTCCTTGATGAGGGAGAGTTGGTATCCAGTAAGACTTGCCTGAGGAGTCCCAGGCATGTTCATGTCCACCCGATGTCAATGGTACGATTCGGTCTTTTGGATAGAACTGGGCGCCCATCACGTAGTGGTTGTAGCAGGTGAGGATGACGTTAAAGCTGCAGGATAGCCAAGCGCGAGCGATACGTTCAACTGAGCAAGGAATCCATGGGCACTGATGGTCAAGGTAGACAGTGCACACTTTGTCGAGAGGATCTGTCATCAGGAACTGGCAGAGCTGTGTACTGTGGTTAAACGCGTTGATCCTATAATGGTAACCCGCAGGCACAAACGCTTCGATACAAGGGGGGAAAAGGGTGCTTGGGGCAGAATCTGTGAAGAGGTACGGGAGGTGAGGCAAGGTGAATACATATTTCAAGAACAGGTCATTACTAGCGCATGGAGCAACTCTGCACTCTAAACTACAATACCATTATCCTCATCAAAACGTTCCAGAAGTTCGTTTGGTCTGCAGTTGTGCGTGGTGTGTGGAGCGACAGGGATCCAGGATCGTTTGGGGTAAAATGACATAGTGTAGATGCGATCATTCTTCGCATCGAGCTATTTGATGCAGCGTGGGAACAGGTCACTGTTATGTTAGGGCAAACTTGCAGCTGGTACGGGTGAGTACAACGCCTCTAGTGAACCGAGTCTAAGAATGATCTAGAAAGGCCCTAACCTTTGAAAGCATCTGCATCGTGGAGGAGGGAGGTCAAAAGGTTGGTTGGGGGAATGATCGTGATCGTGCGAGCAGAGTGGGGAGAAGTGAGAAAGGTGTGCGTGTGCGTGTGTGCGTGTGTCATCAAATTTAATGCGCGTGAAAGCCAAAGTCCGTGAAAGCCACGCCGTTTTTTTTTTTTTGCTTGATCGCTCAACTCATCCTTGGACAACCCCTTGTCTACTTTTCCTCCCTTCCCCTAATCAGCTGTCCTACACCCTTCTCCAACTGTCGACCCTGCACTCGAATGACTCCTCCACTGGACCGACTCTATTCATGAGCCAAGGACCATGGTGTAACAGCAAAACATGCCCAAGGGTACCGGTTCCAGCTGCCTTATCAACCCGATGCAAGCAACTTGGACGAATAGGAACGGGGCGTACTTTTCTTCGCACCCCATTCTCTCAACCCAGCCCAGGATGCAAATTACAAAGGTAGATAGGAACGAGGCGTGGTTCTCTACTCTCAACCCGGCCAATAGGAACAGGGCGTTTTTGTGCACCACCTCAACCCGGTTCGGGACACAAGCTACAAGGGTCGATAGGGGCGTGCTTCACTTTGCACCCATCCCCCCGTCCCATCCTCGTATCTCAGAGCACATTTGCCCTCCCCCTCCATATGCAAACAGCTCTTGAGACCGTCGCCGTGGTTCTGCTCTGCTCCATAAGTGGCTTGCCTTGAAAAACGGAGCATGTGCCCTAAGCCTAATTTACCAAGGACGCCTCACTGGATATGCCTTACACCCTCGCCCTTTGCACCATATGCTGCTATGCTACTCGATGATCGAACTCATGTTGCGCCCGATCCAGGATTGACTAGAGACCAAGCATTGCTGTCCGACTCTGTCTGTGCCAAACGGCCAAGCTGGAGCCTGAGTTTAAGCTTCAGAGCGGAAACATCGATGAGCAGCTTAAATTTGGCAGCGTTTTGGTCCAACCTCTCCCCTTTGGTGCACGAGTACACATGGTTCCAACCCTGGCTTTTCTAATCATACCTCTAAGCATAACATTCTTCGACAAGTACATGTCTGGGCCAAGGAATCGTTGTTTGGTTCCATCCATGAAGGACATCCCAAGGATGAATGCCGGTAAGTTTATTTACCCCATAGAAACAGGGCCTGTATAATCCCGCATTCTCTGAGCGAATGAGATGATACACGGAACCTCCTTGTCATTGGGGTCCGTAGCTGTTAGCTTTGTTACAAATGATAAACAAATTGACCTCTCACTCTTGCCTGTTCTCTTTTAGAATACGGGTTATTGTACGGCTCTATATAACAGAGACTTTTTGACCCTGACATGCCCATAGACAAGGATGACCGTTACTACACGCTAAAGCGCACACGCTGGTGAAGCTAAACATCACTCCAAGGATATAATGGATAACGACGAGTCAGGAGATTTTGTGAAACTCTGTCAGGCCTTGTATCTGACAATAGAACCGCTCTCTCATCTTTTGATCCATTCGCTTAATGAACGGTATGGACTTGATACATGTACCTCAAAGTATGTGTTAATAACAACAGTACCAATGCGGACAAAGACGCTAAAATGACAGAAACAGACCTAATCAGCCTTGATCTGTTGTTTTACTTGTCATCGAAGACTGACCAGAGTCCCTTTCCCTTTCCCTCTCCAGTCTTTAGGATTTCGATGAAACAAGCACAGCAACGCATCAGGCGGAATCAGAATGCCAAAGGAAGGAAGGTGTTGCTGTGACTCTGAGAGTCATCGGTACCGTGTGAGGGCGAACGGACTATAATCCCTCAGCGCCTCGCCCTGCATCTACATGGTATGTTCCTTGGTCGAGAACTCAACACCGTGTACGGCCCGTCGCAGCCGCCAACGCAGGATACCACGAGCGATTGATCTTCTCCTCTTCTGCCAGGATAAAAGGTGCTCGAGGAGGTACAGGCAGTCAAGGAGGAAGAGTGAAATTTCAGATACCACCGAATACTACAAGAGTCGAAACGAGCTGATAAAGTCCTTGGATAAAGTTGCACCACTCTCAAGGCATGGCAGCCAGGTTCCTCAGTCATTCAAAAGCGATCAGATTCCTCTCGAAACGTGACCCCTCTCGCATCGCTCGACAGCAAGGCAAACCCAGGGCGACAAGGGATGTTATCTGAATTGGCTTCAGATATCGAAGATGGTGCATCTATTTGACATGGCAAAGTACTGTGTTTCGGCCAAACGCGATTCTACGGGCGAACCTTCCTTTCCGCTCATATGCTGCGGTGGCATGGCGAAAGGTTTCATTGCCAGGCCCCAAAATGCTACATAGTTGTCATCCAACTGCTGCTCATTGTCTCCTGTCATACGTAGGCAAGTTATTCGCAACGTCTTGGTTTGTTCAAAGGAGGTATTGATGCGACGCACTCTGACATTAGTTTCTCTGGATATGCACAGAACACCGCAGGGAACGACCAAAGGAGCAACATCTTGACAGTGTGGAGAAGAGATGACATCGACTCTCCTTCGAAACTGACCCAATGCAAGGTGCGGATCAAAAGACATGTCGATCTCGATCATGGCTCGAGAAGGCTGGTATGTGCTCATCACGATCCCTTGCTTAACACTGAGCACCCCCCCTGTGATCTATAGACCTTTCAGTCCTCAGGAAGCTGGACCGCAACATTAAGAAGAGCACCGCCTTCATCAAAAAACGTAGGATGAGCTTGACCGCCGACGCTTCAGCTGGCTCGCACGTTGAAATCTCACACTGGCACCATTGCCTGATTTGACGCACCAGCAACTGGCACGACCACGAACAACGCGAAAATTGAAGAGCCGTAAAAGCGTTTAGTCACCGTGCTATGTCGAGTCACTATGGCCTTTGCCAACGTTGGCGTTGTGCAATACCAAGCGCCGCCTGGCGACTCTTAGCGAGTACCCGGAAAATCTTAAGTTGCCAAGGATAATGTTGCTGCGCTATTGGTCAGTCAAGGAGAGCAACCAAAGGGTTACTCTGGATAGTACAAGATCAACATTTTCTCGGCGCTTCATGTCTGGTGCGTATGCAAAGGAATCCACCCTTCTTCGCATACCGGGGATCTAGCGCTTTCAACTATCACTAATGTCCGCAGCTTGTCTGTTCAATTTTGTCCAAAGAAGCTTACAGCGTGAATAGCAGGAACATATCGATCTTCACTCTTGCTTACGCCTCTGAAGGTACATGGGAGTTGACCGGCGTCGCCACCAGGGGACAGAAAGGATTCACAGTATTGCAGCAACACAACTCTGCGTCATACAACGAGCTCACCACGACCACCACTGAACAACAAGACTTCGTCATGCACCTGTTGCACGATGGAAAAGTAAAACGCCATCACGGTTGTAGAGAGCCTTGCTGTAGGCAAGGCGTGGATGGGTGGTAAGAAGAATCCATGGACACAGAACAGAAAGAGAGATCAAGTCATTTATTTATTCGTCTACAGAACTGCGATCGACTGTCTTTGCGATTAAAGTTCCTTCGTCTCTCTGGTGTGAATCTCGTTAAGCTTCTGGGCTAGGACACGGCCAATCTCTGTCAAGGGTGCTGGTTGGTCCATGTCAAGATGTGCGCAATTGATATCAAACGCCTCAATTCTACCCATGACGTGAGGCATCCATGCATCAGTGGAAACAAGCTTGTGTAATGGGTTCGTCTGGACCGTTGCACGGAAGAGAACCATATCACTGTTACACTGTGGGTAAGCATGGTGCCCGTAGAGCTGAGAAAGCTGCCTGGTTACTTGTTTGAACCTTTCAAGATACGGTCTCGCGCTTTCTGGCAATGCATCTCCAATTCGGTTTGCAAACAACTGGATATCACCATCCATGTTGAGCCCATCGCTCCGCTCCTCTGCCGGTGCATGACTAAGTTCTACTGGACCGTTGTCCATCACAGCTAAGAGCGCCACACGCTCACCTTGACGCTCGAGGTGTGCGGCCATGGTATGAACCATTTTACCTCCAAATGAATACCCAAGAAGGCAGTAGGGCCCATGAGGTTGGATCCGTCTGATTTGTTCAATGTAGTCAAGTGCGATATCATCGAATGTGGTAGCACACCATTCACCATCCGCAAGTCCTCTCGCTTGTAGACCATAGATAGGTTGATCCGGGTGCAAGTGCTTGGACAAGCCAATGTAACCCCAGCTTATTCCGAACACATGATGAACACAGAACAGAGGAAGCCTAGCTCCATGTGGCCGGATAGGGAGCAGCACACCAAAAGCATCCTCTTGATTGTTGCCAGCGGTGAGCAGGTGCGGAACTAAATCTGCGATTGTTGGCGCCATGAAAAGAATTCCTAGCGTGATCTTGAATCCCATCAATGACTGTATCTTGGAGATCATTCTCACAGCTAGTAAAGAGTGACCACCAAGCATGAAAAAGTTGTCATTTCGCCCAACCCTGTCAATGTTGAGTAACTCCATCCAGAGTGTCGCGAGCGCAGATTCAATGGTTCCATGAGGCGGTTCGTATGGCTGGTGAGCCATGGCATCGCTATCAGGCTGGGGCAGCCGGTGTCGGTCAAGCTTGCCGTTTGTTGTCATAGGGAGATCATCCAAGCGTACAAACGCGGCAGGAACCATGTAGTCCGGTAGACATGACGTGAGATGTGATCGCAGAGTATGGACGAGCCGGTCATCATGCTTGGCAACAACATAAGCTACAAGTTGCTTGTCACTTCCGCTGCCCCTGGTTATCACAGCAGCTGACCTAACAAGTGGATGGTCCTCAAGACGTGCCTCGATCTCTCCAAGTTCAATTCGGAACCCTCGAATCTTGACCTGATGGTCATTGCGTCCAAGGAATACAATGTTTCCATCCGGGAGATAGCGAGCCAAGTCGCCAGTTTTGTACATTCTCGCATCTTTGTCTCCGAAGAATGGATCTGGAAGGAACGCCTTAGCTGTCAACTCTGGCTGATTGAGATATCCTCTTGCGACTCCAACTCCTCCAATGTACAATTCTCCAATAGCTCCCAATGGCAACGGTTGTTGATGGCTGTCAAGGATGTAAACTTTCTTATTGGCAAGAGGACGACCGACCGGTACAACATCTCCCGTAAAGTTTTGAGGGCACTTCCACGAGGTGGCACCGATTGTTGTCTCTGTGGGTCCAAGATCATTGTAAACCGTGTAGCCCTGCGCGATCAAGTTCTTGAGTAGAGTCGGGCCTAATGGTTCGCCTCCCAGAACAAGCATGAGTGAATCAACATGGGTTGGAAAGTCCTTTCCATCCTGTAAAAACGAAGGTGTAGGTGCTGCATGGGTGATAGAGTGCATGGCCATGTACTCCCAAACTTTGTCCCTGTCCAGGCGGATTGAGTCGGTAAGTAAATACAAGGAACCGCCACAAGAAAGAGGCACTGTCATCTCCCAGACACTTGAATCGAAACTTAAGGATGAAAACTGCAGGAACCGACTGTCTTGATTGATACCGCAGATCCTGGTGTAAGCCTGGGTAAGACTGACTACTCCACCATGTTCGATCATGACACCCTTTGGTTTGCCCGTGGATCCAGATGTGTAGATGACATATGCTAGGTTGTTTGGCGTGGTGTCCTGTACCTGCGGATTGGGCGTGCGGCGGCTACGTATGACATGGAACGAAATGAAAGGGTTAGCATAGTACTCCAGAGCAATGACATTATGACATGAAGTTTGTGGCTCAAAGCAACCAAGTTACCTTGTAGATTTCTCATGAGCTTCAATTGAGTCAGGATCCACAACCGTCAGAGAGGATAGAACTCTTTCTCCAAGAACTCTTCTTCCAGATTCGTCTGCAATGGCAATGCTTGGAGCGGCGTCTGTCAGGATATCTCGAAGGCGACTGCTTGCATAGGCTGGATCAAGTGGCACATACGCACCACCTGCTTTGAGGACAGCGAATACGGCTACAACCATGGCAAATGAACGCTCAATGCAGATCGCAACGAAACTGTCAGGTTGAACTCCCAATCGGATGAGATGATGAGCAAGTCTGTTCGCGCGTTCATTCAGCTCTGAGTACGACATCAATTGACCGTTGAACACCAGAGCCGTGGCCTGTGGAGTGCGTTCAACCTGTTGTTCAAAGAGGTGATGGATGCACAGATCGGCGGAATAGTCCTGTTGAGTTGTGTTCCATGTCCGAAGAAGTAGCTCTTGCTCCTCCTCTGGTAGAACGTTCAGCTCACGGGTGATTGTGTCTGGCGCATGCTCCATTGAAGAGACCAGACGCTCAAGAGCCTGTTGCATGTATCCACAAACTCGTGTTGAACTGAATGGTTGCGCAACGTCCACATGTAGACCAAGTGATACACCATTATCATCCACTGATAACGACAATGGATAGTTATCACGCTCCTGATACTCTAGGTACTTGATGCCTTCCGTAATCGAGGGTTTGTCGGATGATGTGGTATTGTGTCTGTAGTTCAGGATAGCGCTGAAGAGAGGGGTGCCTTGTGGAACATTGCTGCAGCGCTGAGCAAGGGCCAACGACGCATGTTCATGGTCGAGTAAAGATGCAAGCCGCTCGTGCGTCCGGAGCACGCTCTCACGGACAGTTCCAGTGAGATCGACACGTAGTGGTAGAGTGTTGATGAATAGACCCATTGCGCTGTCTGCTCCTTGTCCTGAATTCATCCGTCCGAAGAGCACTGTACCAAATACAACGCGATCCTCTCCACTTGTGCGCGATATCACCTGGGCCCATGCCAAGTGACACAGACTTGCCACACTCACTCCAAGGTGCTTGGCCTGTTTTCGTAGTCGATCATTGAGATCTTGGGGTAGTAGCCGGTACGATGAGGTGACATTTTCTCCTTGACCATATACATCCTTCAGTCCGAATGGTAATGAGGGCGTATCAATGTCCATCAACATCTCCTTGAAGAATCTCTCATGGTCGTCCTGACTATGACTCGACTGCGCTTGTGCAATAAGGTTACGGAATGGATGAGGCGGGGGCAGCGTGTGACCCAGCCCATTCATGAACGCCTTGATCTCAGTGGAAAGTGTATCAGATGTAGCATGATCACCGATCAAGTGGTGAAGCTGATCTGCAAGTATCCATCGATCATCAGCGTCTTGTGCAATAGTGAACCTCAATAATGGTGCTTGCGTTAGATCGATGCGGTGCTTCCGAGAATCAAGCCTCTGCTTCAGTTGATCCACAATGGGTCCATTTGATGGGTCAAGCTCGAGCTCTGTGATCGAAAGTGGAGCATGGCGCCAGACCACCTGTACCGGCGTTGAGAGACCTTCATGCAATACGGCTGTGCGTAGGATGTCGTGTCTATTCACTACCATCTGAATGGCCACAAGGTACATGTCCAGTATTTCCCGCGTCTCAAAGACCACGAAGGAGATGAGCAAGTATGGATCGCCTTCACTTGCCAGGAGATGGTGGAAAAAGATCCCTTCCTGAAGCGGTGATAAGGGATAGATGTCTTGGATATTGGTCACCCCACCAGGGACACGCTGGACAATACTGTCGATATCCGTCTGCGAAAGCGAGATGAGTGGCAACATCTCTGGCGTGATGGTGGTAGTGTGGGGCGTGATGAGGTTTGTTGGTGCATCACAAGCATGATGGATATCCAGTGACTGAACCAGCGTACTGAGTGTAGGGGTTTTGAACAAACCACTGACAGAGATAGTCAGACCAGTGCGACGCAAGCGTTCTATCATCTGGACAGCGAGAAGAGAGTGACCACCGAGTGCAAAGAAGTTGTCGTTGCGACTGACGTGGTCAAGATGCAACAATTCGGCCCATATCCCTGCCACCGTGGCTTCTGCCTCGCCTTGGGGTGGCTCATAGATCTGACGAGCGAATGCATCACCATCCGGGACAGGAAGAGCCTTGCGATCAAGTTTGCCGTTGGGATTGATCGGTAGTGAATCCAGTCTAACAATGGCTGCTGGGACCATGTATTCCGGCAGACATGACATGAGATGTGAACGGAGAGCGTTCTGCAAGTTGTCGTCTGGTTTGGATACAACATACCCGACAAGCCTCTTCTCGGATCCTTCGCCAATTGTGATAACGGCCGCTTTGTCTACCAATAGGTGGTCACTGAGACGAGCCTCAATCTCGCCGAGTTCGATTCGGAATCCTCGGATCTTGACTTGATCATCGTTTCGGCCAATGAAGACAATGCTACCATCAGCGAGATACCGTGCCAGATCCCCGGTCTTGTACATCCTCCCGCGACCGTCTCCGGCAAATGGATCTGGAAGGAATACGTTAGACGTCATCTCTGGCCTGTTGAGATATCCTCTGGCGACTCCCACTCCTCCAATGTGCAGTTCTCCTACAGCGCCCATTGGCACCGGTTGTCCATGTTGATCCAAGAGATAGATCTTCTTGTTTGCGAGCGGCCGTCCAATCGGAACAATGTCTCCCATGAAATTCTGTGGACATCTCCATGTAATGGCAGCAACTGTTGTCTCTGTAGGCCCATAGCTGTTCACAATCTTCCCTCCAGGTACAAACGGCTGAATCGATCGCACCAACTCTGCAGGGAGTGCTTCACCCATGATGAGAAGAATCTGAAGTTCCTCCATGGTTGGCAAGTTATTGCTATTCTGGAGAAGAGTAGGCGTGACACTCAGATATGTGATCGAGTGGTTTCGTACGTGTTCCCACAACAGGCGTTGATCGAGTCGGACGTCGTCTTGGATCAGATAGAGACTTGCGCCACAGCTCAGGCTAGGGAAGATCTCCAAGACGCTGTTGTCGAAGCTCAATGAGGTGAACTGCAAGACCCGACTTGAGGACGAAATTCCAAATGACTCAGATCCCCCATGGATCAGACTGACCGCACCTCGGTGCTCAATCATCGCGCCCTTTGGCTTGCCGGTGGATCCGGAGGTATAAATGACGTAGGCCAGATGGAGTGGGGTCAACGCAGACACATGAGGATTACACAAACGTTGGCTGCATGAGATGTTTTCAGTGTGGTTCCTATGAGTTCGATATTCGATGTCAGGTGGGCTGTGTACATTCGAAGCAACGATCAAACCACTCCAATGATGAACAAGACCAATTACCTCTTTGATCCTTGATCCAGATACAGTAGCTCATTGGGATCCACGACTGTCATGGAGGTGCTAGCGTCTTCTCCAAGAGCCATTTTTCCTGACGCATCGGCTACAACGATATTCGGTGAAGCATCTGCCAAGATGTCCCTGAGGCGCTTACTTGCATATGATGGATCGAGTGGGACATATGCGCCGCCTGCTTTGAGGATACCGAGTACTCCCACAATCATAGCAAAAGAGCGTTCGACACAGATCGCAACGAGACTGTCTGGTTGAACTCCCAATTCGATGAGATAATGTGCAAGTCTGTTGGCACGCTCATTCAGCTCGGCGTACGTCAGTGATTGACCGTTGAACACCAGAGCCGTGGCCTGCGGAGTGCGTTCGACCTGCTGCTCAAAGGGATGGTGAATGCACAGATCAGCTGGATAGTCCTGTTGTGTCTCATTCCATTCTCTGAGTACAAGGTCGCGTTCGGTTTGTGAGAGTAGGTCCACAGACATAATCGGTCGATCCACATCTACAACCATTGCTTGGAGCATCGAACACAGATATCCGACATGTCGTTCCATTGTCGCACGGTCAAAGAGGGCTGTCGAATACGATAGACTTCCCAAGATTCCATTGTCCGACTCGTAGAGTCCCAGAGAAAGATCAAACTTGGCAAGTTTGTAGCTGGAGCCAATCTCAACAACTTCAAGGCCTGGTAGTTGCCATTTTGATCTCTCATTGTTCTGCAATACAAGCATCACTTGGAACAGTGGTGAGTGGCTCAGACTCCGTGGTGGCTGCACAATATCAACAACTTGCTCGAATGGAAGATCTTGGTGGTTCTGAGCATCAAGCGCTGTCTCTCGCACTCGTTCAAGAAGCTGGCGAACTGTGGGATCTCCGGATAGATCAATGCGAAGTGCAAGTGTGTTGATAAAGAAGCCAATCAGAGACTCGATCTGATGGTGGTTGCGGTTAGCCGAGGGTGATCCGATAACAATGTCATCTTGTCCTGACATCCGTGACAGAACACAGCTCCAAGCAGCGAGAATGGTCATATACAATGTCACTCCATGCTGCTGACACAGTAGTTTGAGTCCTCGTGCGAGATCAGAACCCAAGCGGATAGGTATAGTATCACCTGCGAATGACTGTTGGAGAGGTCGTGGTCGATCAGTTGGTAGATTGAGGAGGACAGGCGCGCCGATCAAGGCGTCCTTCCAGTATGTGGCGTGTGTCTCGAGTCGCTCTCCAGAGAGCCATTGCTTCTGCCATGCAGCATAGTCTGGATATTGGATACTCAGAGGAGGAAGTGGATCGGATGTGCCATTACAGTAAGCGCTGTAGAGAGTACTCAACTCGCGATCGAATATCGACGACGACCAACCATCAGACACGATATGGTGTTGAGTAACCATGAAGACATGCTCCTGTCTGTCAAGCTCGACCATGAGAACACGGATCAAGGGACCTTTTGCCAGATCAAATGGATCCTTGGCTTCGTTGGTCCTCATTTCCTCCAGCTGTGATCCTGCATCCGATGAACTTTGAAGCTCCTCCCAGCGGATTGGCATTCCCGACTGTGCCGGTAAGAGACGCACTTGAGGCTGTCCATCAACTGCAACAAAGACAGAGCGCAGAGCTTCGTGTCGAGCAAACAGTGTATCCAGTGCCCTTTGCCATGCGCTGCGATTGAGATTTCCGTGCAGTCGAACAACCATTGGAATGTGATATGTCTCACTGACGCCTTCCATCTGAGTGAGGAACCACATTCGCTGTTGGGAGAATGAGAGCGGCAAGTCCTCATCACGGGAAATAGGGTGAATGGTGGAGTATGTGGCTGTTTCCTTGCCAATGCATCGACTCATGGATTCAGCAAACGATGAGAGTGTAGGTGAGGCGAATATGGTTGAGAGAGGCATCTGAATACCGAGAGGGACGACACGGTTCATCAGACGCACAGCGAGGAGAGAGTGGCCTCCAAGAGCAAAGAAGTTGTCGTTCCGACTAACGCGATCGAGATTGAGCACCTCGGCCCAAATCTGAGCAATTGCAGTCTCAACCTCACCTCGAGGCTCCTCGTACATCTCGCGAGCAAAGGCATCGCTGTCTGGAGCAGGTAAGGCCTTGCGGTCGAGTTTGCCATTGGAGTTGATTGGTAGTGAATCCAGTCGGACAATTGCTGCGGGAACCATGTATGCCGGGAGACACGAAATGAGATGTGACCGCAGTGTAGGGACCAGTTGATCGTGGCGCTTTGCAACAACATAAGCTACAAGCTTCTTGTCACCTCCATCTCCCATAGCAATCACTGCGGCAGACTGAACCAGCGGATGATCCTTGAGTCGAGTCTCAATCTCACCGAGTTCGATTCGGAATCCTCGAATCTTGACTTGATGATCGTTGCGACCAAGATACACCATCTTGCCGTCAGGGAGACACCGCGCCAAGTCTCCTGTCTTGTACATCCTTGCATCCTTGTCACTGGCAAATGGATCCGGAAGGAACACCTTGGATGTCAAGTCTGGTTGATTGAGATATCCTCTTGCAATTCCAACACCTCCAATGTATATTTCTCCAACAGCTCCCATCGGCACTGGTTGTTGATGATCATTGAGGAGGTAGACCTTCTTGTTGGCAATGGGGCGACCGATCGGAATGACATCGCCTTCATAGCCTCGAGGACACTCCCATGCCATCGCGCTCACTGTTGTCTCAGTTGGCCCATACCCATTCACAATTCTTCCATCAGGAAAGAGCTGATACATGGTGTTGAACAGTGTTGCAGTTGTGGCCTCTGCTGCAACGATGAGTGACAATGGTCTGCTCAGTCGAGGTAGCTCGTTGCAGTTTTGGAGCACACTTGGGGTCAATACAGCCTGCGAGATGGACTCTCGTTCTAGGTAATCCCACAACCGAGGTAGGTCCATGCGGATGTTGTCAGGCAGGAGGTGGAGGCTTCCACCGCCACTCAACGTCGTGAATACATCCATGGCACAGGCATCGAAGGCAAATGAGAAGAACTGCAATACTTGACTCGATGTAGTGATACCGCGAGCTTCAGGACTTGTTACTGCTATATTAGCCAAGCCTTGATGCTCGACCATGACGCCCTTAGGTTTGCCTGTGGATCCTGAAGTGTACACGATGTAGACCAAACTGCGCGACGTCAATCCTGGCACTTGTGGGTTGGTGAGTGAATATCCAGATGCAACACTAGGAAGTTATGAACGATAGAGACATTCGGATATATGTTAGTTTGAATGTAACATGCCCCAGTTACATGGTCAAATGACAGGATGTCTGCGACAATTACTTCAGCTCAGAGTCTGCTTCCATCACGCTTGGATCCACCACGACCACTGAAGATAGAATGCTGTCTCCTAGAGCCTGTTTGCCGTGGTCATCAGCAACCAAGATGCCTGGATTAGCGTCCATCATGATGTCGCGCAGGCGCTCGCTTGCGTATGAAGGATCCAGCGGGACGTATGCTCCTCCTGCTTTAAGGACAGCGAGCAGTGCTACGATCATGGTGAACGAACGCTCGACACAAATCGCCACAATTCTTTCTGGTCGAACCCCCAATGCAATAAGGTGATGTGCAAGTTTGTTGGCACGTTCATTCAGCTCAAAGTATGTCATGTGTTGACCATCGAACACCAGCGCTGTTGCTTGTGGGGTGCGTTCAACCTGCTGCTCAAAGAGATGGTGGATGCACAGATGTGCGGGATAGTCCTGCTGAGTTCCGTTCCATGTCCGAAGCAACAACTCTTGCTCATCCTCTGGTACAATGTTCAGCTCACGGATAATCGTATTGGGTCCACGTTCGAGAGCAGAAGCCAAGTTCTCCAAGGCCTGACGCATGTACCCACAAATTCGTGATGGACTGAACGGCAACACCACTTCTGCTGTGAGACCAAGAGATTCTCCATAATCTTCCACTGATAGCGCGAAGGGATAGTTTGTGCGCTCTTGACTCTCTAGGTACTTGATACCTGTATCAATCGAAATGGGGCCAGATGATGCGGTATTGTGTCTGTAGTTCAGCATAGCACTGAAGAGAGGAGTACCTTGAGGAATACTGCTGCATTGCTGAGCTAGTACCAATGATGCGTGTTCGTGCTCGAGTAACGATACAAGCCGTTCATGCATTTGGAGTACGCTCTCATGCACAGTCCCGGTGAGGTCAACACGAAGTGGCAGAGTGTTGATGAACAGACCCATTGTGCTGTCTGATCCTCGTCCAGAATTCATTCGACCGAACAGAACTGTACCAAACACAACACGATCCTCGCCACTTGTGCCTGATATGACCTGGGCCCACGCCAAGTGACACAGACTTGCAACGCTTACTCCAAGTTGCTTAGCCTGTTTTCGCAGTCGATCATTGAGGTCTTGTGGTAGCGACTCGTACGATGTGGTGGTGTTTTCTCCTTGGCCATGTACATCTCTCAGTCCGAATGGTAGTGAGGGAGTATCGATGTCCATCAGCATCTCCTTGAAGAATTTTTCATGATCTTCCTGGCGTTGGATCACTTTCGTTTGCGCGATGAGATTACGGAATGGCTGAGGCGCTGGCAATGTGTGACCGAGACCATCCATGAAAGCCTTGGTTTCGATAGAAATGACTTCAAGAGTAGTATGGTCGCCGATCAAGTGGTGAAGCAGTTTTGCAAGTATCCATCGACCATCATCGTCTTGTGCAATGGTGAATTTCAACAACGGTGCTTGTGTGAGATCTATACGGTGCCGCCGAGGATTAAGTCTCTGCTTCAGTTGGTCCAGAATAGGTCCATTTGATGGATCCAACGCAAGTTTCGCGACCGAAAGAGAGGCTTGACGCCGAACGACTTGTGCGGGTGTCGAGATATGGTCATGCACTATGGCTGTGCGCAGGATATCGTGCCTATTCACTACCATCTGAACGGCATCCAGGTACTTGTCAAGTAGTTCGCGAGTTTTGAATGCCCAGAAGGAGATGAGTAGATACGGATCACCTTCAGTTGCCAGGAGATGATGGAACAGAATACCTTCCTGAAGTGAAGACAAGGCATAGATGTCCTGGATATTGGATACTCCACCAGGGACACACTTGACAATGTGGTCGATATCCGTTTGCGAAAGCGAGATGAGTGGCAACATCGCTGGTGTGATGGCCGTGGTGTGTGGCATGATAAGGTTGGCCGGTGCATCACAGGATGTGTGGATGTCGAGCGACTGTACCAGTGCACTGAGAGTAGGCGTCTCGAACAAGGCACGGATAGTGAGGGAAAGATCAATGCGTCGCAAGCGTTCGATCATCTGAACAGCAAGGAGAGAGTGACCACCGAGTGCAAAAAAGTTGTCATTGCGACTCACACGATCGAGACGCAACAGATCGGCCCAGATCTTCGCCACTGTAGCTTCGATCTCACCTTGAGGCTCCTCGTAGACCTCACGAGCAAAGGAATCGCTATCTGGAGCGGGTAGGGCCTTGCGATCGAGCTTGCCATTGGAGTTGAGTGGTAGTGAATCCAGCCTGACTACCGCCGCAGGGACCATGTATTCCGGTAGGCATAATATGAGATGCGATCGAAGAGAATTCACCAAGTTGTCATCTGGTTTGGCTACAACATATCCGACTAGCCTCTTGTCGGATCCCTCTCCAATTGTGACGACGACGGCTTTGTCTACCAGTGGATGATCAACAAGTCGAGCCTCAATTTCACCAAGCTCGATTCTGAATCCTCGTATCTTGACTTGATGGTCGTTGCGACCGAGGAATATGATGTTTCCATCTGCAAGATACCTTGCCAAATCTCCAGTCTTGTACATTCTCGCATCCTTATCTCCTGCAAATGGATCAGGTAGGAACACCTTGGCTGTAAGGTCTGGTTGATTGAGGTACCCTCTTGCCACTCCGACCCCTCCAATGTACAGTTCCCCAACGGCTCCATTCGGCACTGGGCGTCGATGCTTGTCAAGGAGGTAAACCTTTTTGTTTGGAATAGGACGACCGATCGGTACAATATCACCCTTGAAATCCCGAGGACAGCTCCAGTGTGCTGCGATAATTGTGATTTCTGTTGGCCCATACTCGTTGACGACACAACCATTCGGGATCAACCGCTGTAGAGACCGAACTAACGCAGCCGGGAGCTCCTCGCCAGCACTGATCAGGGTCAATTGTGAACTCAGTGGTGGACAATTCACGCATTCCTGGAGAATGGCTGGTGGCAGTGCTGCTTGCGTGATGGCGTGCCGCTCGATATATCCCCACAGTTCTTGTCGGTCAAGTCGTGTGCGGTCCTCCAACAGATGTAGACTTGCACCAGAATAGAAAGCCGTGAACATCTCCATGACACTAACGTCAAAGCTCAAAGATGTAAACTGCAAAACTCGGCTGTCGGTATCAAGGCCAAATTCGTCGATTCGTGACAAGGCGTAGTTCACAACACCTTGATGCTCGATCATCACTCCTTTTGGCCGTCCAGTGGATCCAGAAGTGTATATAATGTATGCAAGATGACGCGATGTCAATCCATGAGCTTCAGGGTTCAAAGTCGGTGATAGCAGATTGTTGTTTGGATCGATCACGACCATTAAAGCAGCATCTATACCGAAAAGGAAGGTGGATACCGTTAGTATTCAATACTTTCTGTCATTCAATGTTGCCCACAGTTCATGTATTACCTTTCTGATGTTGAATCGCTTCACTCAAGGTTGTACTTCCAACAGCATCAACCAGCGCAATAGTAGGTGCCGCATCTTCCAGAATGTAGGCAAGACGGTCCTTCGGGTAAGATGGGTCGAGTGGAACATATGCTCCCCCTGCTTTCAGGACAGCGAGTAGTGCTACAATCATAGCAAACGATCGTTCAACACAGATCGCCACAAGACTGTCTGGTTGAACTCCCAATCCGATGAGATAATGCGCAAGTCTGTTGGCACGCTCATTCAGCTCGGCGTACGTCAGCGATTGACCGTTGAACACCAGAGCCGTGGCCTGCGGAGTGCGTTCGACCTGCTGCTCAAAGAGGTGATGTATGCACAAGTGATCGGGATAGTCCTGTTGGGTTGTGTTCCGTGTCTGAAGGAGTAACTCTTGTTCATCACCTGGTAGGATATTCATTCCATGGGTCATCATATCGGGAGAATGCTCGAGAGCAGAAACCAAGCTCTCGAGAGCCTGTTGCATGTATCCGCAAACTTGTGTCGAGCCGATCGGCTGTACCACGTCTGCTGCAAGACCGAGTGATGTACCAAAGTCATCCACTGATAAAAATACTGGGTAGTTGGTACGCTCTTGAAACTCCAAATGCTGGATACCTGAACCTTTCGAGGTCACCTTAGATGCGGCATTGTGCCTGTAGTTCAAGAGAGCACTGAAGAGAGGAGACCCTCGTGGAATATTGCTGCAACGCTGGGCAAGAGCCAATGACGCATGTTCATGGTCGAGTAACGATGCAAGCCGCTCGTGCGTCTGGAGTACGCTCTCACGGACAGTTCCAGTGATATCAACACGAAGTGGTAGAGTGTTGATGAATAGACCCATTGCGCTGTTTGCTCCTTGTCCTGAATTCATCCGTCCGAAGAGCACTGTACCAAATACAACGCAATCCTCCCCACTGGTGTGCGATATCACCTGGGCCCATGCCAAGTGACACAGACTTGCCACACTCACTCCAAGGTGCTTGGCCTGCTTTCGCAGTCGATCGTTGAGATCTTGGGGTAGTCGCCTGTACGATGAAGTGACATTTTCTCCTTGACCATATACATCCTTCAGTCCGAATGGCAATGAGGGTGTATCGATGTCCTTCAGCATATCCTTGAAGAATCTCTCATGACCATCCTGACTGTGACTCGACAGCGCTTGTGCAATAAGGTTACGGAATGGCTGGGGCGGAGGCAGCGTGTGACCCAGACCGTCCATGAAGGCCTTAGTCTCAATCGAAGTGACTTCAAGAGTAGTATGGTCGCCGATCAAGTGGTGAAGAAGTCTTGCAAGTATCCATCGACCATCAGCGTCCTGTGCAATAGTGAACCTCAATAATGGTGCTTGCGTTATATCGATGCGATGCTTCCGAGGATCAAGCCTCTGTTTCAGTTGATCCACAATGGGTCCGGTTGATGTATCCAGCTGAAGTTCCGTGACGGAAAGCTGGGCTTGACGCCAGACGATTTGTGCAGGTGTTGAGAGATTCTCGTGCACTACGGCTGTTCGCAGGATGTCGTGTCTGTTCACTACCATCTGAATGGCTTCAAGGTACTTGTCGAGTAATTCACGAGTCTCAAATGCCATGAGAGAGATGAGCAGATACGGATCGCCTTCGCTTGCCAAGAGATGATGGAAAAGGATTCCTTCCTGAAGCGGAGACAAGGCATATATGTCTTGGACATTGCCAACCCCACCAGGGACAAGATTGATAATACGGTCGATGTCTGCTTGCGAAAGCTTGATCAGTGGTAACATCTCTGGTGTGACTGTGGTGCTGTGTGACATGATGAGGTTAGTTGGTACATCACTAGCTTTGTGAGTATCCAGCGACTGTACCAGTGCACTGAGAGTTGGGGTCTTGAACAAAGTACTGACAGGGAGAGTAAAGCCGATGTGACGCAAGCGTTCAATCAATTGAACAGCAAGGAGTGAGTGACCACCGAGTGCAAAGAAGTTATCGTTGCGGCTCACACGATCGAGATTGAGTAACTCGGCCCAGATATGAGCAATTGCGGTCTCAACCTCGCCTTGAGGTTCCTCGTACATCTCACGAGCGAAGGCATCACTATCCGGAGCAGGCAGTGCCTTCCGATCGAGTTTGCCATTGGGATTGAGTGGCAGAGAATCCAGTCGGACAATTGCTGCGGGAACCATGTATGCCGGGAAACACGAAATGAGATGTGACCGCAGTGTAGGGACCAGTTGATCGTGGCGCTTTGCAACAACATAAGCTACAAGCTTCTTGTCACCTCCATCTCCCATAGCAATCACTGCCGCAGACTGAACCAGCGGATGATCATTGAGTCGAGCCTCGATTTCGCCAAGCTCGATTCGGAATCCTCGAATCTTGACTTGATGGTCGTTGCGGCCATGATACACCAAGTTTCCGTCTGGAAGATACCGTGCCAAGTCGCCAGTCTTGTACATTCTCGCATCTTGGTTTTCAACAAATGGATCTGGAAGGAACACCTTTGACGTCAAGTCTGGTTGATTGAGATATCCTCTTGCGACTCCGATTCCTCCTATGTACAGTTCTCCCACAGCACCCATCGGTACCGGTTGTCCTTGTTCATCTAGGAGATAGACTGTCTTGTTGGCAATAGGACGACCGATTGGTACACTGTCGCCTTCAAAGTCCCGCGGACACTCCCATGCCATCGCACTCACTGTTGTCTCCGTTGGTCCATAGCCATTCACAATCGTCCCTTCGGGGATCAACCGATACATCGACTTGATAAGTGTTGCTGTTGTGGCCTCCGCTGTGGTTATGAGTGTCAATGGTTTGCTCAGTGGAGGTAGGTTGTTGCAGTGCTGAAGCACGGCTGGAGTCAAAACGGTATGGGTGATGGATTCTCTTTCTAGGTAATCCCACAACCGAGGCAGGTCCATACGTATGTTGTCAGGCAGGAGATGAAGGCTTCCTCCGCTGCACAGTGTCATGAAGACATCAAAGGCACAAGCATCAAAGGCAAACGAGAAGAACTGTGTCATGCGACTCGATGCGCTGATGCCATAGATTTCTGGACGTGTTGTTACTAGATTCACCAATCCTTGATGCTCAACGATGACACCCTTGGGTTTTCCTGTGGATCCCGAAGTGTAAATGATGTAGACCAAACTACGCGATGTCAATCCTGGCACTCGTGGATTAGTGAGCAAGTCTCCGGGCGAGACACTACAAAGCATGGCCGATAAGTGTTAGATCAATAAATGTTAGTTTGATTGTGTAAGATGCCATGCTTACTCGGTAGCAATAATTGCCACATCCTCGACAAGTTACCTCATCGTTCCAAAGTCTGTTTCCATCGCGTTTGGATCCACCACGGTCACAGAGGATAGAACGCTTTCTCCTAGTGCCTCTTTTCCATGGCCATCAGCAACCAAGATACCTGGATTGGCGTCCATCATTATATCGCATAGACGCTCGCTTGCATATGAGGGATCGAGCGGGACGTATGCTCCTCCTGCTTTAAGGACAGCGAGCAGTGCTACGATCATGGTGAACGAACGCTCGACACAAATCGCCACAATTCTTTCTGGTCGAACCCCCAATGCAATAAGGTGATGTGCAAGTCTGTTGGCTCGCTGATTCAACTCTGAGTATGTCACCGATTGACCGTTGAGCACAAGTGCAGTTGCCTGTGGATAGTGTTCTACTTGTTGCTCAAAGAGATGGTGGATGCATAGCTCAGCTGGATAGACCTGTTGGGTCTCATTCCACTTTCCAAGTACAAGGTCTCGTTCAGCTTGTGATAGTAAATCCACAGACGTCACTGGTCGGTCAATATCCTCCACCATTGCGCGAAGCATCGTGTACAGATACCCGACATGTCGCTCCATGGTTTCACGGTCATAGAGAGCCGTTGAATACGACAATCCTCCCATGAAACTGTCGTTGCCAGTCTCGTATAGTCCGAGATTGATGTCAAACCTGGCAATTTTGTAAGGTGAAGGAATCTCAACAATGTCAATTCCTGGCAAGTGCCATTTTGAGATCTCATTGATCTGCACAACAAACATCGCTTGGAACAGTGGCGAGTGACTCAGGTTTCGTGGCGGCTGTACAATATCGACAACTTGCTCAAATGGAAGGTCCTGATGGTTCTGAGCACCCAGACATGCCTGACGTACTCGTTCAAGAAGCTGGCGCAGTGTAGGATTTCCGGATAGATCAATGCGGAGCGCAAGTGTGTTGATGACGACTCCCAGCATAGACTCGATCTGAGGATGATTGCGATTGGCGGTGGGTGATCCGATAACAATGTCATCCTGGCCTGACATCCTTGACAGGACACAACTCCATGCCGTGAGGATTGCCATATACGCCGTAATACCGTTTTCTGGCGACAGCCGTCTGAGTGCACGTGTGAGATGTGAATCCAAATGAATGGGTATTTTATCGCCTGCATAAGATTGCTGAGGGGGTCGTGCTCGGTCTGTCGGCAGATCGAGAAGGACAGGTGCATCTTTTAGAGCAGTCTTCCAGTACGTGGTATGCGTCTCGAGTCGCTCTCCAGAGAGCCATTGCCTCTGCCATGCGGCATAGTCTGGTTGTTGGATACTCAGAGGAGGAAGTGGATTAGACTTGCCGCTGTAGTAGGCACTGTAGATGACACTCAATTCATGTTGGAGAATTGACAAAGACGAGCCATCTGATAAGATATGGTGTTGGGTAAACATGAATACATGGTCGTTGCTGCCAAGTTGGACCATGAGAACGCGGATCAAAGGTCCCTGCGCTAGATCAAATGGATTCGTAGATTCATCGGCAATCAGTCGCTTCAGCCGTGCTTCTGCATCAGATGTACCTCGGAGATCTACCCAGCGGGTCGGCATTCCAGATTGACTGGACAAGAGACGCACACGAGGATGGCCATCAACTGTAACAAAGACAGAGCGCAGAGCTTCGTGTCGAGAGTAGAGTGTATCCAGCGTGCGCTTCCATGCGTCTCGATTGAGGTCTCCGTCAAGACGAATAGCGACTGGTATATGGTATGCCTCGTTTGCCTCCTTCATCTGAGCGAGGAACCACATTCGTTGTTGAGAGAATGAGAGTGGCAGGTCTCCTTCACGAGGTATAGGGTGGATTGTGGAATAGCTGCTTGTTTCCTTGTCCATACAACGACTCGCAGTATCGGCAAATGATGAGAGTGTAGGCGAGGCAAATATGGTGGAGAGGGGCATCTGAACACCAAGCGACGTGACTCGGTTCATTAAACGAACGGCGAGAAGAGAGTGACCTCCGAGTGCAAAGAAGTTGTCGCCGCGGCTGATCCGATCAATTTTGAGTACTTCGGCCCAGATCTGAGCAATTGCAGTCTCAAACTCGCCTTGAGGCTCCTCGTAGATCTCACGCGCGAAGGCATCACTGTCCGGTACAGGCAGAGCCCTACGATCGAGCTTGCCATTAGAGTTGATCGGTAGTGAATCCAGTCGGACAATTGCAGCAGGGACCATGTATTCCGGCAGACATGAGATGAGATGGGATCGAAGAGTATTCACCAAGTTGTCATCAGGCTTGGCTACAACATATCCGACCAGCCTCTTGTCGGATCCTTCTCCAATTGTCACAACGACGGCCTTGTCTACCAGTGGGTGATCGACGAGTCGAGCCTCAATCTCGCCAAGCTCGATTCGGAATCCGCGGATCTTGACTTGGTGGTCGTTGCGGCCGATGAAGACAATGTTACCATCAGGAAGATACCGTACCAAGTCTCCTGTCTTGTACATCTTTGCTTCTTTGTCACCAGCAAACGGATCCGGAAGGAACACTTTGGATGTCAACTCTGGTTGATTGAGATATCCTTTGGCGACTCCTGCTCCTCCAATGTACAGTTCTCCTACGGCTCCCATTGGTACTGGTTGTCCATGTTGATCGAGGACATATGTGGTCTTGTTGGGGATCGGTCGTCCAATCGGTACAACGTCACCCATGTAGTTCTGTGGACATCTCCATGTGATGGCACTGACTGTGATCTCTGTGGGTCCATAGCTGTTCAAGATTCTCCCTTCAGGTACAAGCGGCTGAATCGATCGAACCAGTTCAGCGGGAAGTGCCTCGCCCATAATAATGAGCATCTGAAGTGTGCTCATGGTCGGCATGTCTCTGCTGTTCTGGAGAAGAGCCGGGGTGAGACTCACATGAGTGATGGAGTGCTTCTTGAGATAGTCCCACAACTGATGCTGGTCAAGACGGATGTCATCCTGGATCAGATGAAGACTCGCGCCGCTAGTCAGAGTGGAGAATATCTCTGACACACTGTGGTCGAAACTCAAGGATGTGAACTGGACGACACGACTCGACGTTGAAATGCCGAATGACTCGGGTCTTCCGTGAATCAAGTTGACAACACCTCGGTGCTCGATCATCACTCCCTTGGGTTTACCTGTCGATCCAGAGGTATAGATGATGTAGGCCAAATTGGATGAGGCCAAACCAGGCACACGAGGATTGCGGACAAGCTGGTTTGATGCGATACTATTCACATGGTTCCTATGAATGATATCTGAATGTTAGGTATGCTGGGTTCATCTCAGTGAGAACATTACCATGACTGGTTAGTGGACACATTACTTACCTCTCTGATTGTTGATCAGTACCCTGTAACTCGTTCGGATCCACCACTGTCATGGACGAAACAGCTTCTCCAAGAGTTATTCTTCCAACCGCATCAGCTACCACGATCCTCGGCGAAGCATCCACAAGGACGTCCTTGAGACGATTACTGGCGTATACCGGATCGAGTGGAACATAAGCTCCACCCGCCTTAAGGATAGCGAACACTCCTATGACCATTGCAAAGGAACGCTCGACGCAGATCGCCACAAGGTTGTCAGGCTGTACTCCCAATTTGATGAGATGATGGGCCAGTCTATTGGCACGCTCATTCAACTCGGTATATGTCATTGAATGACCGTTGAACACCAAAGCTGTAGCGTGTGGATTGCGTTCGACCTGCTGCTCAAAGAGTTGGTGGATGCAAAGATCGGCGGGGTAGTCCCGTTGGGTCTCATTCCACTTTCCAAATATAAGATCGCGTTCAGTTTGTGAAAGTATATCAACAGATGTGACCGGCTGATCCACACTCTCTACCATTACATGAAGCATGGAATACAGATATCCAACATGTCGCTCCATTGTCGCACAGTCAAAGAGAGCTGTCGAGTACGACAATGTTCCAGTGATCTCATTGTCCGACTCGTAGAGTGTTAGGTTCAAGTCAAACTTGGCAATATCGTAGCCAGAGTTGGCATGAGCAACTTCAAGTCCTGGGAGTTGCCATTCTGAAATCTCGTTGTTCTGCCATACGAACATCACTTGGAATAGTGGCGGGTGACTCAGACTACGTGGTGGTTGCACAATGTCGACAACTTGCTCGAACGGAAGATCTTGGTGATTCTGGGCATCGAGAGATGTTTGCCGGACTCGCTCTAGGAGTTGACGCAATGTGGGGTCTCCAGATAGATCAATGCGAAGTGCAAGTGTGTTGACAAACAATCCAATCAGAGACTCGATCTGATGGTGGTTGCGGTTAGCCGAGGGTGACCCGATAACAATGTCATCTTGTCCTGACATCCGTGACAGAACACAGCTCCAAGCAGCGAGGATGGTCATATACAATGTCACTCCATGCTGCTGACACAGCAGTTTGAGTCCTTGTGCGAGATCAGAACCCAAACGGATAGGTATGATATCACCTGCGAATGACTGTTGGAGAGGTCGTGGTCGATCAGTTGGTAGATTGAGGAGGACAGGCGCGCCGATCAAGGCGTCCTTCCAGTATGTGGCGTGTGTCTCGAGTCGCTCTCCAGAGAGCCATTGCTTCTGCCATGCAGCATAGTCTGGATATTGGATACTCAGAGGAGGAAGTGGATCGGATTTGCCATTACAGTAGGCACCAAAGAGAGTGCTCAACTCGCGACTGAATATCGCCGACGACCAGCCATCAGATACGATATGATGTTGAGTGAGCATGAAGACATGTTCGTGGCTGTCAAGTTGAACCATGAGAACGCGGATCAAAGGGCCTTGTTCCAGATCAAATGAACTCGAAGCCTCGTCGGCACACATCCGTTCCAGCTGTGATTCTGCATCCGAGAAACCTCGAAGATCCTCCCATCGGATTGGCATTCCTGACTCTGATGGTAAGAGACGCACTTGAGGCTCTCCATCAACTGCAACAAAGACAGAACGCAGAGCTTCGTGTCGAGCAAATAGTGTATCCAGTGCACGCTGCCATGCATCGCGATTGAGATCTCCACGAAGACAAACAGTCTTTGGAATGTGGTATGTCTCGCTGACACCTTCCATCTGAGAGAGAAACCACATCCGTTGCTGAGATGATGAGGGTGGTAGGTTCCCTTCACGAAGCATAGGGTAAATAGTGGAATAGGCGGTTGTTTCCTTGTTCATGATTTGACTTGCAGATTGAGCAAACGACTTGAGTGTAGGTGAGGCGAATATAGTCGAGAGAGGCACATGAACACCAAGAGTGGCCACGCGATTCATCAGACGCACAGCGACAAGAGAATGACCTCCGAGTGCAAAGAAGTTGTCGTTACGGCTGATCCGATCAATTTTGAGTACTTCGGCCCAGATCTGAGCAATTGCAGTCTCAAACTCGCCTTGAGGCTCCTCGTAGATCTCACGCGCGAAGGCATCACT
>Ga0247824_10000238_pt1 | contig 25101 bp, 15 predicted proteins | sample 13C_PalmiticAcid_FD_194412 | JGI IMG/M metagenome (GOLD analysis project Ga0247824, IMG submission 194412) | Soil microbial communities from agricultural site in Penn Yan, New York, United States - 13C_PalmiticAcid_Day48 | ecosystem: Environmental > Terrestrial > Soil > Agricultural land...
GCCCTGGTTCCCCCGCTGCGCGTGGCTGTGTACAGCAGGAACGGCCGCTGGGCGTAGATGAGCGTGGTCCAGTAGCGCAGGTGGAGCACGGCGACGGCGCGGCGGTGGGCGGGCGGGGTGCCGCTGCTCCAGCGGAGGTGCGGCGGGAGCTTGTCGAGCCAGTCGCGCAGGTCGGCGAGGCAGGCCGTGACGGCGGCGAAGGGGACGACGCGGCGCGCCGAGAGGGCGGGGGCCACGTAGAGCGTGTGCGAGATTTGCTTCTTGAGCTTGATCAGCGCGGCGCAGGCCGCCTGGTAGCCGTGCGGCGTGGGGCGGCCCGGGTCGAGGACGGACTCGCAGGCGGCGGGGGTCTGGATGCCGGCTAGGTGGTCGACGACGGCGCAGGGATAGCCCAGCTGCACGGCGACCTCGTGGTCGAGGAGGTAGAGGGTCCACCAGAGGCGCTGCACGCGCGCGCGGGAGACCGAGTCCTGGTTGTTGTTGAGCGGGATGTTGCGGTGCAGGCCGAGCGAGTAGGCCATGCGCACGGCCATGCCCATGATGAGGTAGGCCGTGACGGTGAAGCAGGACGAGTGCAGGGTGAGCGACATGAGGCTGAGCGCCCGCACCGCGTCTGTGTCGGCCTCGTCGCAGACCCGGAGGCCCATGCTCTTGGCCATGGCGAGGTACTCGGACGACGTCTTCTCGTCGGCGACCTGGCCCGGCTCGTGGGTCTCCCCGGCTGAGCAAAGCGCAAAGATGCAGTACAGGCTGCACAGCCAGCTGGCGCTCCTGCTGGTTTCCAGGTCGCGGTCTGCGTAGGTCCTGTCCAACAGCGTGTAGAACTGCTCGGGCGAGTAGAACCAGTAGATGGACTGGATCTCGTCAAAGAAGCGCATCGCGTAGCGCTGGCAGACCTCGCGGGGCGGCAGGTATATGCTGTTCCCATCCGTTGTTGGTGTCGGATCTCGCAAGCTGCTCTCTGGGGTGGCAGGCGGTACTCTCGACTGTACCAAGGGCACCATCACGGCGGCATCTGTTGTGGGCGGGTACGAATTCCGGCGATTTGTGGGAGTTGCGGTCTGCGCAACAGCGTTCGCGAAACGGACGTAGGAGTCGGCGCCGACGTATCGGTAGCTCCCCCGAGCGTCGACGATCATGCAGCCCAGCTCCTCCCGCAGCACCTCGCTCTCCTCGCCGTCCTCGGGCTCAACGCTCGCCATCGTCGTGGAAGTAACAGACGTGATCTCGGCGCCTTGCTCGATCTCGGCGATCATGGCCTTCATCGTCTTCAAGTCGAGCTCCACATCGGGCACAAAGTGGCGCAGGAGCCGCATGCAGCACTGGTACTCCTCCTCAGACACGCGGTAGAAGGGCCGTCGTTGCGGGCGGGCGCTCGTTGAGCATGTCACGCCGGTTGATGCGCAGTATCGACATGGCCCCAGCTCATTTACTTGGACGCACTTGGTTTTCCTGTTTTTGCAGGCGTCGCAGCTCTTTCTGGTGCGTATCCTCGCCTTCATCTCGCCCCCGCGCTCCCCTATTTGCTGCATGAATCTGCTTGGGGTGTTGCTGTGGCAACTTGGGGCGAGACCAACAATCCCAAGGGTCAGTAAGATAGTAAGGGGACCACCTGTAAAAAGGGGGCGAAAAATGCGACAGTATGATGTTTTGTGTATTAATGTGCGAGTGTTTTGTGTGTGAGAGAGGGAAAGAGAGATTGGGGGGCGTGGCAACCCGTAAATCGGGAAATCTTACCCGCCTAGCTCCTGCTCACTTCGATCCCCCGCAACAGCTTTCTGTCCACACGCCGATTGATACTCAGGGCCAAACACAAGTTTCAACCATTGGCATTTTGTTTTGTTAAAATCATGGCCTGCTCAGAGCTACAACGTTTTCAACAACAGTTTCTTCGTACCCTCACCCCCTTTATTTTCTCCCCCTCCCCTTTCTGGTTTCATCTGCAAACAACCACCTGCTAGTGTCAATTCACCCAGGTTTACGGTCTGTGGGAACTTTAAAATTCAATTTCTTCGTGTCTCTAGGGAAAACGCTATCTACAGCGACCTCCGCTCCTTGAAAGCGAGCTTCAGCTCGGGAATCTCAATGATGAAGTGGTCCTTGGCGTCCCGCATAAAGGCCTCGCCGTCCTCGCCCGGCGCGAACTCGACGTCGAAGCGCGTCAGCACCTTGACGATCAGGTTGCGCATCTCCATCAAGCTCAGCGCCCGCCCGATGCAGCTGTAGGGCCCCAGCCCAAACGACGCGAACGCATCCTTGTGCTTGATCATGCCGGGCTTGCTGTACCACCGCTCGGGGATGAACTCTTGCGCGCGCTCGTACGCGGCCTCGGAGCGGCCCAGCGTGCGCAGCGGGATGACCACGGTCGTGTTGCCGGGGATGTAGCGGCCCGCGATGGTGAGGCCCTCGGGCGGTGTCACGCGCGGGTAGCCCGAGGGGATGGGCGGGTTTAGGCGCAGGGCCTCGTGGATGACCCCGTTGAGGTGCACCGCCTTGGCCACGTCCTTGGTGTCGAGGTGGTCCTTGCCCGACGCCGCCAGCAGGGGCTCGAACTCGTCGCGGAGCTTGCGCACCTCGTTGGGGTACTTGGCGAGGTAGTAGAAGATGAAGGTCAGCGTCGAGGCCGTGGTGTCGGATCCGCCGACGATGAGGAGGCGCGTGTCGCCCCGCAGCCACTGGTAGTCGATGTCCTTCTTCTCGCTCTTCTCCCACGTCGCGAGGAGGTACCCCAGGATGTCGGCCTTCTTGCTGCCCCGCTCTTTCCGCTTGGCCACCTGGTCCTCGACGAAGCGGATGAAGTTCTTGGGCCCCTGCGCGATGAGCGGGATGCGGTGCAGGATGGGCGTGCTCCACGGGATGGGCTGCAGCTGCGCAATGTCGGCCATGCCCGCCATGAGCAGGTCGGGCACCCACCGGTTGTCCTTCTTCTCCAGCATGTGAAACGTCTCGCCAAGTCCCAGCTCGCCCATGGCGTCAAAGGCAAAGTACTTGAACCAGGCTGTGGCGTCGACGGGCGCCCCGCCAAACGAGGCGATTTGCTCGCAGAAGAGGTTCGACAGCGGCGTGACGCGCTCCTCGTACGCGACGAGGGCGGCCGGGGAGAAGGCCTTGTTGAAGTCTTTGCGTCGGAGCTCGTGCACCTTTTGGTCGCGGGCCGTGTGCAGGTTGACGAGCGGGAGGGAGCCGTCGTACCACGGCGACTTGACGCATTTCGACTTGGGCCCCAGCACCGCCTGGACGGCCTCAGGGGCGCTGACTGACAAGTTGGAAGGGCCGGTCCGGACAAAGTCGCCGTACTTCTCGTGCAGCCTGGTCATCTGGCGGTAGTTGTCGCTCTTCTCCACCACCAGCCAGCTGTGGTACAGGTTGCTGAACCGCGCCAGAAACGGCCCGTCGAACTTCCTGAGAGGGTGGAAGATGCCACGGTACACAGACATGCTCCCGTACAACCCCGCCGCGTAGCAGACTACCATGGCGATGGTCTGCGCGGCGCTCGCGACCAGCGGGAGCTGCACATAGTGGTACAAGGCAAACGTGAGAGCCGGCACGAGCGCCATGTAAAACACGGCGATGGTCGGGCCGTTTCTGTGATGCTCGCCGCGGATGAAGTAGCCGAGATGGGACACAATACCGGCTCCGGCCGCCAAGACGGCGGCTTGCGTTGCCCGCGAGTGCAAGTCGAACGGGAGCTCGATGGCGCCGACCTTGGTCGCCACGATGGTCGCCATGGCGGGCAGGTCAAACTGTGTCGTGTTGGCGAACTGTGACATCTTGGTGGACGGTGGCCTTCCTAGCCGAGTGGCGCTTCCTTAGCCCATGAAAGTGGTCTGTCGACACAGTCACTCATCTTGGCCGCGAGACAAGGTACGTTTATCAAGTCAACGAAAGACACAAGCCGACAGCTCCAAGTCAACAACTCCCGAGGCCTGTCTCGGTGCCAGTTGGCCTCTGAGCCTGCCACCATGAGTCCCCGGTCTCCACGGCGGTTTGGCATCCGACCATTCATGCATCCGATGGAGAGGGTCGGGGGTCACTTGGTCAGCGACAGAGCCCCCCACCCCAAGCTCTGTCGGCTCGATGAATGCGAGGCTCAGGCACAAGCTCCCTGGCTCGGGCGGTTTCGGCGTTAACTAGCGCCTTTGCCTTTGGGGTCATGGGACGACTCCGCACTGGGACCCTAAATGAGGGGAAATGCGCCAAAGGATCAGATCCGACATGGGCCCCTCGTGTTGTTTCCGAGGTGACAACAGGTCCGGCATTTGGAACCTCAAGGTGCATACTCCTTTTCCCACGTGCTCTGGTGCGGCGGACTTTCGGTTGTAAGTGGTTGGGAGTTATGGCCATGGGGCTCGTGAGACGCAACCCCTGATATCAGCGTCCAGACCACAAAACACAGCAGTGCTCAACTTAAACTGGAGGAAGTAACCCAAAATTCTATCTACTTTCTGCCACGATTGGAGTGTGCCTAATTTCTAGGAAATACTTGGGAATGTATGAAGGATGGCCGTTATTCCCATCGACTGTAATCCTCCTATGCGACACAACACGTAGCTACTGCAACATGCATGCGCCTGAGGTGCTGGCAATGGTACTGCATGGGCATTTCTTTACGCCTTACTTACAATCTCCGCATAGGGCAGTCCGCAGCCTACTGCGCTCCTATTTCACTACTCGTACCATCATAGACACAAATAAATGGGTAAACTTGGAGGTTCGGGGGAACGCTTGGACACTTTGCTCTGGCAGATTTTGAAGAAGAAGCGTGATACACTTAACGAAGCCAAATACACACCACCAAATCGGTAGACTACCTAGGTCCCTTTTGATTAATTACGGTCTCGCTGCCCCGCAGCACTCTGCCTCCCCCAGTCCTCCTCCGCCTCCATCTCAAACCCTGCTGGCCGCCTCGACATGCATAACGCCGGCCTTCTCCGCCCCCAAAAGGTCCTTCTCGGCCTGCTGCCGGGCAACCTCGACGTTGCGGGACATGTACGCCGGGAAGTCCTTGGCCGGCAGGCGCGCGTCAAACATCTCCTCAATCTCCTCCAGCGAGCGGCCCTTGACCTCGGGGAGCACAAAGTAGATGAACACGGCAAGGACCATGGTGGACCCAAACCAGATGTAGCCGTACTTGCCGCCCCAGTTGAGCTGGGACGGGTTGATAAAGTAGGGCGTCGTGAAGGTGGTGAGCCAGGCAAAGATGAAGCCGGTGCCGGTGCTGAGGCCCGCCGTGTACGCGCGCAGGTTCTGCGCGGGGAGCTCGCCGGCCGTCAGGTAGGTCGTCGGTGCGAGGCCGAGGTTGAACCAGAAGATGAACCAGCTGAAGAGGAAGATGACGCCGGCCGACATGGCCGACTTGCTCAGGGAGCTGGCGGGGAGCGAGAAGAGGACGCCGAGGAACAGCATGGAGAGGCCGCACGCAACGATGCCCGCCAGAAGCAGCGTGCGACGACCAAACCGGCTGATCGCGTACCAGGAGCAAAAGAGCCCGGCGACGCCGAGCCAGTGGAAGACCACACTCCATTTGAAGGGGTCCGCGATGCCCACGACCTTGAAAAAGTAGGTGCCGAACGCGAGCACGAACATGGCGCCGGTGCCGGGGTTGATGAGGCCGACGCTGACGGAGAGGAAGGTCCGGCGCAGGTTGGTGCCGCGGAAGAGGTCCAGCACCAGCCACTTCGACTGCACCTCGAGGTCGTGAAGGGCGTTGAGACGCATTTCTTCAAACTCGGATTGGAGCGCCAGCGCATCGTACGCGCCGTTGCGGACCCAGGTGAGGGACTTGAGGGCTTGCTCCTCCTTGCCCCTGAGAAGAAGCCAGCGAGGCGACTCGGGCAGGAAGGGGAGGGTAGCGATGCTGATGACGGGCATGGCATACAGAACGTAGAGCGGAATCTGATAGCAGAGCTTGCTGTCAATGGCCTCGGTGGAATTGGCAATCAGCTGGTAACTAACAGTTAGCGACGACACACGGGACAGAAAGTACGGCGAGGGGGAAAGACAAGGAACTCACCTGGCCGACAGCCGTGCCGATCGTGATCCAACCAGACGTCAAGCCATACGAAAGACCCCTCAGCTTTGTAGGTGCCAGCTCGGAGATGTACACCATCGTGAAGGCCATGACAAGGCCGTTACCGTAGCCCATGAGGAGTCGCGAGAAGTACAAGACTCCCATCGAGGTTGTGACGATCATGATGGTTACCGAAGCGACCAGCAGGACCACTCCAAGCAAGATACACCATCTTCTTCCCATGAAGGAGCCCAGGGGGCCAGTGCTGAAGCTCGCGAGGAAGGCGCCGAGAACCATAAAGGAGCTGATGATTTGTTGGGGGCCGGCAGCGATGTTCTGTTCAAAGTCATTGTCAGATGAATCCCCCTAAACAGCAGAAGACTTCAAGTTGGAAACAAGGTAGAGACTCACCCATCCTGAGGGGACTCGCGGGTCCTCATAGCCAAAGACTTTGAGGAATCCAACCATGGCCTGGAAAGACCCGATGATGCCTTGGTCAAAGCCATACTCGATCAGAGCGCAGCTGGCAAGGACGGTCAACCACAAGAACCGGACATGGGCCTTGAGGGAGTCGTCTTTCTCGCCGCGGTAGTCGGCGTTGGCCGTGACTGCTTCGGCACTCCGTACCGAAGCCTTGCCCGAGGTCTCGGCCATGGTCCCACAAAGTGAAGGTTGCAAGAGGACTCTGTGGAGAAGAGGTGGTGGGTTGATGAGAGTCAATCGGGGTGGAACTGTTGACAGAAACTCGTTCCACAGCTTGGACGGATCGAATGATTCTTGATGACCTCCCTCAACGGCGGTATATATGGTTTCTCCGCAGCCTTTCCTCGTGTCCTGTGGATCCAGATTCGTCTTCTTCCCCGGCTTTCTCCCCTGTCTTTCCCCAGGTCTTCCCCAGGTCTTGGCGGTGCCCAGTCCCGCTGTTCTGGGTCGTGTGGATGACAAACCTCCAAGTCCCAGCGCGATAAAGTTTAGTACAATGCTGCCAAGAGCATGGTGTCTTCCTCTATGGTTTGTTGACACGATGACTTGTTGGGGAAGTGAGGAGGTGGCTTTCTCAGCCGCTTGGCTCGGGGGGGGGTCGGTATCCTAGTGATTCACAGATTTTGCTTCGCCCCTGTCACCCCGGAGTTCTGGAGAACGATAAGGCTAGGGGAACTGACCAACGACCGGCGTCGGAGGTAGCCGAGGGAACGGCTCAGGCGCCGTCGCATCTATCATTCCGATGGTTGTTGTTGGATCCCGAGAAACTAGACTAGCTAGTAGGTCGCCACGCAAACACTAAGCAGGGGTCTCCCCACAATGCCGACCCGCCCCCAGATTCCTCCGATCCAGGCTCTCGCTCTCGCTTGGGCCGGGCCCGTGCAACCAGTGGAGAAAAGGGGGGTTTGTGGATATCGAGAGCTATGTAGGTACTGGGCACGGGGAAGACGCGGGGCATGAAGCCGGGCTCACAATGCTCCCTGACACATGCTCCGATATCCTCATGTTCTGAAGCACGAGGTCACACGCCGGGAATGGCGGCGGGGGCCGTCTAAGGAGACCGGTACCTCCGGGAGTTTGCCGAAGGCTTCCCAACCGCAACTCCGACCTCCATCGCTCGGAAACGGTCTCTTCGCCTGCCGTGACATTTGGTCTTGTATATATCTCTTCCCATTCCGTCTCTGCCAACCTTGTTTCAGATATTTCCATTCCCATCTTTCCCTTCTCCCATTGGTTTGATCAACTTCAGCACTCCCTGAGCCATGGCAGCCCTGGCTTTCCCCGAATTTACATTGTCGCACGTCACCCGTGAGAATGACCTCGTCAACGTCATCCTCAAGCGCTGGGCCGATGCGCTCTCGGGACAACCGACAGTCGAAGTCCTCCCGCCCGGGGTTGATCTCGACACATGGAAGGTCATCCTCTCAAAATTCCTCGAGATTCTAGGGGAAAAGGGCGTCATTGTGGGGGATGAGCACAAACTCAACTACCTCGACATCTTCAGTCTGAGAGAGAACGAGCATGAGATCCGAGGTAGCCCCTGCGCCCTTCGGCCAACCACCGTCGAGCACATACAGGCCATCCTCAAAGTCGCCAACGAGTTCAAGATCCCGGTGTGGACCGTCAGCAGGGGGAGAAACTTGGGCTATGGCGGAAACGCTGGCAGAGTTCGGGTAGGATTTGCATCGACTCCTTTAGTGCTCTCGACCGTGATGCTAACAGACTCACAGGGATCCGTCATCATCGATCTCCAAGACATGGACAAGGTTCTGGAGGTCAATGACAAGTATTGCTACTACACGGTCGAGCCTGGCGTGTCCTTCTTCAAGCTCTACGAGACGATCCGAGAGCAAAAGAAGAACATCTGGTGCTCTGTCCCGGCGCTGGGCTGGGGCTCCATCGTCGGCAACTCCCTTGATCGCGGCTGGGGTTACACCCCAAACGGTGACCATTCCAACCAGATCTGCGGCATTGAGGCTGTTCTCGCCGACGGTACGTTGGTCCGGACGGGCATGGGTGCGGTCAACGAGAAGCTCTGGCCGCTGTTCCGGGGCGGTTACGGCCCCACATACGACTCCATGTTCTCGCAGTCCAACTTTGGCATCGTCACAAAAATGACGCTGTGGTCGTCGCCCGCACCTCTCGGCTTCATATCGTGCCACATCGCCGTGCCGAAAGAGACGGATCTCGTGCCGCTGATCGACATCTTCCGCGAGCTCCTGACCCACGACGTGATCCAAAACCACCCCGTCATCGGCAACATTGTGCGCGAGCTTGGCAAGCGAGGCACGCGCTCCAAGTGGTACGATGGCAAGGGGGCCATTCCCGACTGGCGCCTGGAAGAGCTCGCCAAGGAGCACAACCTGTCGTGGTGGGACGCCAACTTTGCTCTCTACGGCCCCAAGGAGATCATCGACTTCAACTTCCGGCGCTGCCAGGAGGCGTTCGCGGCCATCCCGGGCGCCCGGCTGCGGGGCAACGCGTACTATCCCGACGCTTCCAAGGGCGAGAAGTTTCTGGACGCGGCCGCCGTGCCGGCCGACGACAGCTGGATGCAGACCGGCGTTCCCTCGATGGCCCCCATCGTGTCCATCCAGTACCGCGGCGTCGACGGCGGCCACATCTCCTTCTCGCCCATCGTTCCGGCAGACGGCCAGGCCGCGCTGGACTGGTACTTTGAGGCCAAGAAGATCTGCGCGGACTTCGGCTTCGACTTTGTGGCAGGGCTGCACCTCTACCAGCGCCACCTCGCGCACCTGATCATGATCTACTTTGACCGGACGGACCAAGAAGACAAGACGGCGGCGGACAAGCTGTTTGCGGAGCTTGTCATCAAGGCCAGGCGTGCTGGCTACGGCGAGTACAGAGCCCACATCGACCACATGGATCTGGTGTCTGGGGTCTATGACTTTGGCGTCAACGACGAGGGGTCGGAAGGTGTACCCGCGCTGATGAGGTTGAATCACCGGATCAAGGATGAGCTGGATCCCAACGGCATTCTCTCTCCAGGAAAGCAGGGGATTTGGCCACGGAGACTGAGGGGTGAGGGCGCAAAGAACAGGTGACGTCCGTTGCGGGAGGCAGAGCGAGGAATTTCTAGGAAGTGAGCAGCGTGCATTATCGTCGACTATTTCCTGCTATAGACATTTTTGTTCAATACATCTCTTTTTTCGGTTGCCGCGTGTTAGACTCCATTGGCCTCTCAAAGGTCTGGTTCTGTTCTCATGACTATTTCCGGCGTTTCTCCTGCTCAAACCCAATTCAACGCGAGAATTGGCCCAACACAGTTTCTAGGGGACGGGCTTAGCGCTTCAGGGCTTCTAAAAGCCGTATCATAAAGCCTTCCAAGATTATGCTCATTCCACCATGTAATGGACAAGTCCTTTGTTCTCTAATTATGGATTCAATCTCTTGTCTAAAGCGATGTTCGCAGAGTAACCAGGGTATTCTCAAACAAAGAAACCAAAGTCAGTCCCCCGAGTCCAGTCTCAACTTCAGAAAAGAACAATTCGTCTCCCAAAACCTCAAGAAGGAAGCGTTAACAGCAATTTATTAAAGACTGTGCAGTCCTCCCAACCACCCCAAGAAACGTTGGCAGTTAGCTTTTTGCCGCAAAAAGCCATTACCGACAAGATGCAGCCCAGTTCGGTCTCCTACACATTCCTCATTGACATTGACATCGACAGGGACTCGCCACTCACGAGGATATGCGCTCGAGCGGCGACGGCCAGCAAGGCACTGCACGACATCAGCGGCACGACGACGCATGAAACCCCGAGAGCCAACAGGCGGGAGAGGAGACGTGCAGAAGAGCAAGAATTCAGCCGAGAACCGGATTCGCCCTTGCTCGGACAATTTTCTGGTTCATGGGCCGGAGCGGTGTCTGCCGAGGATAACGGGAGTTTCCTGGACTCTTCCGGCGTTGTCGAGACGTTGATTCAGCAACTGAGCGCCACAACATTAGAGGACCGCAGCACCCGCTCTGCCCCAGCTCTGCCAGAAAGCTACCAGGCGTGGAGGCGGAGAGAAAACAACACGGCTCAGAGAGGTGCCCCTGTGGGAAGAGGCAAGGAGTATGGGCGTTTAGGGAATGGGGCAGTGCGCCGTTCGCACCCCGCTGCCGGTGCGCTCCTAGAATCAGAGCCTGTAGTCCGAGAGTTGAGAAAGCGGCCTGTTCTGAGGCGATTTGACAACCCGAGGCCTCTGAGGGCAGATGTCGGCAATGCATCCGCGAAGAGTCATGATGCCAGACGTTGAATTTCAGAGTGTGCAGCAATGTAACGAGGTGTAGTTGTTACGGTGGAGACTTTGACATCCGACATTTTCGTTCAGAGACATTGACTTCCACCAACCCTTTGGCGTTCAATCACAGTACTTCTTTTTACATCAAATCGATTAATTATCACCCTTGTTGAGATGTTGACTTCCATTCCTTGCTCTGAACTTCTGAAGGCGGCCGGCGACAAGTGGGTCCATGCCGGCGCCGACCTGCCAATTTTGGAAACTGGGTCCCGGGGGCTGCCCCACTTGGCTCCCGGCGGATTCGAGGGTTGCAGGTTGCGGTGGTGTGACTCATGTGATTTGTGTGACGGTTACGTGTTTAATTTGCTTCTTCTTAAAAGGTCCTTGTGTTGGAACCCGACCCATCAGAAAGTTTTGGCGAAACCCAAGAGCCAAGGTAGCGAAATGGCCTCGACAACATCCTCCGCATCCGCTCCGTCTCCGGCGGGGCAGGGCCTCCCCAAAGGCTACACCCTCCGCCCTGGCTACCCCCCAATCCCGGATTACCTGCACCTGCGCGCCGCGTCGGGTCTCACACCCAAAACCCCCGCACAGGCAGCTCCAGTCGCGAAAAACAGCTGGCACGGCTGCTACATCACCTTCACCCCGGACAATGACGGCGCACCCACAGGGGAGGACGCGGACACGGAAATCATTGTCGCAATGGGTCGTATCATAGGCGACGGCGGGTGGTACTTTCACGTCGCCGACATGGCGGTGCTGCCGGAGCATCAGCGCAAGGGGTTGGGGGACGCCGTGCTGAAGCACCTGATGCAACACATCAAGGAAAATGCGCCGCAGGACGGCACGGGGGCGTATGTGACTCTGTTTGCGGATGGGCCGGGCAGGAGGCTGTATGCGCGGAATGGGTTTGTGGAAACGACGCCGGGACAGTTGGGAATGATGATGCCCATGGGATGGGAGGGGCGGTGCAGTTGATGGGAGGAAACAATGGACCATTGGATGTGCTACATTGATGGCAACGTAACCATCAAGCCAAGGATGGCAGGGATTAAACTGAACCCTCAGCTCATATCGCAGGCACGCCTTCCGGACTGGGCTCCGGGACACTTAAGATGGAAAACCTCGCAATGCAGGAAGGGGCCACTTCTCCGCGCAGCGGAAGCCGCCATTTTAACTTTGAGCTCTTTCCTCCTGTCTCCGGGAAAACAATCCCACATCATTGATTGACCGGGTCACCGGGGTATAAACCCCCCTCGGATGGCCATCTCTGACGTTCTTTCCACTCATTTCTGGGAGTTGGCCATCACATCCACGATTCCCACAACCAACGGCCTGCGAAACCCGTCTGCAACTAACACCCGACAGCACCAAGGAGATCAGATCAGGTGCAACACGAAAGAGATTACATGAACAACCTTGCAGGACAGACGTGCCATAGAAGGTGGCCAGGCGGGAAGTTGGGGTCCGGGCAGTGTGGGATGGCAAGATGACCTTGCCATGCTGCGGAAGTGTGTGATTGGGCAAAGCATAAGTTCATCATCAAAATTTCACCTGTGTTAGGTTACCGACAGCTTCATTCTGAAATTGATGACAATTATCTACTGTCGCCGGTCAGCTTGCTGTCCTCGAGATTACGACCATGCATGGAAGGTTGCATCCGTTTTGTTAGACCTTGGCCCTCTACGCTTGCAGCGCCAGATCAACGCCACAACGTCGATCCAGCCCTACGGCGGGCTGAGTGATTGGGCCGCTCGCTTCTTCAGGGCCCTGTCCACCATCCAACCGGACTTGTCGGCATGCAGAGGTCTTCCGCTGCGCCGCACTTTCAGGGGTCCCATGCGCGGCTGTCTCACCAAGCAAGCCCAGCTCAGCCCAGCTTCAATCCTTTCAGAGCGCCGCCGTCGCACCCCACAAGCATCATCAACACCTGCTCAACGACCTGGAACCACAAACAAAACAACACATGGCGGGTCCTTGCTATGAAGTAAGCATGTGACAGACTTTCCTGTATTCTGGCCTCCCACCAAACTCATCTCTCTGAATTGGCACTCTGAAAACCCATGCGGGATTCCACGAATAGCAAGAGGCAGCATGGCGCGGCGAGGGATTGCGCCCCCGGTCGCCGCAGACAGGGAGGATCTTCTGCACGCGAGCGGCATGGGGCAGTCTGATGAAACCCTGCGCGCCTAAAGGCCTAAAAGGGGACCCGGCGGCACTTCAACGTTGCTTTCGTGATCCCATGCTGTCAAACTGTCCCCTTCTTTTTCTTCCGTCGCACAACCGGCGCCGCGTCCCAGGCAGCTGGGTCTCCAGCCCGCAATTGACGGCGATGCGCTCCTCGTCGGGCTTGCTCGCCCTGCTCGTATGTCTGGGCTGTGCAGGCGCCCAGAAACTGACGGATGCGCCCACACGAGAGAACTTCTATCGCAGAGGCTCCGTTTCCGGTTTGTGATGGCCCAGGTCCAAAGCCGGAAAACGCGCAGTGGTGTGTTCTAACTCTCGAGAAGCGACCGTCATCGGCAACTATGTCTACATCGATGGCGGAGAGCTGTCCCAGGTGCTGGACGGGAACCCGCCGAACAAGCAAAACTACGCCTCTAATTCAGGTCAGACAACGCCTTGGATGGTGAATCGGGCCATGTTGTGCGGGCGACCGGCGGTGCTAACAGTGCTCGACGTCCCCAGTCAACTCGACGCTCTCCATTGACATCTCCAAGTCATGGACCACCTCCGACGTCTCCTTCCAAACAATAAAAAGACCGTGGTATTCAAAGGCCAACCAGGCCATCTGGACCGACCAGGAGGCGGGCCACTTCTACGTCTGGGGCGGCAAGTGGATACGGGGCCGAAACATGACAGACAACGAGCTCTGGAAGTTTACCCCTGACGGCAACGGTGGCGGCACCTGGTCCACCGAGGCTCCCGCCAATTCAGAACTGTTCGACCGTCTCCATCAAAGCGAGTTTGGCGCCTTCACGAACACCAACGACACGGGATTCTACATTGGAGGAGTAGCATCGGGCTGGACCGAACATTACCGAGCGAGCACCCAGGTGGTGCCGGGCATGGTGGCCTTCAACATGAAGACGAAGACGTGGCACAACGGGACGAGCTCTTTCAGCCCTTTCGAAACAATCACTTCCGCATCAGCCCACTATGTCCCAAACTTTGGGCCGAATGGGCTGGTGATGGTCCTGGGCGGGATATCAATCCCGGTCGTGGGAGAGCCAAACTGGGAGACCGCGCCGCCCTACAATTTCCAGGACCTGACCTTCTTCGACCCGCAGACGAAGAAGAAGTACACGCAGAAGACCACAGGAAGCATCCCGCTGTCCCCGCGGGTCCAATCGTGTGTTGCCGGCTTTCAGAACTCCGAAGGCGGCTACGAGATGTGAGTGCTGCCCGTTTTGCCACTTATCCTTGCCTCGCTACCGCTAACGAGCCCAAGCCTCCTAACCGGAGGAGCGAATCGACGTGACAAGATCGTCTACGACGACGCCTACATCCTGAGCTTGCCTGGATTCGTGTGGACCAAAGTCTCCAGCTCACCAGCCGGCAAGCGTCAATCCGCCACATGCCTCTCCGTCGGCAAGCGGCAGATGCTGAGCATCGGTGGCACCATCACATCTTGGACTGACCAGGATCCAGCCTCGCAGGGGTTGCTGCTGTTTGACATGACCGAGCTGAAATGGAAGGACTCGTACGACGCCAATGCGGCCGCGTACGAGAGGGCCGCCGACATCAAGGCCTGGTACAGCAATGGGTATGTCTAGTCTTCTTCCTTGCGTGTTACTCTGGTCTTGCTTACACGGAATGATAGATCTCTTGACAAGGTCCAGTGGTCATCGGATGAAGTACGGCAAATGTTTGCACTCAAGTCGACTGGTATGTCCCAAGCTCTCCCAGGTTATGCTCGCTTCCTGAACTAACTCTGGACTTTCAAGATTCCCAAAACCCACCGCCCTCTCCATCGACAACCGCCGGCCCATCGACTACCACCAGCACCGAGCCCCAACCCACTTCCCAGTCAGTTTCCACTGGCGCAATTGCCGGAGGGGTCGTCGGGGGCGTCGCCGGGTTGGCCATCCTCGGTGCTGTTGCGTGGTTCCTCATCCGACGCCGGAACAGAACACACTCGGCCGTGGCCCCTGGCACCGAATACGATGAGCCTGCCCCCGAGTATTACGCCTCAGAGGCATTCAAGGCACAGCAGCCGGGACAAGAGCTTCCAGGGGCCAAGGTGGTGCCGTCGGAGCTCAACTCCTTCCGTGACCACGTCGAGCTAGGGGGAAGCGCCGCCTATGCAAACCCGTCTGTCCATCACATGGCGCCCGTTGAGATGGACGCCACGCCGCCAGCACGGTAGACTGCCTTAATTTGGGTGTCTCCATTGGTTGGGATGAGGGTCGGGGCTTTCACTTTGTACATACATATTTGAATAATCACCAGAAATAATCACACACACAACCACGTCTTGCGTCCGTGACACAGGACACAGGGGAACTCAATGCACAATCTAGAAAATTAGAGAACTCTGGTATTTCAACGCCAAATGATAAAAAATAATTACCTTTATGCTTCGGTCCCTGCCTCGTGATCAACACAAGACGAGCAATAACTCGCCGCCAGCGACCCTCCTCCTCCCACCCACCAGATACCTCTGTCTTGTTCCCAGCCATGCTCAAACCTAGAGACGTTCATCACCTACCTAGGATTCATGTCCATGCTGTCGAAAATACCATATCCGTCTATCGCAGTCGGGGCAGATACTTCTGATGACCCTGGACGGACGCCAACGATCGATCGGGCATCTCTGGCCTGTCAGCTGTGCCGGTTTGCACCTGCGGAGCTCGGGCCCCCAGACTTTGATTGCGCAGTATTTGCACTGCCATGTCCACATTCTACACATGGTTTATGTTTTAGTGTTGAGGCCGGGCGCGGCGGCGGCGGCTCAAGGGCGGTGGGTGGCTGTCTGTGGTTGTTTTGACAATCTCCTGGGCAGGTCAGCGGGCTTAGAGTACCTCTTACTTAGAAAAGTATCATGTAAGGAAGGTTGGGGAATGGTAGAGCGCTTTAAATACTCCGAGGCTTCTTTTTGTCAGGACTGGCATCTACTGTTCGCACGCAAGTCAGTGTCGTGAACTGAAACAAACAAGACAAGAACATATTGTTCTTGTTCTTGTTGTTTTTGTTGTAGAATAAGCTTAACGTCCGGGGGACAAGAACAAAACTGTGCAAATTTGAAGCTCCCATTGCCAGCTGGCTTGTTCTATAGCCGTCGACCATGCTACAACCCATCCCACCACTGTCCGGAGGCTGTCCCCCCTCATGCCTAGCCCAATTCTCATGCTCAGAGCAAACCCTCTCTCTCCCACCACGCCAGAGATATGTACAATTCGGGCATTCCCTCTCCAGATTGCTAACTAGGAACCTAGTCAGACCCAAAGTCTCACGACGTCAGCCGCGACACGGTCGTGGCAAAGTTGGGGTTGACCGCCTGCGCAAAGTCGTGCGACCAGTAGCCGTGGACGTCGTGGATGGGCAGGTTGGACGACGGGCTGTTGACGCTCGAGGGCTTGGTCGGCGAGTAGGCGAAGGCGAGCCGGTTGCCGCCGCGCGGGCTGAGGTAGCGCATCGAGCCGGAGCCGGCGTCCCACGAGGTGCAGCCCTTGCAGAGCGCCGTGAGCTGCCAGTGCGTCGAGTTGGACTTGGTGCCCGACTTGAAGAGCGTGTACTGCGCGCCTGCGTACTCCGCGGGCATGGTGTGGCCGCTTTGAGGGAGAGTCAGTCATGAAGGGTAAATAAAGCCTGGTTGCTGGCTGGATTGGGGCCAAGGGCGAGGTAGATGACTTACGTGGCCCAGCGGGAACTCAGGACGACATTGTTGCTGGAGCCCCTCCAGGCGACCAAGATCGGGTTCCGGGGCATCGAGCCGCCCCAAGCGAGACCGGCCCAGCCGACGTCGTTGGGGACGACTATTTGGATCACGGCGTCATAGGAGGTGTAGCTCTCGACATTGTCCGGAATTGCCACGCGGAAGGTGATGCCTCGGCCGTCGGCCTTGTACAGCTGGAAGTTGGACGAGAAGACGAGCCCGGTATCGGGATCCTGGTAGATGGCGTTGGCCGCGGCAGCTGCTGCGTGTCTGGTCAGCAATTTCCGGTCCCAAGTCAAACTACTTGCGAGGGCACTTGCCGGTCCTCAGCAGGCCCGCAAGGAGGCCGAAGAACAGAGTCCACATCATGGTGAGGCTGGTGCGGCCTTGCTTTGAGAGATGGTCGTCGAGTGGGTGTTTGCCAGACGGCCGCGGAAAGGGCCTAGTCGGACAATACTAAAGAGATCGCCGGTCAGCCAAGATACGAGGGAGGCTTGTTTACGCAATCGCCATGTCATGGCCGAGACAGGATAAAGGAACCAACGTACGTGGCGCTGCGGACAGAAACCGGCGGGTGAGCTTGGCGGCAGGAGGATACGAGACAAGAGCAGGACGGAGCGGCAGGACGCGCCTTTTAGTCGCCGGCCACGGGAGAGGAGGAGCTGGACCAAGACCGCCGAGATATGGGGAACGGGTGTATCCCGCCATGATTAAATATAGAGGGCGGCTTGGCACGTTGCTGCCGGCACCTGGAGATCGCCGAACTGGGTTGACCCAGGGCAGAGCTGGTCCGGAGCCAGACGCTGGAAGCCGCCCGGGGCCAAGACCAACCACTGGATGCCCGTTGGATAATTCTCATCGCGTGACGACACAAGCTCGGCGCTGTTAATCTAATCCCAGTCGGAGACGTTTCCTCCTGGGGCGCGGCGGGTTTTGCAGAGGCGTGCAGGGACGGGCCCTGGTTACGGTGTTGAGAGGTTGTAGCGGGCAAGGGACGGCATATGGCAAATTCTAGAGACTGGAGACTCGCAGTGCGGGGCGACTGGTAAAGATTGTCGTTCTCCTTCCAAGATCAGCTTCCATTTTACCCGAGCATATTGGGCAGGACGCTACCCACGCCGCCCCGCGGCCAACCTCCGAGGGTTAAATGGCCGTGATATATTAAAAGCTGTTCTGCTATATCCCCCCCAGAGCCGCAAGACCGAACTGGGAACGGGGCGACGTGGGCGGGCTTGGGTAGAAGTGTAACTGTTGTAAGTGATGTTATGAAACGGGGCTGCCCGCAATTCAGTTGACTGCAACCCTGCGGATATCTGGGTGCGGCAACGTCGAAGGCAAAGACACCTTCCAGAACTTCATACTGGGCCCCTGGCGGGCGAATCAGGGCGCTTACCAGACACCGGGCAACTTTGCAATACTAATTCCCCGTTCCTCACTGGTCGACCCCCTATCCGGCGTCCCATCACACGTTCGGTGCCCGGGTCCTGAATACCACAACATGACCTCTTTCAGCAAATTGTCTGGACTCCCTTGTTAGTGTTTTAATCTCGTCTGCCATCTATCTCCTAGGCCCAACCTCCACCAGAGTTGCCAGAGTGTTTGTGGTGCATGAGAGAAGCACTGAGAAAGATTCTAGAAGTCCCTTCTTCCGGGCAATTCGCCAGCCACCTGGCGTTCCAGTCCCATATTCCGGGTTCACACCTCTTGGCTTGTTAATTTCGCAAGCCTCCTCCATGTGCTGATGACGAGGCTGTCCACACCTCCTAGAGAGGCGCGAGTCCTTGGTGTGTCAACCTCAGGGGATGCTGATGGCTACGTCGTCTCTCATCCTTTTAAGACTGCTGTTCGGTGCAACATGTCTCGCTTCCGCCTGCGCCTACACTCGGAATGTATATCTGGTCCCGAAGGTGGGATCGGAAACAAATTTCATCGCCGGGATACCGTTCGCTTGTCCAGCGCTGCTGTGTCCTTTGAAGATGGTCCGCGCTCGACGATGATAGGTGCGCAACGAGGGGCCGAGATTGAGAATCCTCCAAATGGCCACCTCCGTGCACCAGAGGCTTGACTCTGTGGACATGGCCAAATCTCAGAGACCAGATATTTGGGTGCGATGGTCGTGCTAGAATCAGCAAGAGAAGTCATTTTCAACGTGTTACAGCCGCGTACCTATTCCTCGTACTTCGGTCTTGCGCAAGTTGCCCCGGCCGCTTAGCTCAGGAAAGATTCATGGATGTATCTTCTCGGGAGCTGGGCGTGACATCTATCAAAACGCAAGACAGCTTGACCAAGATTTTGTGGTGCCTCCATCTGCATCCCTGGCCTGAATGCATTGACAGCACTACACTATGTCCTCGGTCCCACTGAGGATCGCTCGCTTGAGACGGCCCTTGTGAGAATCTACGGCCTGACAGGACCTTGACTACACCAGCGGCCATGAGCTGCGAGACGACCGTGGAGCCACGACCAAAGGGCGTCGGTGGGTTTTCCCTTCTCTTAACCTTCTCTTAACCTTCTCGGTGGATCAGTCCCGTAGACTCGACCGAACCTCGGGTTCGAGACCGCGTTCCTGAGTAAGGTCGAGGGCGTTCGGGGCGGGATTGAGTGGTGGTACCGACCCGCCGGGATCAGATTTCAGATCTAGGAAGACAAGATCTCCACTCTGCCAGCAAGCGCCTCGAGCCTGGCAGCTTGGTGGACTTGGCAACCCCGGGCGGCATCTCCTGGAACTCCGAACCCCGGCTACCTACCGAGTGCTGGACCACCTCACTCATGATGGGATGCGAAGCCACCAGCCCGGCAACCGACTGGCGTCGTCGTGCTCCAAACAGTCAAATACCAAAGAGAGCCAGCCAGTCAAGCAGGCGAGCACGAGCAACAGCACGGTACCTCGGCCCATGGTTCATGACCCACCAAGCCACGGTTCTAGTAACGGACGGAGGGCGCAGCGGGTGACTGGCGATGGCAGGGCTTGGAAGCCCACAGTGCCGACTGTGCCGAGGGCTCAGATGGGCCCGATGGGTTCATACTTGTATGAACTTGGAAGCTGAACTGTGCCGGTGGGTGCCGTGAAACCGAACGATGAGGCCGGGCCGAAGTGGAAGAACGTCGGCGGCTCTCGGTGAGACTGATGGGCCTAGCAGCCGGATTCGGTCGAGTCAAAACTCGACCCCGGAGTCGGAGCCAACAAATGCACACTGCATGTGTGCTGTGCAAATGGGCCAAGAAGCACGAAAAAGAATCGCGCGCTGACTCACTGCGGGAAATCCGTCGCAACCCATTCCAAGAAACGACGGCCGGAGAGATGAAATGCGTGTCAAATTGGACAAAAAGTCGACGATGCTCGTTCGGTTGCGAGGGTTGGGCCGTTTTGAAGGGAGCAAGCGGTACGAGTTTTTCCAGGATGTGCTGTTCACGATAATTTCTCGCGATTGTATCCAAGTACTTGCTCCGCAACGATTCTGCGTGGGACACCCAGATCGCTAACAATTTCCTGGCGGACGTACCCGGTCACCCGTTTTGTGGGCTGGGATGGCCCGGGTTCTGGACTCGACCGCCATCAGCCCATTCCTTGCCCATTCTGGCCGATATGATCGTATTGTCGTCCCAGAAAAACCGACCCGGTCCATCGGCTCCGGGAGCTTGCGGTTGGGTGCCGGCCTCTGCCCTACGGACCCTGAACTTTTCGCCGCCATTCCCACATCGCCCTGCCCTGAGCTGGGTTAGGGACGAAATCGTTCCAGCCGAGAGCGAACAGCTTCGGACGTCATCCCGCTGGTCAATCTCGAAGTTGCCGCATCGCAGATTTGCATCTGCCACGTTTTGGTTTCAGATCAACCCACTCGAAGACGCCACAGATTCGTTCCTTGATAGCTGCCTTAGTGCCCGTCCAGCGCCCTCCGTTCAGGACACCCAGATCTGGACACCATCGTTGGTGCCCGTCCTGGAGGGTTAAGGATTGTCCGGCGAGTGGAGGGATTGTGTCTTGGACTGCCCAGCCTCGGTGGGGATGCGAATCGCATTCTGGTTTCCCGGGGTCACCTGCATGCGATTTTGGATTGGCATCGCAACAGCTCCCGTCGGTCCCTGAACTGGATGAGGGCCAGAAAAATGGGATGGACGACGATGAGCTCGCTTGATCGGCAGAAGTGGGGCACTTCGGGTTGGCCCTGCCAGTCAGATGGCGGTTCAGGCCCTGCGCGGGCGGCTCCGAGCTCCACTGCAGGGCCTTTTGTGCTGCGGGCAGCTGCGTGGGGGCTTTTCTTGCAGGGTCTCGACCCTCGAAAACCGGCCCAGTCCATCCTCGTACGACTTGACCAGAAATCGACTGTTATACGGGTTTCCCGCAAGTCCCTGGGCGCTGGAGTGCCACCATACACGACGCAGCCGAGCAAGCAATCCCAAGATGCGCGCCGAGTGGTGCCGACCACGATGTCGGCCGCTGCGGACGAGCTGACCTTTTAATAGCCCATGAGCTGCCCTGCCCAATGCATCAGATCACCACACGCTTCCAGGCTCTCCAAGCAACCACTTCAGCGAACGTCATCCATCGCATCGCCGACAAACAAAACAATCTCAAACACTCAAACGGTCATTCCACACGCTAAGAAGCTCTCGACATTGCCACCCGCGACTAGCCCACGGCACCAAGCAGACCACCCTTCCCAGTCAACCCACTGTCAATTCATCAATCACCCGACCGGCATGTCTGGCACAACCCTCGAGTCGACCATGTCATTCGACCCATTGGCCTACACAACGTCTTTTGACGCCTCCCAGCTTGTTAGTTGCCCTGCATTCCCCTTCCACTGTCCTCCCCTCCCCACAAGCGGTCTGTTGTTCTGCACAGCGCATTGTGTGGGGTAAGCCCCTCCACTGTCTTCCTTAAACCCCACAGCGGGCTGTCAGCACTGTAACACTGGAGATCTCTCTGCAGTTGCAGTGGTGTTGACGACCCCTGGGACAAACACCTCACCCACACCTCAGGTCTGGCGACGAACAACAGAGCTAACATTATCTCAGCAAACATATTCCGACTTTTCCCCAGTGTCCATCTTTGACAAGGAAGACTTCGCCACGGACTTCACATCCGACTCAGCGGCCTCTCCCCTGTCGCCGTGCTCTCCCGCACTCTCAGCCAGCTCGTTCGGCTTCCCCACAACAGACGCCTGGACGTCCTGGGACGCAACAGAGCTCTCCCCTGAACCCGACAACCTCTTTGGGTGCCCGAGTGTTACCTCGTGCCCGTCTTCAAACCCCCTGAGCCCGGCCATCAACCCCATGGACCTCGCCATTCCGGCACCACTCAAAGGCCAATCGCCCTTCTTCAAGCAAATACCCCAAGTCATGCTGCCCACCAGCCAGCGGCAGCAGCCTGCCCCGACGACAGCAGCTTTGCCCACTCCTCCCACCTCATCACTCACATCCCCCACCATCGACGCTGCCGCCAAGCGGTACCCGTCCCGCGCCCTCAAGCGCAAGTCCATCAGCGGCTCCTCAGACGACGAGGCCCCCGTCAAGTCGTCGCCGACATCAACAGCCCGCCGCCCGTCCGCCTCCAAGGCCAAGGACCCCTCCGTCCTCGGACCCAAGAAGACGGCGCACAACATGATCGAGAAGCGCTACCGCACCAACCTTAACGACAAGATCACCCAGCTGCGCGACGCCGTGCCCTCGCTCCGCCTCATGTCGCAGCGGTCCAAGATGGCCGAGGCCGGCGGTGCCGCCGACTTTGACGACGCCGAGGACGGCAGCCTGGCGGAGAACGGCTTCGGCGGCCTGGCCAACGGCGCCAAGCTGAACAAGGCCACGATCCTGAGCAAGGCCACCGAGTACATCCTGCAGCTGGAGCGGAGGAACCACGGGCTCGAGACGGAGAACAGCGCCCTGAGGGGCCGCATGGAGGGGTTGGAGATGGTCTTGATGAGCCGCGGGGGCGTTGCGGGGTGCTGGAACTAAGGGGGTTCCTGTCTTTTGTCTTCCTCACTTGCGGGCATCATCTATCTGTCTCAAATGGCGTTCAGGGTTTTAGGGTCACAATGATACCAAGGGATACGGGTTGCATTGTGGGGTATTGGCGGCGTACATTATTGGGACGGGAAAACAAAGGCTAGAAGATGGCCTCGAGGATTCCGATTTGGTCTCCATCTCGCTCATCTTTTGGGCGAGATTCTTGAATATAATATCTCAGCTCTGTGCTACCTCTATCACGGTTCACTTTGGCAAAGGTTTCTGTGAAAGTTTGTGTCATGAATGTATCATTCTTTTGCGGTTGGCTAAACCTGGCTACGTAGCAAGGGGAAAGAACAGTGTTTGTCTAAGATGCCTTGGCTCAAAACACGAGTTGCATTTCATGCATTATCTGCTCCCCCTTTGCTTCATTGCGCTCCTCCAAAGAGGACGCGTCTTACGTTAAGAGGGGAGGAATCACTGAGTTTTCTTCCCGTCCCCCTTCTCTCCTCCTACACGATCCTCCTCCCCCTTGTACTGCAGGAGCTTGTCCCGGTTATTCGGGTGAGGCTGCAGCGACTGATACTCCTTCCGGGTTTGAACCGACACGGCGCCGCGACGGAGAGGTTGCGCCGCTGGACCAGAGGCGCCGTTTTGTTCTTTGCTGGGGTTGGTGTCCGGCATGTTGGGTTTGTTGGGATTGGGTAGTGCGTTGGTGATGTTGATGGGTGCTCTTGTAAAGGTCCAGAGAGTAAGGTAGGTAATCAAGTCTCAAGTCGAGTCACTCTTGATCTGTGAGTCAAATTTTTGATGGTGAGAACGATGGGGGTCTTGGTGGTTTTATTTGCCCGTAGGTGTAGGGATATCAATGCACATGAAGTGAACAGGGCAAGGTTTGCTTGAATAAACGGAGGATGGGTATAGTCACGATCTGCAAATAAGTAATGTGTTTGCTTGGATTCTATTGTGCTCGGATGCGCGGTGTCAATGGGGCTTTGTAACAAGGAAGGTTGTTCAGCCCGCACGCATTCCTAGACGTCCACTGTTCACGAGTGTGTCTTTGTTAGTTTGACCTTGAAAGTAACCTCTTGGCTTTGTTCTATTGTTTGGCTCCCATATTTGGCCACAGAACAGACTCGATGGACGCGATACCCGATTCCGCGCAGCAAAAGTTGTCTATATCTTTAGGGTAGGGTAGGTAGGTAACCGTGCCTGTTCTCAGCTCGGAACACTTTGTCATGTTTTGTCATGGCCACAGAATACTATTCTGCAAGAAGACGGGACCCAGCAATTGGGGCCAGAGCCAGGAACAGGAACCTTGATGGGTAATGGGTAGAGGACATCCCAAAGCCTCTCATACAGGGGGGCTGTCCGGCTGACCATCAAGGTGCCCACGAGGATTCAGATTTCCATCAAGTTATCAACCAGTTGGCCGGGACCTCCACCGAGACCATAAGGGCCCTCGCGCACTTGCCCATCAAGGTTCTCAGCGATATGCCATACTACATCTATCATCAGCCCAAATTCACTTTTGAATAGCGTTGCTGTTCGACTAACGTGCCTTACTTTGACATATCAGGGGCTCTTTGAGGGTTCAAGTTGCATTCTCTTTCAACTCCAATAGAATGACAGTCAACGATGAGGCTTGCGCACGCGGTGATGGCAGCCCGAGTCCCGACGAGGCCGTCCTTCACGACATCATCATCGTTGGTGCTGGGCCCTGCGGTCTTGCCATGGCAGCACGACTGCGAGAGCAGAACCCGGCTGCCATTTTTACCGATGAGGAACACAGGCGCTTCCACTGGATGAGGAGACACGGACACAAGATGGCGTCCAAACACGCTGGTTCCGGGCGCGCATCCAATGCGGCACACGCCACAAGATCCAGTTACAACATGGTGGTGCTTGATGCCGATCACGACAGCTGGATGGGGAGATGGAACAAGCTTTTCAGGACATTCGACATTAAGCATCTGCGCAGCCCCATGTTCTGGCACGTGGACCCCAACGACCGCGACAGCCTCTTGTCTAAGGCATGCGAGTCGGGGCGGGAGAAGGAGCTCATCGAGATACGGCACTGCGTTGGGAACGCGGTCGGCAAGCACATGAGAAAGCGGAATCAATACGTCGGTGGCAAGTGAGTAGCATCTCTTCCGTCCGAGTCGTGCATTGTACTCACAAGGATCGTGCCGGTAGAAACGAATCCAGGGTCCCCATCAACGAGCGCGACCGCATCGACTACTTTAACCCAAGCCAAGCCCTTTTCTGTGACCACTGCAACGAAGTTGTCGGCCGCTACGGCCTCCAAACCGCCGGCCTGGTCCGCAAGGAGCGAGTCCTTGACATCTCATATGACCGAGTCCCCGGGATCTCCTTTGCAGACGAGAAGCTCTTCACCGTCCGCACCGATCAAGGCATCCGGTACTCCCCGATTGTCATCATGGCGGTCGGTCCTGGCAACCAGCCTCGCATCCCCGATATTCCGGGCATCACTACGCCCAGCACCGACGGACTCCCCCCCACTCCTCACCCACCCGGATGT
>Ga0247824_10000239_pt1 | contig 25074 bp, 20 predicted proteins | sample 13C_PalmiticAcid_FD_194412 | JGI IMG/M metagenome (GOLD analysis project Ga0247824, IMG submission 194412) | Soil microbial communities from agricultural site in Penn Yan, New York, United States - 13C_PalmiticAcid_Day48 | ecosystem: Environmental > Terrestrial > Soil > Agricultural land...
ATTCTGTCCTCTGCATGGACTTTGCGGGGTTGAGGCGAACACCGACATCGGCGACGCTGATTTCGTGTCGGCCCGTTGGCGGATGGTGATGCGGGTCGGCAACGGGGAAAGTCGTGAACGGCTTCCGCAATTTCGTGATCGGCAGACCGATGCAGTTGGCGATGCGTGAATGGCAGATAGAGACAAAGCGACGCGACCCCGCGCCGGGTCGACAGCAAGGACAATGTCATGATCGCCTTTGGAGTGACGGGTGGATCGCGATGATCGTCAATCGCGTCGCGCATATGATACCGCCCATCGCGACAACGATTTTCGTCGTGTGCGGGCTTTATTGGCTGATCGCGGGGGCGATTGCGCCGCTGTGCGCAAAACGGCTGCGACGCGCGCAACAGCTTTCAACATAAAGCGATCCGGAGCAGCCGGACCGTTCGCCCCGGCAAATCCCCCGCCGGATCGCTCGGGCTAGTCCTTCAAAACCGTTCGCGCCGCCGGCAAATATGTTCTGCTGACGGGGACTGCTGTGTCATCCAGAAGCCGGGCAATCGCTCGTCCGGGGGTTCTTTCCAGTTGGCGAACACCGTCTTTGGCCACCCACCAGCTGCGGTGCACGCGAAGGCCTAGCCGCGGATCGATGATCGCCGCCGCATCCGCCAGCCGCATCAAGATCAGTGCCGAGCCATGAAGCGTATGGACGCGCACATAGTGATCCTCGGCTTCCAGTGCGAGTATGTCGCTGCGCAGGGCGGCCGGAAGCTTCGACAGGAATTCGGGCGGATATTCTGGAGCCGCGGCGGGCTGTCCCGCGGGTGCAACCACCGTAACCGGGTCGTCCGGAGCCATGATGCGGGCGATCAGCAGCTGGACCAGCGCCACATAGGGAAACAAGCCGAGCAGTTGGACGGGACTGAATGTCCTGCCTGGTCTGACCACCCCCATAGCCCATGCCACAAAGAAGGTCATGGGTACCGCCGATGCTGCTGCCACCGCGAAGTACCGTGCCGCCGTCCGCTTGCGCGGCGAAATGGACGGAAGGATCCGCTCCGCGGCCGCAGCGGTCCCAAAGCCGGCGACGGCGATGATCATCCAGAAAGGATATCGAACCGCTGGCCCGAGCACAGATTGCGATCCGAATGGCCCGGTTACGCCAAGCATCGCGCCGAACGCGACAGCACTCAGCGGCACCCGCCACTTCCTCAACATCCGCCATTCACGCATCGCCAACTGCATCCGCCCACCCGTCACGAAACGGCGGACGCTATTCACGATTTTGCCCCTTGTCGACAGGGATCATGACCCGCCAACCGGTCGGCACGAAATGTCGACATGGAGAAAGCAATGAAGCGATTTATCACTGGCGCAGCATTGGCATTTGCAGTCGTTCCAGCAGCGGCAAGCGAGCCCGTAAACATGCGCTTTGAGTGCGACGCCGGAGCCGCTACGGCGGGCGGCGAGGCCCCGAACCTCCACGGCAACTGGGATTTCCTGATGGATGCCGGGGGAGAGCCCAGTTTCGGGCTGATGTCGATCGGCTTCGTCGGCGACACCTATGGCGGATCGCTAACCCCGGTCAGGACCGCGCCCGTCGTCGTGCGCACAATCACCTTGACCGGCTACAGCATCCACATGGTTGTCGCGTCCCGCGAAGGCGATGTCCTGTTCGACGGAACGCTCTCGGCCAACGGCAACAGGATGTGCGGAACCGTTACCTATCATGGCGGCCGCACCCTCGCGATGGTAGCTCAGAAGCGGCCTTCAACCTATCAGTCGCAGTCTCAGGCCCAGCGGGCGAGTGGCAGCAAGCGAGGCCCCGACCATCCGTTTTGAATGCCGCGAGGCCGATCGACAAAATGCCGGCTGTCAGGCGCGAAGCAGCTGCAGCGAGCGCGTCAGCGGAATGACCGCTTTCGGGCACAAGTAAATCCAGCCGAGCGATATAAGATCGGATGTACCCTCCTGAGCTCCAGCTAATAGCGGATGCCTCCGCACGCCAAAGATCGCTCGCCGGAAAAGCCAGTCGATCCGGTCCCAAGGCCAAGCCCAATATTGGGGCGCGTCCTTGAATTTCGCGATTAATTTCTTCGCCTGATCGACCTGCCCATCCAGATCGCCGTCAAATCTTGTGTCGCGCGATCGGGTGATCGCGAGATCGATGTCCCCGACATTGGCTTCGTCCCGCATCAGGCTTCCGAACAGCCAGACCTGATCGACGCGGCTGACCGCATCCGGGTCGCCATTGAACTGCTCCACTCGACCGAGGAACTCTTCCATCACGCGCCGGGCCTTCGCCAATGGCGTGCGCGTGAGAACTTTTGCACCCGCAACGACCTGCCCAGCATCGGTTATTTCGCCGGAGGCAGCGTCAATCAGACCTCGGTCAAGGCACTCTTCATATACAATTGCGCCATCCCGTCTCAACGGAAACACGCTCTTGAGATCAATGAAGCTGGCGCGGCTTCGCGTGCGAAGATACGCGCGCAATGAGGATTTGAAAGTTGAAGGCCGGTAACCCGCGATCCGCACCGAGCGGTCAAATGTAACGCCCATTCATCCCTACCGCGTTCTGTGTTTTAAGTACGCCTTTCCACGCCAGCAACGATGCCCTGCCCGGTCACATAACAGCTCACATCGCGGCATCTGCCGGCTTCAGGTCAGGTCAGGACCGGTCGACGGCCGGCCCAGGGCGCCGCGCGCTCGAGTTGGCCGGCGAGGCGAAACAGTGTCGCTTCGTCGCCATAGCGCGCGCTGAACATCACGCCGATCGGAAGGCCCGCCTTCGACATCGCGAGCGGCACCGACATGCTCGGCTGGCCGGTCTGGTTGAACAGCGCGCTGAACGGGCCGAATTCGGTGACCGCCTTGTAATAGCTGTTCAGATCGGCGGGCGAGAGACCGAGGATGCCGAGCTTGACCGGCGGCGATGCCAGCGTCGGCGACAGCAACAGGTCGAAATTATCCATGAAGCTGGCGATCTTGGTCGCGGCGACCTGCAAATCGCTGTTCGCCTGCGCAAAATCGACCCCGCTGGTCTTCATCCCCATGTCGTAAAAGGCGCGGGTCACCGTCTCGATCATCTCGGGCCCTGCGACGATGCCGGTCGCCGCTTCGCGCGCGCGCAGATCGGCGGCGATCGACGCCGAGATCATCGTGAAGACCGCACGGCCGAGCGCGGCGTTGTCGACCTTCGGCGCGGCTTCCTCGACATGATGGCCCAGGCTTTCGCATAGCTTGGCGGCGTCGCGGACGGCCGCCACGCATTCGGGATCGACCGGGGTGCCCATTGGCGTCGCGACGTTGAGCGCGATGCGCAGCCGGCCGGGCTTGCGGAGAATCTCTTCCAGAAAGCTGCGCTCGGGGGTCGGTGCGCCATAGCGCGACCCGCGCTCGATCCCGTGGGTCGCATCGAGCAGCGCAGCGCTGTCGCGCACGCTCCATGTCACCGCGTGATGTGTCGACATGCCGCCCCACCCTTCGGTGCGCGGCGGCCCCATCGGCACGCGGCCGCGGCTCGGTTTCAGCCCGAACAGCCCGCAGCACGAGGCGGGGACGCGGATCGATCCGCCACCGTCGGTGGCGTGCGCGCCAGGAACGACGCCTGCCGCGACAGCGGCCGAGGCACCGCCGCTCGACCCGCCCGACGTATGTTCGGGGTTCCAGGGGTTGCGGGTCAGCCCGGTCGCGCGCGATTCGGTGGTGCCCGACAGCCCGAATTCGGGGACGGTGGTTTTGCCGAAGATCACCAGCCCGGCGCGTTCGTGGCGGCGGACCAGTTCCGACGTGACGGTCGCACGGTTGCCCTTATAGTAACGACTGCCCTGTTCGGTCAGTTCGCCGGCAATATAGGTGTTGAGATCCTTGAGCAGCCAGGGCACGCCGGTGAAGTGCCCCTTGGGCAAGCCCTTGGCTATCGCGGTGCGGGCATAGTCATAATGTTTCTGCGCCATGAAATTGAAGCGCGGATTGAGCGCTTCCGCACGCGCGATCGCGGCTTCGAGCAACTCGGTCGGCGACGCCTTGCGGCGCTGCACCAGTTCGGCCAACGCCGTCATGTCGTGGGTTCCGAGAATGTCGTCCTTCGGCGCGACGGCGAGTAGCGGCTCGGCGACGAGGGCGGTCGCCGACAGCGCCGCGCCCGCCTTCATCATGTGACGCCGCGAAAGAGGCGATTGCAACATGGCGTTGGGAATAGTGTCGGTCATGGCAATCGCCTCTCGATCATCGGGTCTCGATCAGAATTTCGCGCGAACCTCGGCGCCGATCTGGCGCGGCGCGGCCCAGGTCACATAGCGCGCGCCGAACTGGTCGGACGATTGCAACTGACCGATAACGGCCTTGTTGGCGACATTATTGGCATAGAGGCGGACGCGATAATTGTCGTCGGGGCTGTCCCAGATCAGCGCCAGGTTGAGCAGCGCATAACCCGGCTGCGAATCGAGCGCGGTGTTGAATTCGCGGAAATATTGGGTCGAGCGATAGCTGGCATCGACGCGCCCGGTGATGCGGCCGAACGACATCTCGTCGGTGCGATAGGCGACCCCGAGGTTGCCCGAAAATTTCGGCGCATTGTTGAGTCGGTTGCCGCGCAGATTCTGGAGACCGGCGGCGGTGTTCAGCGAATCGACGTTGCTGAAATTGCTATATTCGGCGTCGAGCAGCGACATATTGCCGTTGATCGTCCAGTTGTCGTCGGGCCGCAGCGCCGCTTCGAGTTCGAAGCCCTTCACCTTCGCACCGGCCGCATTGGTGATGATGCGCGACAGGCCGATGACCTGCGAAATCTGCAGATTGGTGTAATCGTAATAGAAGGCCGAGGCGTTGAGCGTCAGCATATTGTCGAACAGCCGGCTCTTCACACCGCCTTCATAGGCCGTCACCTTTTCCGGATTGAATACATTGTTGCACGCGAAGGCGTTGAACCCGCCCGCCTTGAAGCCCTTTGAGAAGGTCGCATAGACATTGGCGTTCGAAGCGAGGTCGAACTGCGCGCCGACACGCGGCGTCGTCGACGACCAGGACACTTCATTCGACGGCACCGGGCAGGTCGATGTTCGCGGCAAGGCATTGCCGCCGATATTGAGCTGGAAATAATTGTCCTGCTCGATCCGCTGCGAGTCCTTCGACAGACGGATGCCGCCGATCAAGCGGAACCGCTCGGTCAGATCGACGGTCAGGTCGGCGAACGCCGCTTTGCTGCGCGTATTATTGTTGTTCGCGGTGAAGTGCAGGATCGTCCCCGGCGGCAGCGGAAAGATGCCGAGCTTGAAATTATATTCCTGCAAATAGAAGTTGTTGTCGGCCAGATAGAAGAGCCCGCCGACCGCGCGCACCGGTCCGATCTCGCCGCTGACGTTCAGTTCCTGCGTGAAGGTCTTGGACCGGAAATGCCGGAAGACCGGAAAGGCATCGAGCTGCGTCGCGTCGTCGTCGCCGACATATTTGCCGTCGTTGCGCGCATAGCCGGTGATCGATTTCACCGTCACGTCGCCGACGTTCCAGGTCAGCGTCGCGCCGCCGGAAACATAGTCGCGGTCCGACGTGATCGGGCCGTTGGCGCTGGTGCGCCAGGGATCGAGCGGGACGACCGCGTTCATCAGATACGGGTTCTTGGCAATCGCGTCGGCCGACGGCTTGTTGTGCAACGTGAAGTAGAGGCTGGGGCCCGAACCGTGCAGCGCCGCACCGCTGAGGTCGAGGGTCAGATTGTCGGCCAGGTCGATCGCGACGCGCAGCCGCCCCGAGACCGTCTCGCCCTTGTCGAGATCGGGACCGCCGGGCGTCACATTCTTGACGAACCCATCGCCGCGCCGCGTCCAGTCGGCGACAAGCCGCGCCCGGACCCGGTCGCCGAGCGGGACGTTGATCATCCCCTGCAGCTTCGTTTCATCATATTCAGCATAGCCGGCGAGCGCATAGCCCTCGAACCGGTCGGTCGGCGCCTTGGTGATGAAATTGACGGCACCGCCCGTTGCGTTGCGGCCATAGAGCGTCCCCTGCGGCCCGCGCAGCACTTCGACGCGCTCGATATCGGCCTGTGCGAGGTCGCCCATCGTCGGCTGCGCCTGATAGACGCCGTCGATATGAATCGCGACGCCCGGCGCCCCCTGGTTGAGTCCGACCCCGCGGATGTTGATCGCGGTATTGCCCAGAATCTTGCCTGCCTGCATGCTGGGCACGGCAAATTGCAGGTCCGCCGCGCTGGTGATGCCACGCTGGGTCAGCACCTCGCCGCCGATCGCGGTGATCGAGGCGGCAACCTTCTGGACGCTTTCCGACCGTTTCTGGGCGGTGACGACGATTTCTCCGCTGTCGGCGGGCGCTTCCGCCGCCGCCGTTTCGCTGTCCGCCGAAGCGGCATCCGCCGCGTCGGCTGCGTGGGCCAGCGCCGCGGGCGAAAGCGCCAGTGCCATCGTGGCAACCGCGCCACTCAACATGATTTTGGATTTGTGCCGCATGACATCCCTCTCCTGATTCGCCTCTACAGGGCTTTTGACATTTCGGGACCTTCATAACTCAAAATGTCAGCCTTGAGTCAATAATTTTTTACAAATGAGTGCAACTAGACCCTTGTATGTTCCCCTCTCTGGCTGCGATACCGTCGCTTATCGACTGAAAGTCCCCAAGATTCTGGGACGGGGCCGCCCGACTTGGCAGCGAAAATCCATCCCTACCGACATCCTCGAGCAAAGCCCTTGACGAAATTATATGCATAAGGGATCATATGCACTCATATGTAGAAATAGACACAGCGACGCAATGCGCGGCAATGAGGAGAGTAGAATGACGCACATGGACAAGGACGGCGACACCGCCGAACTGGCTTTCGACCCCGCTGCGCTGCGGGCGAAATATCGCGAAGAGCGCGACCGGCGGCTGCGCGCCGAGGGCACATCGCAATATGTCGCGGTCGATGGCGCCTTCGCGCACTTCCTCGAAGATCCCTATGTCGAGCCGGGCTTCACGCGCGCACCCTTGACCGACGACGTCGAGGTGGTGGTCGTCGGCGGCGGCTTTGGCGGACTGATGGCGGCGGCGCGGCTGCGCGAAGCTGGGGTTGACGATGTCCGGATCATCGAACGCGGCGGCGACTTTGGCGGTACCTGGTATTGGAATCGCTATCCCGGCGCGGCGTGCGACATCGAATCCTATGTCTATATGCCGCTGCTCGAGGAACTGGGCGCGATCCCGACCGAAAAATACGCCCGCGCGCCCGAGATTTTCGCGCACAGCCAGGCGATCGGCCGCCATTTCGGCCTGTATGACAAGGCCTGCTTCCAGACCGCGATGACCGAATTGCGCTGGGACGAGGACAGCGCGCGCTGGATCGTCTCGACCGATCGCGGCGACGCGATCAAGGCGCGCTTCGTTATCCTGTCGACGGGTCCGCTCCAGCGCCCCAAGCTGCCGGGCATCCCCGGGGTCGAAAGCTTCAAGGGGCATGTGTTCCACACCAGCCGCTGGGACTATGCCTATACCGGCGGCGATGCGACAGGCGGGATGACCGGCCTCGCTAGCAAGCGCGTCGGGATCATCGGCACCGGCGCCACCTCGATCCAGGCGGTGCCGCACCTCGGCGAAGCGGCGGGCCATCTCTATGTCTTCCAGCGCACCCCGTCGTCGGTCGATGCGCGTCATAACCAGCCGACCGACCCCGAATGGGCGCGGAGCCTCACGCCGGGCTGGCAGCAGCGACGGATGGACAATTTCAACGCGCTGGTCAGCGGCGGAGTCGCCGACGAGGATCTGGTCGCAGATGGCTGGACCGAGATTTTGGGCGGCGTCGGGGTCGAGTTGCTCGCGCAGGGCGACGCACTCGCGCGCATCCAGATGAACGACTTCAAACGGATGGAGCGGATTCGCGCCCGCGTCGACGCGATCGTCGCCGACCCCGCGACCGCCGAGGCGTTGAAGCCCTATTATGACCAGATGTGCAAGCGGCCGTGCTTCAACGATAGCTATCTGGAAACCTTCAACCGCGCCAATGTCACGCTGGTCGACACCAGGGGACAGGGCGTCGACCGGATCACCGAGCGCGGCGTGGTCGTCGATGGCGTCGAATATGAACTCGATTGCCTGATTTACAGCACCGGCTTTGAATTCCAGACCGACTATGCGCGGCGGACGGGATTCCAGACCTATGGCCGCGGCGGGCTGACCCTGACCGAGAAATGGGCGGACGGGATTTCGACGCTGCACGGCTTCACCACGCACGGCTTCCCCAATCTGTTCGTGCTCGGCAATGCGCAGACCGCGAACACGCCGAACTTCACCCACATGCTCAACATCTCCAGCCGCCATGTCGCCTATATTGTGCGCCATTGCGCCGACCGGAAACTGGCGTCGGTCGAACCCAGCGAGGAAGCCGAGCAGGCGTGGGTCGCCGATGTCCTCTCCTTCGCGGGCATGCGCCGCTCCTTCGACGAGGAATGCACGCCGGGCTATTATAACAATGAAGGCATGCCGTCGGACCAGAGTGCGCGCGCTGGTTTCTATGGCGGCGGGCCGATCCTGTTCACGCACAAGATCGACGCGTGGCGCGCCGCCGGCGACCTGCCGGGGATGATCTGCGTGCAGCAATAAGCGCGCGGTTCTGACATATGGGTGTCATGGGACGTGTTGACGTCAGCGGTTTCGCGTGGTGAGACGCGTCCCATGACCGCACCCAAAAGCAAGGCGCGCGCGACGCGCGGCAGCAAGCGCGCACTGTTTCTGGAAGAGGCGGCGCGCGCGCTCAACAGTCGCGGCATTTCACAGACCTCGCTCGCCGATCTGGCGCAGACGATTGGCGTGTCGCGCGCCGCGCTCTATTATTATTTCGAGGACCAGCAGGATCTGGTGTTCCAAAGCTATCGCCGTTCGTGCGAGATGATGGCGCGGCGACTGAGCGAGGCGGTGCATCGCGGCGGCGGCGCGTTGACGATCCTCAATGATTTCATCGACGGGATGCTCGGCGTCGACGAACCCGACTTCGCTTCGCTGAGCGAAGCGGCGTTTCTGCACCCAGACCAGCGCAACACGATCCTCGGTCTCTATGAAGCGATCCTCGCGACCATCGTCGAGATATTGAACAGCGGGGCGCGCAGCGGTGAGTTGCGCTCCTGTGCGCCCGGAATCGCGGCGCAGGCGATCATCGGCCTGGTGTCGTGGATTTCGATGGCGAAGCGCTGGGGTTCCAATACCGAATTGACGCAGACCGACATGGTCGCCGCGATCAAGGCGTTGCTCGACGGCGGCATCGCCGCCGATCGCAAGGCGCTGGTCGCCTATCGCCCGATCGACATGTCGCGCAGCGCGATGCGCGCCGACAATGTCTTCAACGCCGAAGCGATGGCGGCGGCGAAGCAGGAGGCATTGCTCGCGTCGGCGTCGTGGCTGTTCAACCTCAAAGGGGTCGATGCGACCTCGCTCGAGGAGATCGCGATGCGCGTCGGCGTGACCAAGAAGGTCATCTATCACAATGTCGGCGACAAGGAGACATTGCTCGTCGCCTGCAATCGCCGCGCTTTCCGCATCTGGGAGGATATTGCGCAAGCGGCGCTGTCCTACGACGGCTCACGGCTCGAGGCGATGTGTATGGCGATGTACGCCAATACCGAAGCCAGCCTGCGCGAGGATTGGGCGCCGCTATCGTCGCTCGCGGGTTTCGAGGCATTGCCGGTGGAAGCGCGTACCGAAGTCGATGAATCGGCCATCCGGTTGATGAACGCCTATCTGCAAATACACACGACCGGGCAGAAGGAAGGTTCGATCGCGGTGCCCAACGCGCGCGCGTTCATGGCGATGGCCCCCGGGACTTTTCAGTGGCTGCCCAAGTGGCACGACAGCTTCTCCCCCGCCGAACGCGAGATTGCGCCGCGCGAGATTGCCGACCTGATCCGGCTGGGCCTCCGCGCGATCTGATCTCACACGCCAAGAACCGATCTTTTCCTATCCGCGCCAGCATATCGCCGGCGCGGACAGCCGGGCTGCGTCTATTCGCTTGACACGAAATATCGAATAGGAGACTGTTTGCACTCAATTGTAAAAAACATATATGAGGGTGAGATGATCGGACGTGATCCAGACATAGCCGCGTTCAAGGAACAAATGGCCGCGATGACCGCGTTTCGCGCGGCCGAGCCCGTGAGTGTCGAAGAAGAACGGGCGCAGTTCGACGCCTTCCATGGCGCGATGCCGCTCGCAGAGGATTGCGTGATCGAGCCGATCGTCGCCGACGGCGTGCGCGGCGAGCGCATCACCCCGCACGGCGCCGACACCAGCCGCGCCCTGCTCTATCATCATGGCGGCGGCCACATTTTCGGCAGCGCGCTCAGCCACCGGCATCTGGTGTCGCGCCTCGCCGCCGCAGCCGGGGTCGTTGCGTTCAACATGGATTATCGGCTGGCGCCAGAGCATCCCTATCCGGCGGGACTCGACGATGCGGTCGCGACCTATCGCTATGTGCTGGGTCAGGGGTTCGCCGCCGACCAGCTGGTTGTCGGCGGCGAGTCCGCGGGGGGCAATCTGACCGTCGCGCTGCTGCTGAAGCTTCGGGAACTCGGCCTGCCGCTGCCCGCCGGGGCCTATCTGCTCAGCCCGTGGCTCGACCTGACCCTCGCAGGCGAATCCTATGAAGCACGCGCGCCGCACGACCCGATGATCACGCGCGCGGCGCTCGACCGCTGCGTCACCGCCTATCTGGGCGATGGCGCTTCGGCGGACGATCCGTTGGTGTCGCCGGTGAAGGCCGATCTTGCCGGGCTGCCGCCGCTGCTCATCCAGGTCGGGACCGACGAGCTGTTCCTCAGCGATTCCACCGCCTTCGCCGAGCGCGCCGCGCTCGCGGGGCTCGACGTCGAGCTGCATGTCCGGGCCGAGATGGTCCACGCCTGGCCGCTCTTCCACCTCGCGCTGCCCACATCAGGCCCCGCCGCGATCGCCGAAGCCGGCGCGTGGATCGCGCGCCGCCTCGCCCACTGACATAAAGATACGGAGAGATTCATGCGATTAGACGCCCCCCGCATCGCGCCGCTGCGCGAAAACGAACTAACCGAAGAGCAACGCGCGATCCTCGCGCCGCTGCTCGCGCAGATGCCGCTGCTCAACATCTTCGCGACCTTTGTTCGCACCCCCGCCGCGCTGAAGGCGTTCCTCGCCTGGGGCAATTATATCCTCGCCCCGAACGGCAGCCTGACCCCACGCCAGCGTGAGATCATCATCCTGCGCGTCGGATACCTCTGCAAATCGGGCTATGAATTCGCCCAGCACGAACAGATCGGGCTCCATTCGGGGCTGTCGGCCGACGAGATCGCACGCATCAAGCAAGGCGCGGAGGCGGGATGGGAACCCGGCGAAGCCGCGCTGATCCATATGGCCGACGAGCTGATCGCCGACCATTTCGTCAGCGGCGCGACCTGGGCGCAGCTGCGTGCGCAGTTCGACGAAGCCCAGTGCATGGACGCGGTCTATACTGCGGGTCAGTACACGCAGGTATCGATGTTTCTGAACAGCTTCGGGGTCCAGCTCGACCGGGGCCTGACGCTCGATCCCGATCTGAAAGGTTAAGTACGATGGCAAGACTGGAAGGCAAGACCGCAATCATCATCGGCGCTGGGCAAACCCCGGGCGACACGATCGGCAACGGCCGCGCGATGGCGATGCTGTTCGCGCGCGAAGGCGCCGACGTAATGTGCGTCGACCGCAACCTGGCGCGTGCCGACGACACCGTCGCAGCGATCGTCGCCGAGGGCGGCAAGGCGTGGAGCCACGCCGCCGACATCGTCCGCGCCGATGATGTTGCGGGAATTTTCGACGCCGCGCTCGCGCGCTGGCGCAAGATCGACATTCTCGTCAACAATGTCGGGGTTGGCGTCACCGGCCCCCAATCCGATGGCCCGCCGCACATCGCGTCGGAGGCCGCATTCGACACGACGCTCGACGTCAACCTCAAGGGCATGTGGCTGACGATCAAGGCCGCGATCCCGATCATGCGCAACTGCGGCGGCGGATCGATCGTCAACATCTCCTCGCTGGCGTCGGTCGCGGGCGATACCGCGATCGCCTATATGGTCTCGAAAGCGGCGGTGAACCGGCTGACGCTCGCGGTCGCGAGTTCGAACGCCGCGCACGGCGTGCGCTGCAACGCGATTCTGCCAGGGCTGATGAACACGCCGATGGCGATTTCGGCGACGGCCGCCGCCACCTCCGCATCCGCTGCCCAGGCGAGGGCCGCGCGCGACGCGCGCGTGCCGTTAAAGGGCGGCATGGGCGACGCGTGGGACACGGCCTATGCCGCGCTGTTCCTGGCGTCCGACGAGGCAAAATATATCACCGGCGCGCTGCTGCCGGTCGATGGCGGCTTCACGACGCGGGTCGGCAATGCTGACGGTTAGGACCATCACGCACGAAAGAATGGGCTATCGCCTTGTCCGGTAATTAGGTGCCCGGCCACCGTGCCATGGCTTCGATCCGGGACCGCCCGTCAGATAAACCGCCATGCTTGAGGTGGCCGATAGCGGCCGGTCTGGTTCTGGGCGACGTCCGGACCAAAGCCGACCCTAAATCACGGATCTGGCGCAGCAAATCACCGCGTCTTAGCAGTTCGCGATAACCGTTGGCGGGATTGACCCAGAGCCGGATCCGATTTTTCCAATAGTTTTGGATCATGATCAACCGAGACCCCAGCGCCTGCGCGGTGACGGGCGCGACGCTCGATATGGTGGCAAGGCTGCGCGTGCCACGCGTCAGGAAAGGCTAAGTTCGAGAATGAACAGCCGGGTGTTGACCGACAGGCAGTTTTGATAGCTGTCGGTGAAGGCGCAACCGAAGCCGGCACAGGCGGTGAGTGCGCCGAGCGCGCGCTCGACGCTGCCGCTGTGATAATATTCATCGTCCGCGACGGCACGACAGCTGGCATAGACAATCGCCGAACCCGGATTCTCGCGCGACAGCGCCGATATCTGGGACTGCGCATAGCTGCGCGCGCCCTGGGCGGCGGCCGGCTGGGCGAGTCCGGCGATGGCGGCGGCCGATGCGACAAGGATAACGAAGCGTTTGAAGGTGATGGTCGTCATGATGGAAACTCCTTTCACGATGGGCAGGTCAAGGCTCCGGCCGAGCCGTTGCCGAGAAAATGCGGGGCGAGGCGGCGTTTGATGATCTGATTTCGCGTCGATTCCGCCGCTGCGGATCGAAGGAAATCGGGTCCGTCACCCCAAGCTGACGCCATATTGCAGAGCGATCCGTTCCACCGTGTGGAAGGTCTCGCTGATCCCGGCATCGGCGTCGGCTCCCGCTGCTCGCAGGCGCCTTTCGGCCTCGAGATGATCGGCGATCGGGGTTGCCTCCAGCTCAAGCGCGGTCGCGAGGATCGAAGCGACGATGGTCGTGCCGGCATTCTCGTCGCTGTTGAGCTCGATCAGCGCTGTCTGAATTCTGCCGCGCCGCGCCCAAGCGTCGATATGGTCGAAATAAGCGGTACGAAACTCGACCGGACACCCTTCGGTGCTGATCGATTTCATCGCGCTGACCCGATAGCCATAATCGGAAATTGCGCTTGTCTGGCTATCGGCCACCAGCACGGCGCGCATGCATTCACGCCCGGCGGCGAGCTGAGCCTGTCGGGCGGCTTCGGCTTCCGCGAGCGCCCGGCGTTCGGCTTCAGCGGCGGCAGCAGCACTGGCATCGATGGTCGTGTCAGCGTAGTCCTGTTCCGGCGCCGCCGGTGCCTGCGTGCAAGCTGCCAGCGTCAACGACGAGGCGAGCGTCAAGAAAAAAATGGTACGCATGAAAGTCTCCTTCGCTTCGATCGGACCGCTGTTCGTCCGCTGCAGAGGAGGTGCCACGACCCGTTGCCGGTATCGATTTACGTAGCGTGTAAATGAAGGGCGCTGTGTCCGTTCAGTCGAGCGAAGGCCCGCTCAGCCACGCGACGGCACGGCCATCGCGCACTCGCAGCCCCGTCGTCATGCCAAGGCTGAGCGCGACGATGCGCGCCGTCTCTAGGCCAAGGCCGAACCGGCGCGTCGCGGCGTCGCCCCCGAGCGCGGCATTTTCTATCGTCAGATCGAAATGCGGCCGGCCACCCCGCGCGCGCGTCAGCCGCACGGTGATAATGCCGGGCGCCGCATGACGCCGGGCGTTGCCGACAAGATTACTCAAAATCGTCGCGAGCGATGCTTCGCGCGCCATGGCCATCACCCCGGGCGCGATCTCGGCCACCACGCAGTGGACGTCGGGGTCGAGCTCTGCGGCCAAATCCGTCGCAGCCTGTGTCGCCAACGCCGATATATCGACTGGATGCGTCGGCGCGCTGGCAGCCCCCGCAATCTCGAGCAGCCCCCGCGACATGGCGATGACACCGTTCAATCGCGCCTCGATCGCGCCGCGCGTTCCGCTGTCGATATCCGCGGCGCCGATCTGCGCCTGCAACAGCGCGAGCGGATCGAGCAAATCATGGGCGATGCGCGGACCCCACAGCTGCAACGTGCGCATCTGGCTTTCGATTTGCGACAGCGCCATATTGGCACGCGCAGTCAATTCCGCAATCTCTGCCAGATCGGCGCCTGCACTGGCGCGCGCCTGCCAATCGCCTTGGCGCACGGCTTCAAAGGCCGCATTGACCCGCGCGATGCCGCGCGTGAAACGATAATGGACCCATGCCGCAACGGAGCCTGCCACCAGCAGGCCGAGCAGCGATACCGCGCTCGCCAGCAATATACGGTCGTCGACGCTGCGCAAATTCTCCCCGATCGCATAGCTGATCTGCAGCGACTGCGTATGGATGACTTCGCGGTCGCCCTTTTCTCCGATCTGTTCGGGCCATCGTTGCAAGATGTCGCCGACGATCACCGCATCTCCGCCACTCTTGCCGATCACCGCCGATGTCAGAATCGGGAAGTTGCTGTTTTCGGGACCGCGCGCCGAGCCTGGGCAGAAAAAGCTACGGCGCGCTTCCACCTTGATGCGCGGATCGAACTGTCGGTCGCCGTCAAAGGAATAGGCGAAACGGATCAACCCATTTCCCCCATCGGCGCGGCGTTCCATGATCCGGTCTTCCAGCAATCCGGTGGACCAGTCGTCGACCAGCGACGCCATCTCGTTGCATATCACTGCCTGTGCCTGGCTTTCCTGAGACGCGTAAAGATCGAACCGCAGGCGCGCGACCGTGATGGCGAAAGTGATCGCGATGAGCAGCAATGCGATGCCGAGAACCCAGGCGAAACGCGGTCGGCGCCACAAGCGCAGTGGGGCCGGTCGTTCGACTTCTGTGCCGGTATCAGCGATCGGTTCGGCCATGCGCGAGGCAGAATAGAACAAGTCCATGGCAAACGCCAACAAAGCAATTGGCAGCCCGTTGAGTACTGGATATCGTTAATGGATCGAAGGGGGAACAATGGTGGCCGATTCTACCGATCCCGACCGCAGAAGATTGATGGCGGCGACGCTACTATTGTCGATCATGCCCAAATCGTCGGCTTACGCCGCGCCCACCCCCGACATTGCGTCCTTTCCCGATATCGAAGGCTATGCCATTTCGGACGACTTGGCCGACATGGGGCGGTCATTGGCGGATCCCGTGCTGTTGCTCGCGGCACTGCGCGCGGGTCGCTGGGTTGCCAAGCCCGAGACCGAAAATGGTCCCTATGGCACCGCCACGATCCAGCATCGGGCGCGCAGCCATGTCGGGGACGACGAGCCGTTGCGTACGGCGATCGATGCGATGACGCTGGTCGCCACAAAGGCCCCCCCGGCCTATGACAGCGGCACCGTCGCCATCCCTGGCAAAAAGCGACAGGATGTTACGACATTCACGGTGCCGGAGGCCGCCATCATGCGGGTCACAGCCGTGGTTCGATCGCCGACGACAAGAAGACCTGCCCTACGATCGGTGGTGGTCATTTCGAACAGTCCCGATGTCGCCAAATCATCCCCGTTGCGCACGACGCACGAAGTGCGGGTTCGCCCTCGCGATCGATTGACCTTGCGGCTCGAAAACCTGCTGCCCGAACCCTTGACCTGCCGTTTCTTCGTCACGAAGCGCAAACGGTGACCGCGACCCCGGTGCAACGCTTTGCCCTCGCCGCGCGAACCGCCACCTTCGGCCGCACCTTCGGGGATCCCGTCCTGTTGGTAGCCGCGGCGCGGCTGCGCCGGACAATGCGCCTTGAAGCGGGTGCATCGCCAAAGATCGTGGACGCTATGGATGCCCCCCTTCCCGATGGTCCGTTGGTCGATGCCCGACCCGATGTCGACCGCTTGGTCGCCGACGCGCGCCGGGTGGCGGACGCGGAGAAACAGTTGATCGACGATCTGATCCGCGAAATCGATTCCGCTTGGCCAAAAAAGCCGCAACCGATCGCCAGCTGGTCCGGCACGATCGCGCCGGGTCAGGCGGCGCGATTCAGAATTGCGGCGGGCGGCGAAATCGCCATTGCCGGCGACGGCCGCGCGCCGGTCGTGTTGTCGGCGATGATTGGCGGCCAAATGATGCGCGACGAACGCGCTCTCCGCAGTTGCGCCTATATGATCCAGGATTGGGGGACGGACGATGCCATCGTCGACATCGGCAATCTGGGCCGCAGCGCCAGCGCCATCGTGGTCGCGTGGCATGACTAGGCTGCGCATGCTGATGATCCTCGCGCTCGCCGCGCTGATGTCGGGCACGCCTTCGCAGGCCGCCGATCGCCGGATGGCCATGGTCGTGGGAGTCGGAGATTATCCGGGCAATGCACAGCTGCGCAACCCGGCGAACGACGCGACCCTGATCGCCGACGCCTTGAAGAAAAACGGCTTCGAGATCGCGACGCCGCTGATCGACCCCGACAAGCGGAGTTTTGAAAAGGCTTTGGCCGATTTCGTCGCCAAGGCTGGGGACGCCGTGAGCGCCGGGGACGACGTGACCTTGTTTTTCTATTATTCCGGTCACGGCATCGCCGTTCCGGGAAACTATGGTATCGAACAATATCTGATCCCACGGGGAACCGATATCTTCGATGCGACGATCAAAGACGAATATAGTTTCGACGGAGCCGTTCGCGCGGCGGCGGTAAGGGGCCGCCTGGCAACAACCAGCGCAGCGCGAATCGTCATCGTATTCGACGCTTGCCGAACGCCGCCGATCAGCTTCGGGACCAAGGCGCAGCCAGCCAGCGGCCTTCAAACCCTGCCGGCCTTGCGTGCCTCGTCGGATATTTTGCTGGTCTATGCCAGCGAACCCGGCACACCCGCGCTCGATAGTGCAGGGCCGGACGGCGCCAATGTGTTCGCGCGCAACCTCGCCGATGCCCTCTCGAAGGAACCGACGATATTTGATGTGTTCCGCGCGGTGCGCGCCAGTGTTTTCCTGGATACCCAGCGACGCCAACGCCCGACGATGGAAGGCAGCGTGGACTATATGCTGTCGAAAGATCGCTACATCAAAAAATTGGAACAGGAGGTTGCGTCGCCGCCGGGTTCCCGTGTGCCGATCGGAACACCCGCTCCCGCAAGCTCCGTATCGGGGACCAGTGCGCGGATCGCGCGCCAGCCGCCTGCAGCAAGTTTTCCAGACGGCATGGTCGAAATGCGCCAAGCCATCGCTCGTGACGGGATTGCGTCGCTGCAACGCCGCGCTGCGGAAAATGACGGCGTGGCCGAATATCTTCTCGGACTTGCTTACAGCAGCGGCCACATGGTGGCGAAGGACCCCAAAAGGGCGAGCGAATTGTTCCAAAGCGCAATTGCCGACGGCGAACTGCGCGCGACAAATTCGCTCGGCTATATGTTTTTCTATGGTGAGCTCGGGCCGAAGAACGTCGCCGAGGCGGCGCGATGGTGGGAAATCGGACGCGGGCGGGGGGTTGCCGGCGCAATCAACAACATCGGGACTTTGTATCAAAGCGGCGAGACCGGTTATCCCAAGGACGTGCACAAGGCCGCGGCCCTGTTCCGCGATGCCGCGGCCAAGGGCTATCCGCTCGCCATGGTCAACCTGGCCGGTCTCCTGCGTGGCGACGATCTGGGCGAACGCGACCCTGCGGGCGCGATCCAGTTGCTGACACGCGCCGGTGAAAGTGGCCGTGCGGACGCCTGGAGAACGCTTTCCTATATGGCACAGGTCGGCGAAGGGCGGCCGGTCGATCAGGCGCTGGCCAATGATTATTTTCGGCGCGCCGCAGCGGCAGACGATGCGCTCAGCGCTTATGATCTTTCGGGACGGCTGTTTTCGGGCATCGGAGGTCCGGTCGACGTGCCCTCGGCGGTGACCATGCTGCGCCGCGCCGCCGATCTCGGCAATATCGAGGCGGCGTCCGAATTGGGCCGGCGGCTGCGCGACGGTGCCGACATGCCGGCCGATATGGCCGAAGCCTTGCGCTGGCTGCGCAAGGCGGCGGGAACTGGCGATGTGCGTGGGCGTCTGCAGCTTGCCAAGACGCTGGTCGGCAGCGAAGGCAATGCGGGCGACGTCGCGGAGGGTGAACAAATCCTCGGTGCGATTGTCGCAGAAGAGCAAAAGGGACCAAAGCCCGATGTGTGGCCGATGGATTATTATAACGCCGGCATCGAACTGGTAAAATTTGCCGGCGCACGCGGGATGACGTCCGCAGGGGGCTATAGCGTCGCGGAACTGCGGACTCGCTATGGCTCCGCCCACGGCATGAAACGCTTCACCGTGCCCATCGAATGTTTCGCGGTCGGAACGACCGGCGCAAAAACGCCCTTCGATGTCTATCTTTTCGACTGGGAGCGCGCGACCGACATGGTGGCGTCACAGCTGGACTGGGTCGAAAAGCAACGCGGCTGCCGTGTCCCCAAAGACGTTCCCGACGCTTTCGCCAAGCTCTATACGATCGCCAGGGAAAACAAGGTCAGCTATATGGAGCTTTCCGTCTACGCGCTGAACGAGTCTTCGAAGACGGCGCCGCCGGCCAAATAGGCAATCGACCCCGATGGTGTTCGGCGGCGACGGTCTCGGGACGCACGCTTCAGGCGTCGCGGGCGAACACGCCCGGATCGATCGACCAGCTGCGCGTCAGGCTTCGCGCCAGCTTTGCCTGCTCCTCGTCGATGCGGAACAAGGTCTCATATTCGGCGTCGTCCATTTGCTGATCATGCGATCGGATAAATCCCTTGCCGATGCCCGCCTCGCCCAATGCGCTGCGCAGACGGGCGATCGTCACATCGACCAGTCCGCCAGGATTGAGGGTCCGCGAAACGCCATCGGGCCACATGATCTCACGATAGCCCCACAAAATCTTGAGAAGTTCAGCCATGGTCACAGCCTCCGGACTGCGCAGGGCAATCCAGGCGAGCAAGTTGAGTTCGCGTTGCTTGAGCGGCAGCTGCGTCGAGCCAAGTCGCGCCAGATTATACCGGAAATTGATCTCGAGCGGGCCGATCAGCAACTTCCCGTCATCGTCGCCGCGACGGATCAGCGCCGCGATGCGTGCACGCACTTCGGCCGCGCGCGGCGGCTTGACAATATAATCGTCGCCGCCCTGTCTCAGCCCTTCGACGATATCCCTCTCTTCGCCCATCGTTGTCATCAGGATTGCGGGTGTGTTGATCCCCTGACCTCGTATTTCGGTCAGCAACGCAAGACCATCGCCGGGGTCGAGGTTGCGGTCGACAAGCAGCAGGTCGAACCGCTGCGCCGCCAATGCTGCGCGCGCGCGATCTTCGGTATCGACGTGCGTAAGCGCAAGGCCGCATTCGCCGTCGAGCATTGCAGCGATGGCGTCGGCCCAATCTGCGCTATCCTCGATCAACAAGACCTGGCGGATTCGCGCAAATCGCTCGCCGTCCATGTCGGCCAAACTGTCGAGCGGCTTGCCGCGCATGCTGCAGTCCCTTTATCCCAATCCCGGCACCCGGCCGCCCCCAACGCAGCGCGCTGAAACGCCATGCTCGACCAAAACAGATTGGCGAACCCGCGACAAAATACCATTCGAATATTGTTAAACGGGTCCACGACCAAAATCGGCCAGATACTCCGACTCAGGCCGCACGCCGCTCAGGAGCAGATATTCGCGCGCGCGCGTGCACGCGACGTATAGGAGTCGCCGCTCGGTTTCATAAATTTCATCGAGCTCCGCCTCGTCGGCAGCATCTGCGATCCTGTCATCGAGCGGCAGAACGCCCTGATCGCAAGCCATCACCACAACGCCGCGGAATTCAAGCCCTTTGGCGAGATGCATCGAAGTGGTCGCAATCCGATCACCATCTGCAATATCGCGCAGGGCATCGCGGGCGCGCGGCACCAAATCGGGCGAGCGAACGAATATGCCGATCTCGTTGGCGCCAACGCCGTCGGCGAGCCAGCGGGCAATGATGTCGGCAACCGTTGCGGCCTCCTCGTCCGCGGTGTCATGGATCTTGATCTGCGGCGCAGGTCCGTCGAAAACGGAAACGATACCGCTCCGTTCATCCTCGATACCGTCCCCGTCGCGCAATACCGCCGGCAGCAGATGGTCCGCTGCCTGGCGGATTTGCTGCGAGGTACGATAGCAGACTTTCAGCGTGTATGACCGACCCCTTACCTCCACACCCAGGCTCGACCACGAATAGGGATGTTGGAAGATGCGCTGGCCCATGTCGCCGGCGAGAAACAGGTTGTCGGGACGCTCTGGCGCAAGCGCGGCGAAAAAACGAAGCTCGGCCGGCGCCAGATCCTGCGCCTCGTCCAGAATGACGTGATCGAACGGTTTTCGGGGGCGATCCGAAAATGCCTCTGCCAATCCCGTGAAGACCTGCGCCCAGCTTGTATAGCGTTCGGCCTCCAAGGCGAGGCGCACGGCATCGAACACCGGCCACAGTCGCTCGCGCTGGTTCGGACCGAGACGGCTCTTGCGTCCCATGCGCTGGACGGTCGCATAGGCTCCCAGGTCGGCGATTCCCCACGCATCGATGACATTCGTCCATTCGGAGAGGAGGAAGCGGTCGGAAAACCCCTTGAGCTCCGCAGCCTTCGCGGCATCGGCCAGCCGGTCGCGCAGGACGGTGTCCGACGCTATGCGCGGCCGGACCCCATGCTCGAGTTGATAGAGCTGTTCGGCAATGCCGCGGAACGACGCGGTCGTGATGCGTGGCACGATGCCACCGGTCTCGGGCGCCAGCACCAGCAGTTTCCTCGCCATGGCGTCGGCAAGAGGTTCGGAGAAGCTGGCGAGAAGAACGCGCGCTTCCGGATTTTCGCGAGCGAGGCGTACCGCCCGGTGAATCGCGACGATGGTCTTGCCTGTGCCGGCCGAACCGGCGACGCGCGCAGGCCCCGCGAAGCTGCGGCCCACCAGTTCACGCTGCGAAGGATGGAGAAAGACACCCCATTTCTCCCAAGGGAAAGCCAGCGCCTGTTCCAGCTCTTCCTGATCGGCGATCGGCCGGATGCGGCGCAGGGCATCGGGATGCGCGAAGGGATCGGCGTACGCCAGCCGGGGCGCGGGCAAGAAGCCGGTCGCGGCATATTCGAGCAGAGCTTCGGACGCCTCGGCGGGCAGATGCCCGGCGAGCGCGAAAAATCCGTCCTCGGTCGCGGCGCGAACGTCGGCTAGCCAGTCGGTCGGCACGCCCACCGAGAGCAGCGCATCGTCGTCGAGCGAGGCAAAGAGCTGTGGCTGTGGCGCTGCCGCGATCAGAGCTTCCGGTGCCACAAAGTCGAATGCCCCGGGCCTCGCCACCTCCTCGACCCGTTCGCGCACCTCGACGATCTGCACCGCCCCGGTGCGCGGATGCGCTTCGATCCGCCGCCGCTCCGCCCAGGCATAGGCGGCGTCATGGTGATCGACATAGGCCACCAACATCGAATCGCCGGTCTTGTGAACGATCAGCCGCACATCGCGGTTGACCCGCGCCGACCAGAAGTTCGTGTCCTTGCTCTTGTCGATCCGGTGGAGCTGGAGTCCGTTGCCGGTCGAGTCCATCTGCAAGTCGAACACGCTTGCTTTCACCGCCTTCTGATCTTGCCCGGACAGGCGGTTGAAGGCTGCTGTGAAGGTGTCGGCGATGAGGAAGTTCATGGTGCGGGCAATCGGCTCTGGGCATTGGGCAGTCGATTGGAAGCAGCGACCTTTGTGATCAGCGAGCCAAGCATCTTGCCGAGACGATCACAACGGCCAAGAATGTCGGTCGTGCCTTCGGATCGTGCCATGCCTACACGCTCGGCCAACAGGACATGGGTTTCGAGTTCCTTCAACGATCCTTGGGCAATTCGCAGGAAATTGACGTAACTTGCCTTGCTGTTTCGCCCATATCCCTCCACGATATTTGCCGGGACCGACGACGCAGCCCGTCGCGTTTGCGAAGTCAGCCCGAACTGCTCGTCACGAGGATAGTCCTGAGTAAGGCTATACACGTCCACGGCGATGTCCATACCAAGCTGCCAGACCTTCAGATCGCGATAGCTCTCAATCCCGCTCACTGCCTATTGCCCACCGCCCATTGCCCAATCCCTAAACCCCAAACACCTTCATCACCTCGTCGCCGAAGTGGTTGATGACCTTGACCGCGATCCGGCCGCCGGCGGGCCGCTCGAACGGCCGCGACGTGTCGGAATAAAGCGTCGCCCAGGCGTCCTCGTCGATCTCGGCCTGCAGCGCGGTCTTCAGACTCTTGTACGGATCGTTCGCGCCGAGGAAATAGGCGTGGCGGACGAAGAAGCTTTCCTCGTTGTAGTCGGTGTCGATGAACCAGGCCGCGATGCCCTTGGTGTCGTTCGAACGGACTTCGCCGGTGTTGGGATCGAAGACGTCGACGCCGTTCACCTTCACGCGGAGGGTCGGGCCGCCATCGTCCAGCACATCGACATCGGGCTCGCCAAAGACGACGAACATGTTGCCGCGACCGGTGTTCTTCAGCTCCTCCGACATATGCATGTCGGGGTTGATCCGCGCCTTGAGGATGGTGAGGCTGCCCAGCTTGTCGAGTTCGGACGAATGCGCGTCGAAGTTGAAGGCGCAGGCGATCAGCACGTCGAAGCGGTTATCGACCGCCTCGCGCGCGGCGGCGATCAGGTCTTGCCGCCCGACGGTGCCATATTCGGGGCCGATCAGGACCGCGGCGCGGCGTTCGGGGCCCTCCTCCCCCTCGATGAAGGTCGCGGCGGCGCCGATGAAGTCGCCCGGCCAGGGCGCGATGCTTTCAAAGGCGATGCGGTCGCCCTTGGCCTGCTGCTTGACGCCCTCGGCCTTCAGATAGTCGATGACGATCGCAGCAAAGTCCTGCCCGGCGAGATCGGCTTGCGCCGCCGACCGCTTGCCGTCGGCGGCGTCGAGTTCGTCGATCAGCTCCTCTTCGCTGGCGGGGAGGACGCGGTGCGGCGACAGGCTCTCGACCGTGAACGGTCCGGCGACGCGGACGCGGCCGGTGTCGGGGTACGGCTTGTCATAGAGATATTCGACGTCGGCGCGCGCGGCGATGCTCGCGTCGATCTCGCGCTGGCGCGCGATGCGTGCTTCCCACCAAGCGGCATGCGCTTCGCCCAGCCGGGCAGTGGGCATTAGGCTGTCGGCAGTAGCGGCCCCTTCACCGCCCATTGCCGACTGCCCACTGCCCAGCTCCCGCGGCACCTGCCATTCTTCCCACGCCGTCCCGCCCAGCGCATTCATCTCTGCGCGCAGCGGCTCAAGCACCGCCTGCCATTTTTCCCAGATGTCGTCGATCAGCGGGTTGTTGGCGATCGACTTCAAGGTGATGTGCGGCACGCGCTCATAGACGAAGCCCTGACGGATATCGTTATGGACCTGCGTTTCAGGCGGCACGGTCTGGGTGAGCGCGGCCTCCTTGGCGCGCCCCTCGCGGCTGTCGGCGAGCAGATACCAGGGATAGCGCGCCGCCATCAGCCGCGTGCGGGCGAGCGCCAGCGCGACGCGGCTGGTGTCCATCGTGATCCAGCGCCGGCCCCATTGCTCGGCGACAAAAGCGGTGGTGCCCGAGCCGCAGGTGGGGTCGAGCACAAGATCGCCGGGGTCGGTGGACATCAGGATGCAGCGCTGAACGACGAGCGGCACGGTCTGGACGATGTAATCCTTTGCCAGACGATCCTGCGTATCTGTCCAGTTATTGCCGATAGCGAAAGCAGGATAATCATCTATGAACCGCCTAAAATAAATCATTTTCTCCAAACCGATAAGTCGATCCGCGGCGGCAAGGCGATGCATGCCATCGACAGTGCATTTCCACTGTCTATTTTGACCCGGATGGTATGTCCGGCTATTTAACTGGAAATCGACTGTCGTATTTTTGTTGTATCCGTGAGAAAGACACGGTTGTTCAGTGTATAGCTTCCAGTCATTAGGCAGCGTTTCGGGCTTTTCGCGTTCCGCAGGCGTCAGTGATCGCTCCGCGCCCGTCGACAGATAAGCCTTATTATACCGCCCTCCGAATTCACCTCCCGCTACCTTCGTGACAAGCGGTCGTCGGAATTTGATCCTATTCTTATCGTGAGCATACCACAGGATAACGTCATAATTTCCCGACAGCAGGCCACTGGTTTGGCCGCTGTTCTTTACAAACGTAATTTCCGAAACGAAATTCTCCGCCCCAAACACCTCATCCATCACCGCCCGCACGCGGTGCACATTCTCGTCGCCGATCTGCACGAAGATCGAGCCGCTCTCGGTCAGCAGGTCGCGCATCGCGGTCAGGCGGTCGCGCAGATAGGTCAGGTAGCTGTGGATACCGTCCTTCCAGGTATCGCGAAATGCCTTAACCTGTTCGGGTTCACGGCTGATATCGGCCTGCTTGCCGTCCTTGACGTCGCGCGACTGGGTACTGACCTGCCAGTTCGAGTTGAACTTGATGCCATAGGGCGGGTCGAAATAGATGCACTGTACCTTGCCCTTCAGGCTCTCGCGCTCGGACAGGCTGGCCATCACCTGCAGGCTGTCGCCGAGGATCATGCGGTTCGACCAATGCTGGTCGTGCTGATAGAATTCGGCGCGCTGGTCGGGTTCGATGCCGTTGAAGTCTGCGAACAGATCGGGCGCGTCGGTCGTCGCCTCGCGCCGCTCGGCTGTCGCCTTCTTCAGCTGGTCGATGATCGCCTTGGGGTGGATCTTTTCCTGGATATAAAGCGGCGGCACGTTGACGATCAGGTCGGACCAGTCCTGCCGGTCCTTGCCGCGC